>Ga0070734_10002830_pt1 | contig 19777 bp, 13 predicted proteins | sample Coa_R1_8_FD_66444 | JGI IMG/M metagenome (GOLD analysis project Ga0070734, IMG submission 66444) | Surface soil microbial communities from Centralia Pennsylvania, which are recovering from an underground coalmine fire - Coalmine... | ecosystem: Environmental > Terrestrial > Soil > Unclassified ... | reverse complement strand
GCCGCGCCGCTCAAAGTCACCATCCGGCTCACGGTGTTCGACAAGGATCCGGAAACGAACGTCAAAACCGTTCGCGACATCAAGGAACAGGAAGTTTTCTTCGGCGAAATCCCGCTGATGACCGAAAACGGAACGTTCATCATCAACGGAACCGAGCGCGTCATCGTTTCGCAGCTTCATCGCTCGCCCGGCGTCTTCTTCGAACGTGTTCCGGCGCAGGGCTACTTCCTCGGCAAAATCATTCCGTATCGCGGAAGCTGGGTGGAGTTCGAGTACGACAATAAGAGCCTGCTGTATGTCCGCATCGATCGCAAGCGCAAATTCTACGGCACCGTATTTCTGCGCGCGCTGGGCCTCAAGACCGATTCCGAAATTCTCAAGGCGTTCTACAACGTCAGCGAAATTCACGTCAAGGACAAAAAGCTGTTCTGGAAGGTTTCCGACAGCCTGCTTGGCTTGAAGCTTTCGAAAGCCATCAGCACTAAGAACGAAACCATCGTTCCGCAGGGCCGCAAGATCACCAAGAGCCTGTTTGAAGCCATCCAGAAAGCCAAGATCGAACAGGTCGAGGTGGATCGCACCGATCTGCAAGGCGCGTTCATCGCCGCCGACGCGATCGACATGTCCACCGGCGAAGTGCTGGTAGAAGCAAACCATGAGCTCACCAACGTCGACAAGCTGATGGACAACGGCATCACGACGTTTGAGGTGTTCTTCCCCGAACGCGACGATGCCGGCAACGTGATTTCGGTCACGCTCAAGAAAGATCCGGTGAAGTCTCAAAACGATGCGCTGCTTGAGATTTACCGCAAGCTGCGCCCGGGTGATCCGCCGACGCTCGACACCGCGACTCAGCTCTTCCAAGGCATGTTCTTCGACCCGCGCAAGTACGACTTTTCGCGCGTGGGCCGCATGAAGTTCAATATCAAGCTGTACGACAAGATCGACGAGTCGCCTCTCGATAAACGCACGCTCGACCAGCGCGACTTCATCGATACCATCAAGTACCTGCTGAAGCTGCGCCGCGGTATTGGCGCCGTGGACGACATCGATCACCTGGGCAACCGCCGCGTTCGCGCGGTCGGCGAACTGCTCGAAAACCAGTTCCGCATCGGATTGGTGCGCATGGAACGCGCCATCAAGGAAAAGATGTCGGTGTACCAGGAAATGTCGACGGCCATGCCGCACGACCTGGTGAACGCCAAGCCTGTGATGGCGGCCATCCGCGAATTTTTCGGATCCAGCCAGCTTTCGCAGTTCATGGATCAGACCAATCCGCTCTCGGAAATCACCCACAAGCGCCGTCTGTCGGCTCTTGGACCAGGTGGTCTTTCCCGCGAGCGCGCCGGATTCGAAGTGCGCGACGTGCATCCCACGCACTACGGCCGCATCTGCCCCATCGAGACGCCAGAAGGTCCGAACATCGGTCTTATTTCCTCGCTCTCTTGCTTCGCGCGGATCAACGAATACGGGTTCATTGAGAGTCCGTATCGCCGCGTGGTTAAGGGCGTGGTGGTGGACGAAGTCCGCGTTCTCAATCCGGGGGACAGCTCTTACAAAGTCGGCGATGTATTGATGCGCGGCGAAGTGGAGAAAGCCAATCGCGATCTCGCCGCCAAAAAGCAGGGTATCGAAATAGAAGCCCATTGCGACTACCTGTCGGCTTGGGAGGAAGACAAGTACATCATCGCCCAGGCCAACATCGAGCTCGATGAAAAAGGCCGGATCGTCAACGATCTGGTGAACGCCCGCCAGGCGGGCAACTTCGTGCTCAAGCACCGGGACGAAGTAGAGTACATGGACGTCAGTCCGAAACAGCTCGTATCCGTCGCCGCCAGTTTGATTCCGTTCCTCGAGAACGACGACGCGAACCGCGCGTTGATGGGATCGAACATGCAGAGGCAAGCTGTACCACTTTTGCGCGCCGAAACCCCATTCGTTGGAACCGGCATGGAACACGTCACCGCGCGCGACTCAGGCGCGGTGGTGATCTGCAAGCGCTCCGGCGTGGTGGATTCGGTCGACTCCGAACGGATCATCGTCCGGGTGGACGGCAGCGCTCACGAAGGACAGCTTTCGCGCGAAGTGGGCGCCGACATTTATCAGCTCACCAAGTTCAAGCGGTCGAACCAAAACACCTGCATCAGCCAGAAGCCGATTGTTTTCCAGGGACAGCGCGTGAAGAAGGGCGCCGTGCTGGCCGACGGTCCTTGCACCGATCTGGGCGAATTGGCGCTCGGCCGAAACGTTCTGGTCGCGTTCATGCCCTGGCGCGGCTACAACTTCGAAGACGCGATCGTCGTGTCCGAAAAGTTGGTCAAGGAAGACTACTACACTTCGATTCACATTGAAGAGTTCGAAATCGAAGGCCGCGATACCAAGTTGGGCCCCGAAGAAATCACGCGCGACATTCCGAACATCGCCGAAGGATTCTTGCGGAACCTGGACGAAAGCGGAATCATCCGCATCGGCGCCACGGTGAAGCCGGGGGACATTCTGGTCGGCAAGGTAACACCAAAGGGCGAAACGCAACTGACGCCGGAAGAAAAACTGCTCCGAGCCATCTTCGGTGAAAAAGCCGGAGACGTGAAGGATGCCTCGCTCTACTGCCCGCCCGGTATCGAAGGCACGGTGGTAGATTGCAAAGTCTTCTCGCGCAAAGGCGCCGATTTAGACGAGCGATCCAAGGCGATTCTCGAAAACCAGGTAGAGCGGCTGCACCGCAACCTGGAAGATGAGAAGCGAATTTTGAATGATGAACGCGCTAAGCGCCTCACCGATCTGCTGGGCGATAAAGAATCGCTGGCCGATCTTCACGACGAAAAGACCAATAAGAAGCTGGTTTCGAAGGGCACGCCGCTCACGCGCGACCTCATCGAAAAACTCCGTGCGCGCGATTTGAAGCGCGTCAAGCTGGCGAACAAAGACGTCCGGCTGAACGAGCAGATCGACGAAATCGAAGAGATGACGTCGCGGCAGATTGCCGTGCTCGAAAAGATCACGGACGAAAAGATCGCTAAGCTCCGCAAAGGCGACGAACTGCCTCCTGGCGTTATCAAGCTGGTGAAGTGCTACATCGCGATGAAGCGCAAGCTTTCGGTCGGCGACAAGATGGCCGGCCGGCACGGAAACAAGGGAGTCATCGCGCGTATCGTTCCCGAAGAGGATATGCCGTATCTGCCGGATGGAACTCCGGTGGAAATCGTTCTGAATCCGCTGGGCGTTCCGTCTCGTATGAACGTGGGTCAGATTTTGGAAACTCACTTGGGATGGGCCGCGCACGCTCTGGGCCTGCATTTCGCGACGCCGGTATTTGACGGCGCGACGGAAAAAGACATCAAGGCTCAGCTCAAGGCGGCCGAGCTGCCGAGTTCCGGAAAAGTCCAGCTGTGGGATGGAATTTCCGGCCAGCAGTTCGAACAGCCGGTGACGGTGGGCTACATCTACATGCTGAAGTTGTCGCACCTGGTGGACGACAAGATCCACGCCCGCTCCATCGGGCCGTACTCGCTCATTACCCAACAGCCGCTGGGCGGCAAGGCCCAGTTCGGCGGTCAGCGCTTCGGAGAAATGGAAGTCTGGGCGCTCGAAGCCTACGGCGCAGCCTACGTGCTGCAGGAACTGTTAACCGCCAAGTCCGACGACGTATACGGACGCGCCAAGATTTACGAAGCTATTGTCAAAGGGGAAGCGGCCGCCGAACCGGGCGTGCCGGAATCCTTCAACGTCCTCATCCGCGAATTGCAGTCGCTATGCCTGGACGTAGAGTTGATGAAAAAGCCGCGTGAAGCGCTGGAGACTGCGCTCGCGGCCGACTAAATTGTTTAGCCGCGGATGGACGCAGATAAACGCGGATACAGAAATCCGCGTTCATCGGCGTTTATCCGCGGCCTAGAAAAGTTCTTATAGGAGATTGCATGTATCGTTCCTCTCCGTACGACAGAGCTAATTTGATCGCCGACTTCGATTCCATCCGGATCTCGCTCGCCTCTCCGGAAAAGATTCGAAGCTGGTCTCATGGGGAAGTAACCAAGCCCGAAACGATCAACTACCGGACCTTCAAGCCGGAGCGCGACGGACTATTCTGCGCCCGCATTTTCGGTCCCATCGCCGACTGGGAATGCTTGTGCGGAAAGTACAAGCGCATGAAGCATCGCGGCGTGATTTGCGATAAGTGCGGCGTCGAAGTCACCTTGTCGCGTGTGCGCCGTGAACGCCTCGGCCACATCGAGCTCGCGAGCCCCTGCTCTCACGTTTGGTTTTTCAAAGGACTGCCCAGCCGCATTGGCTACTTGCTCGACATCACGCTGCGTGAACTCGAGCGCGTGCTCTATTTCGAAGCTTTTGTTGTCGTGGATCCGGGCGAAGTCGCCGATCTGCGCCAGAGCGAAGTCATCACTGACGAGCGCAAGCGCCAACTCGACCAGGAGTTCCCGGGGAAATTTGTCGCCATGATGGGCGCCGAGGGCATCAAGGAACTGCTGAAGAAAGTCGACATCGAAGGTCTCAGCCTCGATATCCGCGAGCGGATGAAGACCGAGGTTTCGCAGCAAAAGAAACTCAAATTCGCCAAGCGCCTGCGCGTGGTGGAAAGCTTCCGCAAATCCGGTAACAAACCGGAGTGGATGATTCTCGACGTCATTCCGGTAATTCCGCCGGAGCTTCGTCCGCTGGTACCGCTGGATGGCGGACGCTTCGCGACCTCTGATCTCAACGATTTGTATCGCCGCGTGATCAACCGCAACAACCGGTTGAAGAAGCTGATCGAACTGCACGCGCCAGACGTCATCGTCCGAAACGAAAAGCGCATGCTGCAGGAAGCTGTTGACGCTCTGTTCGACAACGGCCGCCGAGGCCGCGTTCTGCGTGGCGCGAACAACCGCCCGCTCAAATCGCTGTCCGATACGCTCAAAGGCAAGCAGGGCCGCTTCCGCCAGAACCTGCTCGGCAAGCGCGTCGACTACTCTGGCCGATCCGTTATCGTGGTTGGCCCGGAACTCCGGCTGAATCAGTGCGGATTGCCCAAGAAAATGGCGCTCGAGCTGTTCAAGCCGTTCATCTATCATCGCCTCGAACAGCGCGGCCATTGCACCACCATCAAGCAAGCCAAGGAACTGGTGGAGCAGCAGGATCCGGTGGTTTGGGACATTCTCGAAGAAGTCATCAAAGATCATCCCATCTTGTTGAACCGCGCTCCTACGCTGCACCGCCTCGGGATTCAAGCGTTCGAGCCCGTGCTCGTCGAGGGCAAGGCGATCAAGCTGCACCCGCTGACTTGCACGGCATTTAACGCGGACTTTGACGGCGACCAGATGGCCGTTCACATTCCGCTGTCGCCCGAAGCGCAAATCGAAGCATCCACTTTGATGCTGGCGTCCAACAACATTCTTTCGCCGGCGCATGGCGCGCCCATCGCGGTTCCGACGCAAGATATGGTGCTGGGTCTCTATTACCTCACCAAAGCGCGCCCGGGTACCAAGGGCGAAGGCCGGACATTCGCGTCCACCGACGACGTTTTGATCGCGCTCGAAATGGGCGAGGTCGAAACTCTCACGCCCATCAAGCTGCGCTACACCGGAAAAGTGATCGACCTGATGAAGGCGTTCGACAATCAGAACGTCCTGCATACCGAGCCGATCGAGTTCAACAAGCAGTACATGGAAACCACTGTCGGCCGCGTCATCATGAACGACGTGCTGCCCGACGAAATGCCCTTCATCAATGGCCTGCTGAAGAAGAAGGGCCTCTCGCAACTGGTACAGCACTGCTACCTGAAGTTCGGGCTGCAGATCACGGTCACGATGCTCGACGAAGTCAAGAAACTCGGCTTCCTCTACGCAACGCGCGCCGGAATCTCCATCGGCATCGACGACATGGTGGTGCCGGAAGAAAAGCAAAAGCTTGTTAAGAACGCCGAAAAGGCGGTGATCGAAGTCACCCAGCAGTATCAGGAAGGCGCCATCACGCAAGGTGAGCGCTACAACAAGATCATCGAAATCTGGTCGAAAGTTACCGAGCGTGTCGCCGAAGAAATGTTCAAAACCATGGAAGAGGACGACACCACCGGCCGCTATCTCAACCCGATTTACATCATGGCCGACTCCGGCGCCCGCGGATCGAAACAGCAGATTCGCCAGCTTTCCGGAATGCGCGGCTTGATGGCCAAGCCGTCGGGCGAAATCATCGAAACGCCTATCACGGCCAACTTCCGCGAAGGCTTAAACGTGTTGCAGTACTTCATCTCCACGCACGGCGCCCGCAAGGGATTGGCCGACACGGCGTTGAAGACCGCGGACTCGGGCTATCTCACGCGCCGGCTGTGCGACGTGGCGCAGGATGTGATCGTCACCGAAGATGATTGCGGGACCGGCGACGGAATTTACGTCGAACCCATCATCGAATCGGGCGAGATCATCGAGCCGTTGCGCGACCGTATCGTCGGCCGCGTGGCTCTCGAAGATCAGTTCGATTACGAAGGCAACCTGATTGTCGGACTCAACCAGGAAATCACGGAGGACTTGGCTGCCGCGATTCAGGCCGCCGGTATCGAGCGCGTCAAGATCCGCTCGGTGCTGACCTGCGAATCCAAGCGCGGCGTCTGCCAGCTCTGCTACGGACGCAATCTCGCCACCGGCCGCATGGTGGAACGCGGCGAAGCGGTGGGTATCATTTCCGCGCAGTCCATTGGCGAACCCGGAACGCAGCTCACCATGCGAACGTTCCACGTCGGTGGAACCGCAACCGGATCGAGCGAACAATCGAAGCAGGACGCGAAGTCCGACGGGTACGTGAAGTTCCTGGGCGTTTCGACGGTTAAGAACGCCAAGGGCGAACTCATCGCGATGAACCGCAACGGTATCGTGGCCATCATCGACGAAAAGGGCCGCGAAAAGGAACGCTACCCGGTTGTCTACGGCGCGAAGATTCTGTTCACGGATGGCTCGAAGGTGAAGACCAACGACATTCTGCTGGAATGGGATCCGTACACGTTCTCGATTCTCACGGAAGTCAGCGGCAAGGTCCACTTCAAGGATCTCGGAGAAGGCGTCACGCTGCAGGAGCAGGTGGACGAAATCACCGGTATGTCGCAATGGGTGGTAACGGATTCACCGGACGAAAAGCGCATCCCCACCATCATCGTGCGGCCGGAAGGCGGAACGCGCTCGGAAGAAAAACGCTACCTCATGCCGACCCACGCGCACTTGATGGTGACTCACGACGAGACGGTCCACGCCGGCGACGTACTCGCCAAGATTCCGCGTGCGACCACCAAGACCAAAGACATCACCGGCGGTCTGCCGCGCGTGGTGGAACTGTTCGAAGCGCGCAAACCGCGCGAGACGGCCATTATCGCCGAGATCAACGGCGTCATTAAGTACGGCGAAGTAGCCAAGGGCATGCGCAAGATTTCCATCACCGCCGACGACGGCGAGCAGAAGGAATACTCCATCCCGCGAGGCGTTCACATCAACGTGCAGGAAGGCGAGCGCGTGCGAGCGGGCGATCCTTTGATGGATGGTCCGCGCAATCCGCACGACATCCTGGCCGTGCTCGGCGAAAAAGAACTGCAGAAATATCTGGTCAACGAAATCCAGGAAGTGTATCGTCTGCAGGGCGTCAATATCAACGACAAGCACCTGGAAGTGATCTCGCGTCAGATGATGCGCTGGGTGAAGGTGGACGATATCGGCGACACCGAGTTCCTGCCGGAGGAAGTTGTCGACAAGTTCAAGTTCCGCGAAGAGAACAATCGCGTGGAGGAAGCGGGCGGAAAGCCGGCGGGCGGTAAGCCGGTGCTACTTGGAATCACCAAAGCGTCGCTCTCTACTGACTCGTTCATCTCGGCGGCATCGTTCCAAGAGACCACGCGCGTGTTGACCGAAGCCGCCATCAACGGCAAGGTCGATTATCTGCGCGGCCTCAAGGAAAACGTCATCATGGGGCGGTTGATCCCGGCCGGAACCGGCATGGAATACTACCGCAACGTGAAGATCGCGGGCGAAGACGTGGTGGAAGAAGAGCCCATCGCGGAAGAAGTATCTCTCACCGGCGATCTCGGCGGATACGAAGACGAAGCCCGGACGGTTTATACGGGTGGATTGTCCGAAGAACCCGGACCGGTGGAAGATACGGTCGCCGAATAGCTTCGCTTCACAGAACAGTCACAGTACGGCGGCGGATCCGAAAGGGTCCGCCGTTCTTGTTAGAGTTGAGATAGCAGTATGAGTCCGGATAGCGAAGAGCTTGCAAAACTAATCTCCAGTGTCAGCGAAAGTCTGCACCGCGAGATGCACGAGGGCTTCACTCGTCTCACTGAACGTATCGACCTGATGGAAACCCGCCTGGATCGCCACGGCGCCCTGTTGCAAACAGGCGCGCGATGGAGCGTCCGAATGACCAACTGGTCCGAACAAATCGACCGGGAACAGTCGGACAGCGACAAGAAGATCGCAGATCTCGAACGGCGAATGCGCAATCTGGAACGGAAAAAGAATGGCCACAAGTAAAAAGGACAGGGCGCCCTCTGTCCGCTTCGTCGGCCGTGAGATGCGTGAATCCCACAAGTATTGGCAGGCTTATGAGCAGTGGAAGAAGCTGCACATCAAACTGAATGCCTCCGCAGCCACGCGATTTACGCGCGAAGAAGCGCACGAACGTCGCTGCTAAAACCCTTCCACCGGCTCCGTGCTCTGAATCCCGCGTCCCGGAATCGCGACGCTCACGCGGCACTCCACTCCTGGACAGCCCGGATTCCCAACCACCACTTCAGACTCCGCCAATCCCGCGAAAGGCAGCGATCCATCCGCTGGCTTCGCAGTTCCGTAAAGCACCAGATTCCGGATCGACGGCGCATCATAAGCGTTCACAGCTCCCCACCGCGCCGCATCTTGCGCCCGCTCTGCCAGTGCTTGCCGGACGAACAGCATCTGTCCGACGCTCACCATTCCGAAAATCAACGCCATGAAACCAGTCAAGATAAATGTCGTTTCCACCAACGATTGACCGCGTCTCATTTCGACCCTCCGGCCGTAAACGGAAAAGTCACAGTTGGCCGCCCGGCCAGCGAAACTTTGGTGAACAGCGCATCGATCGAAAACGCGCGCACGCTCACCGTTGCCGTTGCCGCCGAAAGTTTCAAATCCACATTGTCCGGCGTCAATCCACGAACCACTGGCTTCGCGCTCGGCGCAGGCCTCGGATCTCCGTACACCACCATATTGGCAACCGACTTGGCGAACTCCGGATCGGCGACATTCGAATTCGGGGCCTGCAGCGACGCGTAGCGCGCCCCGGCGCGGACCGCATTGACGAGCGACGTGTAAGTGAAGAACGTGTAGCCGATCTGGAAAATTCCAGTGAACATGCCCGATAACAAAATCAACGACGCGGCAAATTCGATCAGCACCGTCCCACGACGCCCTCTCACTGGATCAACCTCGCCGATTGCGCCGTCTTCATCGCGACGCTGGCCGCGGATACCGTTGCGGCATCGCTCTTCATCGGTTGAAACGCGCGCAAGAAAATCACGGGCGCTTGAACGCTCGCAACGATGCGCACAAAATGCAGATCGCCCGCCGACTTCGGCGCAGCTTGCCAGGATGCCGCATCGGGCGCGGCTTCGCCTTTCGCGAAATCGACGGAAATCCCGGTAATCGGCTTCGTTCCCATGTCCCACATCATCGGGTTGGCGCCGGTTGTGAGTTCTGCAGGAGCTTTTTGGGCGGCTTGGACTCCTTGACCCGATCCGTCTAACCGAAGCGCGGCGCCGAGTGCAGCGGAATCGGTGAATGCCTGCAACTCGCTCTTAATCAGGTACATACGGCCGATGTCAATCCCCAGCCCAGCCACCGCCATGAGAAAGATCAGCGCGATACAAGTTGCGATGAGGACAAAGCCCCGCCTCGAACGAAAGTCCGGCACAATCTACTATTCGGCGGTCCGCACGATTTTCGTTAATTCAGCGGAGGCTACGCACTAAGAACCAAGCCAGCCCGACCGTCAGCAACATCGTGGCGGCGACGGGAACCGCGCGTTTCATCCAGGACAATCGAGTGATTTGCCGCAGCGCCACCGCGAAGAGGGCAACCAACAGGACTTCCGCCACGGCAACTCCGCTCAGAAATGGAATGGCGTGATATCCACTTTCGGCCAGGAAAATGGAGAAGTAAGTTCCGTGGAAAAGCCCGAGCACTCCCACCACCAGCCAACGCATTCCGGATTTCGGCAACAGGATGATTTCGAACGCCAGGTATGCGATCGTCAGCGCGGCCGCCGCTTCGATAAAGCGCGGCGACAGTGGGAATGAAATCCGTGGCGCGATCGCGCAGGCGACACACTCGGCCACCAGAAACGAGCCCGTCAAAGTCACAAGTTCGCGCTTCGACCGCGCCGCCAGCACCAGGCTGGCCAAAAACAAAAGCGGCGCCAGGCCTGCTGCGGCACGCATGAATCCAGCCGAGATCTCTTGAAATGCGGTTTCCCAGGCCGTCGGCGGACGAAAACGCAACTCCGCCGTCGTGAACGATAAATCAAAAACGGCTTGATCCGTTTTGTCGCCTAAATAAGCCCGCAGCATATGCACGTGATTCGGAACCGTTACCAGGGCCAACGTGCATTCCACATCGAGCTTGTCAATCGGAGCAGGGAACTGATAATCGGCCGTGCATATATAGGTCCCCTGATCGTCCTTACACATTTGCGCGGACGGCGTTCCCCAGACGCCTCCGCTCTTGAAACGGATGTGATCCAGCAGCGTGTGTTCCGGCTCGCGGACATGCGCCACTTCGTATGACGGAATGCGCAATTCAAAGTGCGCGCGGCTTCCGTCCACCTTCAGCTCGCTGGTACTCATACTCACCATGTGAGCGGAAAGCGCGAAAGGACAGACAAGCCACCAGATCCACTTCATCGCCGGCCGGCTGGCGCCACCAGATCGCCGCCGCGCGCGCGCTGATAGCGGACGAATAAGACGCGCAGCGTCGCAATAACAGGCACCGAGAAGAACATTCCAGTGATGCCGGCGATCTGCTCGCCCGCCAGCACTCCAAACAGCACCAGCATCGGATTCAGCTCCACGCCTTTGCCCATGAGATACGGCGATACGGCATAATCCTGGAACATCCGGAAAACGATCCAAAAAATGACGAATGCCAGCAGATGCTCGTACCCCGCGAGCCCAGTCACAATCAGCGCGATCGCACCCGCCGCCGCCGGACCAACCACGGGAAGGAACTCGCCCATCGCCGCGATGCACGCGAGCAACACCGCGTAAGGCGCTCCTGTGACGGCGAAAAAAATGCTGTAGCAGATGAAGCTCGAAACCGCGAGCAGTACCAGCGCGCGAATATACTCACCCAGCAATCGATTGATATCTTCGAGAATTCCGTCCAGCACCAATCGATGCTTGCTTTCCTCCACTCCAGCCAGAAACTGCAGCCGCATTGTGCGCCCGTCTTTCAAAAAGAAGAACGCCAGGATCGGAATCAGCACCACGTACACCAGATACTTCGCGCCCGAAAGCAACTGTCCGCCGAGGCTTCGAACATACGGCAAGACGTCTTGCCCGCCATTGTCCAATTCATTTTGCAACAACTGGACCATTCGGGCGCGCACCGGCTCCAGCCATCCAGGCAGCGGAATCTGATTGATCCATCGGCGATTCTTCAACAAATCCGGCAGCCGCGTAGCCAGATTATTCGCCTCATCCACGATGCGCGAGCCAAGGGTCACCGCCAGCGCCACAATCGCTCCCGTCAACAACACGTAAACGATCACCAACGCCACCCTCGGCGAAACTCTTTTGGGAGTGAACCGCTGCACTAACTCCACGACCGGCGATAACAAATAGGCAAACAGCAGCGCGATCATGAAAACCACCAGAGTTACGCGAATGGTGTACGCCGCTGCAACGAGAAGCGCGATCAACAGCACGGTCCAAGCCGCGCGCGCCGCCCGTGGATCGATCCCCAGCATGCCATCAGAATAGCAGCGTACAGTGAAAGCATGAAGGCGCTACTCATCGGCGGCACCGGATTTATTGGTCCCCACGTAGCGCGTCTCCTCGTCGCGCAGGGCCATCAGGTCGCGGTCTTTCACCGAGACCGAGCGGACCCCGCGCTCCCGGAGGGCGTCAAACACCTCATCGGCGACCGTAATGCCCTGGCTGAATCGGCCAGCCAGTTCCGTGTTTTCGCACCGGATGTAACGATCGATTTCATCCTCTCCAGCGAACGTCAAGCTCGCGATCTGATGAACGCGATGCGCGGAACCGTCAGCCGAGTAGTGGCGCTCAGCAGCGGGGATGTTTATCGCGCCGCTGCTATCTTGCACCGGCTGGATGACGGGCCGCTTCAGCCCGTTCCGCTCACGGAAGAATCGGAATTGCGCCGCAACCGGAATCCGTATCCGCCGGAATCGCTCGCGACGCTACGCAATGTATTCAACTGGCTGGATGACGACTACGACAAAATTCCTGTGGAACAAGTCGTCATGAGCGACTCGGAAATTCGCGGAACGGTGCTCCGGCTTCCGATGATCTATGGTCCCGGCGACCCTCTGCATCGGCTGCATCCAATTCTAAAGCGAATCGACGACAGACGCCCCGCTATTCTCATGCAGGAGGAAGCGGCCCAATGGCGCGGATTGCGCGGCTATGTGGAAAACGTCGGCGCCGCCATCGCGCTCGCCGCTGCTTCTCCGCAGGCCACCGGACGTGTCTACAACGTTGCCGAGATCGAATCTTACTCAGAACTAGAATGGGCTCAACACATCGGACGAATTGCCGGATGGAAGGGCAGGGTAATCGCGCTGCCGAAAGAGCAGACGCCTCCGCATCTTCAGATTCACCACAACGCCGCCCAACACTGGACCGCGAGCAGCGCCCGCATCCGCCAAGAGTTGGGATATGCGGAATCAATCCCTCTCGATACGGCGCTCGAACGAACCATCGCCTGGGAGCGTGCCAATCCTCCGTCTGCAGACGATCCAAAGCAATTCGATTACGCAGCGGAAGACATTGCTTTGGCTTCAAAGTAGTACGATTGCTTTTGTGGACGACGAAATCGAGTGGCTGTCCGGCGCATTCCTGACATATACCAACAAAATCGTTTTGCCGATTCTTTGGTTCGCGATTTTACTCGGCGTCCCGCCTTGGGTGTTCGCCACCATGGGCCAAATCTCCATCGCCAGCGGATTCCGATTCATCGTTGCGTTGGTGTTGCTCGCCACCATCCCTGTAATATGGTTAACCTTGCACCTTCAGCGCGTTGGATATTCCGGCAGAAATCTCGTGATCAACAACTACCGGCGCCAGTCCGAAATCCCGTTTGAAGAAGTAGAGGCGGTCGAGCCAGTCTGGTGGTATCGCGGCCGCATGGTCCGCATCCGATTTAAGCGCCGCACGCCCTTTGGCTCGCTGGTTTACTACATTCCGAAATGGGCGCCGGCGCGCGCCCTGTGGGACGCACCGGAAAAAGAGCTGCAGCGTGTAATCTGGCCCGACGTTTCCTGACCTCCGCTACCGAACCGCGACCGCAAGGGAGCGCTACCACGAACCGTCGTTTCGCTCCCTGGCGGTCGCGGTTCGGAACGGACCGACGTTGTTCCGCGGGAACAAGCCACCCCCGCGCGGTGTCTAACGCCCAGGGAGGCGTGCGCCGCAATGCTCGAAGTCCGGGACCTCACCAAATACTACACCAGCATTCCCGCTGTCGAAGGCGTCAGCTTTGTCATCCGGCCGCATCAGGTCTTGGGCTGCCTCGGCCCCAACGGATCCGGTAAGACCACCACCGTCAACATGCTGATTGGCCTGCTGGAGCCGACTCGTGGGCACATCTATTTCGATGGCCGCGACATTCGAGACAATCTCATCGAATATAAACGAGCCATCGGCCACGTTCCCGAAGTCCCCTACATTTATCCTTATTTAACCGGCCGTGAATACCTGCAACTCATCGGCCGGCTCCGCTCGCTTGCGCAAAACGCCACCGACAAGAAGATCAATGAACTACTGCAACTGTTCGGCATGCACCCGCACCGGCATTCGCTCATTTCCTCTTATTCAAAAGGGATGAATCAGCGCATCCTCATCTGCGCCTCGCTGCTGCACAATCCGCAAATTCTTATCTTTGACGAACCGTTGTCCGGTCTCGACGTAACATCGGCGCTGGTCTTTAAAAATCTGGTCAAATCGCTTTCCGCGGCTGGAAAAATCGTTCTCTACAGCTCGCACGTACTCGAAGTCGTGGAGAAGGTCTGTTCCGGCGTGATCATCCTGCACAAGGGCAAAGTAGTCGCGCACGACTCCGTTGAAAGCCTGCGGAATCTGATGCAGCTTCCATCGCTCGAACAAATCTTTGCGCAGCTCGTGGTACAGGAAGACGCCGAGCAGGTGGCCAAAAACATCGTGGAAGTGATGCACGCTTATGCGTGATCTTTTCGCCGTATTGATCCGGCACTTTTTCGGACGGTTCTTCGATAACGAATTAGTTTCCGGGCAAAACGAATCCCACGCCACTCTCGCCAAGATCGTCGGATTGATCGCCTCGCCCGGCTTGATCTGCTTTTGGCTGATGCCGAAATATACGGAGCTGGCGTTTGGCCCACCCAAAATTGCCGAAGCCGCGTCGCTGCCCGACAAAATGTTTTTCATCACATTTTCCATGGCGGTGATGGGATTCGTCACTGTGCTGGAATGGGACGCTCTCTTTCCGGACCGGCGCGATTTTACCATCCTAATTCCGCTGCCCATTAACTTGCCGGCCGTGTTCGCGGCCAAAATCGTCTCCCTATGCGCGTTCGTGGTGATCTTCTTCGTGGCCACCAATGCGATTCACACGTTCTTCTATCCGTTTGTCTCCATGCAACGTGGCGCAACCTTGCTCGGCGTCTTAGGCCACATCGGAGTTCATGCCACCGTCATGCTCGCTGCCACCGTGACGGTATTCTTCTTTTTCGTAGCGCTCCAAGGCGTCCTGATGAACCTGCTCAGCTTCCGGATGTTTCGCCGGATGTCCACATACGTGCAGCTTCTCGCGGTATTGGCCATCCTGTTGATGTTCCTACTACTGCTGGACCTGTCCTTTTTGATGCACTCCGCCAAGAACCGCCAGCTTCTCTACTTCTTCCCGCCGATGTGGTTCCTCGGATTGTATGAATCCATGCTGGGACAGCCCGAACCGTTACCCGGATGCACCCAAATCGGTACGCGCGCGCTCGAAATCGTGTTGCTGGTCTCGGCCCTTTCCTACGCGATCAGCTATAAGCGTCACGTCAAGCGGTCGCTCGAATCGGAGGAAGTATTGGATGTCGTCCCCACGCGAGTATCCACCGCGCTCTGCGCATTCGCCAATCGATTTATTGTTGCAAGCCCGTTGGAGCAGGCCTCGTTCTATTTCACGGGCAAGACCATGGTGCGGAGCCGCAAACATTGGCTCTACCTGGCCGCTTACGTCGGAGTCGGATTCGCTTTGATGTTACAAGCTCTCGTCGGCGTGTTCTCTCGAACGAAAAATCCCGCGCTCGATGTGCCGAATGCTTCGCTGCTGTCGATTCCGCTCATCCTTTCGTTCTTTGTGCTGTCCGGAATGCGGGTGATTTTCGGGCTTCCAGCCGAACTCAAGGCCAATTGGGTCTTTCAGCTCTCGGAAGTGGATGGCCGGTTGGAATGTCTCTCCGGAGTCCGGAAAGCCATGTTCGTTTTCGGAGTGCTGCCGCTATTCGCCGCGCTCGCGCCTGTTTACGCTTTGCTGTGGGGCTGGCCGGTGGCGCTGTTTCACACTTTCTTCGATATTGCGCTGTCGCTGCTGTTGATTGAGCTGCTGCTGATGAAGTTCCACAAGATCCCGTTCACGTGCTCCTACATGCCTGGGAAATCGAACCTCACCGCGCTCTGGTTCGTCTACTGGATCGGATTCGCCACCTACGCCTACAGCATGGCGTCGCTCGAAGCGTCGATCCTGAAACGCCCCCTTCTGACGGCAGTATTCTACGTAGCCGGATGCGCCGCTGTCGTCGGCACATACTACTATCGGAATCGTTACCTCTCGGAAGGCTTCACCTTCACCTTTGAGGATCAAAGAGAGCCCGTTGTGCGCACTCTCAATTTGTCCGCGCCGGGAAGTTGGTAACCTTCCGGCCGGATTCAGGTACTCTTGAATTACCCGAAAATACGATGAATGGCCTTCTCTGGTTCGAACAGTTCTTCAGCGATCTTCGGTTCGGTGTCCGAAACCTGATCAAGAATCCCGGATTCGCCATCATCGCGGCCGGCTCACTCGCGCTGGGGATCGGCGCCAGCACCGCGATGTACAGCGTGATCTACGCGGTGATTCTTGATCCGTTCCCGTACAAAGACGTGGATCATCTCGCCACCATCGCGCTGCGGACGCCGGACAACCGCGTTCACGGAGGCTACTACACTACCGATCAATATTTGGAATTCGCGCAGCGAACCACGATCTTCGAAGGCCTCATGGCCTCTACCGTAAGCGATGTGGTGTGGACCGGAACCGGTGATCCGATTCGCCTGCGCGGTAATTACTGCTCCATGAACACGTTCTCGATCATGGGCGTTCCGCCTTTGGCCGGACGCACGATTCTTCCCTCCGATGCCGAACCAGGCGCCGAGCCCATTGCAATTCTCGGGTATAAATTCTGGCAGCGGCAGTTCGCCGGCGATCCAAGTGTGATTGGCCGCAAGCTGCGCCTCAATGACAATATCCGCACGGTAGTCGGCATCATGCCGCAGCGCTTTATGTGGCGCGGCGCTGACGTGTATCTGCCGATCATCTTCCATCGCGGTCAGGCGGTGGAACATGTGCAGGGGGTCCACGTGCTCGGCCGCTTGAAGCCGGGCGTTACCGAAGCCCGCGCCGAGACCGAATTGCGGCCGATTGTCGAGGATCTCGCGCGCCAAAATCCTGGCTCGATTTTCAAGCAGTGGCGAGTTCAGTTGCGATCGCTGAAGGATGAATTCCCGAGCGGGATTAGCGAAGCGTTGTGGATTCTGTTCGGTGCGGTTGGATTGCTGCTGCTGATCGCCTGCGTGAATGTGTCGAACCTCATGCTCGCTCGCGCAGCGGCGCGACAGCGGGAAATCGCGGTGCGAGCTTCACTCGGGGCCAGCCGCACCCGCTTGATCCGTCAATTTCTTGCCGAGAGTATGGTCCTGGCTGCCGCCGGCGGAATTCTTGGTCTCCTGGTTTCCTATGCCGGACTGAAGGGCATTATAGCGATGGTCCCCCCGAATACCATCCCCGACGAAGCCAAGATCGAAATGAATCTAGCCGTGCTGCTGTTCACCACGGCTGTCTCAGTGGCCGCCGCCATCGTCTCCGGACTCACTCCCGCTCTTCACGTCTCCGGCCGCGATGTCGCAACACCGTTGAAAGAAACCGGCCGCAGTTTGTCAGGCAGCAAGCGGCAGAGGATTCTGCGTGGCGGAATGGTGGTGGGTGAGGTCGCGCTTTCCCTGATGTTGCTGGTGGGCGCGACGCTCATGGTCCGGACGCTTTTCGCGATAGAGCATCTGGATTTGGGAATCCGGGCCGATCGGTTGCTGACCATGCGAATTCCGCGCAGCCAGGACCGATATCCCGACGAGCGTGTGAATACGTTCTTGGCCGAGCTGCTGCGCCGCGTCCGTGCGGTGCCGGGAGTCGCGAGCGCTTCGATTAACACCGGCCTGCATCCGCTGGGAAACTGGTGGCTCCCGGTGGAACTTCCCGAAAATTCGCAGCAAGACGAGCGGCCGGTGCAGATCGATCAGACGGATGAATACTACACACAAACCGTGGGAATTGGTTTGGCCGAGGGCCGCATGTTTACCAGATCGGAGGTGGCCAATCGGACGCATGTGGCGTTGGTGAATCGCGCTTTTGTACACAGGTACATCGCAGCCGGTAACGCGCTGGGACGCGTGGTCCGCATCCCTAATTTCGCACAGCCTCCGGCGAATATGGTGAACGATTCTTTCCTGATTGTCGGCGTGGTGAATGACGCAATCAACAATATCCGAAATCGCGAAACGATCCCCGAGTTGTATTTTCCCTACACGATTCTTGACGCGGCGGATAGTCTCGTGGTCGCCACCTCCGTCTCACCGGCCAGTCTCGCGAATGCTCTTCGGAATCAGGTGTATCAGTTGAACAAAGATCAACCTGTCACCGATGTCGGCACTGTGGAATCTTTGCTGCACGAATATGTCTATTCGCGGCCGCGCTTCAATCTATTGCTTTTCGGGATCTTCGGCGGACTTGGTTTGGTTCTGGCGCTGGCCGGTGTGTACGGATTGATCTCGAATCTGGTCGCTCAGCGCACGCAGGAGATCGGCATCCGGCTCGCGCTGGGCGCCCGTTTCTCACAAGTGGTCGGGATGATTCTGGCCTCGGGAGCGAAGCTGGTGGGCGCCGGGATTCTAGTGGGATTAATCGGCAGCTTGCTCTCGGTGAAAGTGCTGGCAAGCCAGTTGGCGAAGTTGTCTACCTTCGATCCAGTCTCCTTCATCGCCGTCGCGGCGCTACTTTTGTTCGCCGGTCTGTTTGCATCGTTCTGGCCGGCGCGCCGCGCAACCAAAGTGGATCCGATCACTGCGCTGCGCCACGAGTAATTCGTTCACCCACCCTCTTCCGAACCGCGACCCCGAACCTTCGTGGTTGCGCTTCCTTGCGGTCGCGGTTCGGTTTCGCTCTCCTGTATTCTGAAGTCGTGCCCCCAGCCGCTATCAGCCGCATGCGCCAACTCGTCGAAAGTGTCCAAGAGCTGGAGGACCGGCTGCGCCAGGGCGGCGGTGCTAAGAAGATCGAGAAGCAGCATCGCGACGGAAAACTGACCGCGCGCGAGCGGATAACGCAGCTGCTCGATCCAGGCGCGATGTTTCTCGAAATCGGATTGCTGATCGCCTACGATCAGTACGACGGACAAGCGCCCGCCGCGGGAGTGGTCACCGGAATCGGAAAAATTGAAGGACGTCCGGCTGTCATCGTCGCAAACGACGCGACAGTCAAAGCGGGCGCCTGGTGGCCAGAGACCATCACCAAGATTCTGCGGGCGCAGGAAATCGCGATGCGCAATCGCGTTCCAATCGTGTACCTTGTGGATTCCGCCGGCGTGAATCTTCCACTGCAGGACGGCATTTTTCCCGGCCAATACGGAGCAGCTCGGATCTTCTACTACAACTCCCTCATGCGCCGGCGGCTGCACGTTCCGCAGATCGCCGCTGTCATGGGTCCATGTATTGCTGGCGGCGCGTATCTACCGGCCTTGAGCGACGTCATCATCATGGTAGAGGGCACCAGCTTCATGGGACTCGGTGGTCCCAATCTGGTAAAAGGCGCAGTTGGGCAGGTGGTGGATGCCGAATCACTGGGCGGCGCCCGCATGCACACCAGTTCAAGCGGCGTGGCGCATTTCACCGCGAAAGACGATGCCGCGTGTCTCGAACTAATCCGCCAAAAGTTCCGATCGATGCCGGTTCCAGTGAGCCCCTTGAAGGGCGCGCCGCCGCCGAAACCCGCGGAAGGACTGTACGACTTGATGCCGCCCGATCATCGATTGCCATACAACATGGAGGACGCCATCGAGCGGATCTTCGACGGCGACGATTATCTGGAGTTTCAACCGCAATACGCGCCTGAGCTACTGTGCGCTGAAGCGAAGCTGTCTGGGCGTCCGGTGGGTTTGATCGCCAATCGCCGCGGATTTCTGAAGACCGAATCCGGTCCGCGCATCGGCGGAATCGTCTACACAGAATCTGCGCGAAAGGTCGCGTATTTTGTGG
>Ga0070734_10002829_pt1 | contig 19780 bp, 14 predicted proteins | sample Coa_R1_8_FD_66444 | JGI IMG/M metagenome (GOLD analysis project Ga0070734, IMG submission 66444) | Surface soil microbial communities from Centralia Pennsylvania, which are recovering from an underground coalmine fire - Coalmine... | ecosystem: Environmental > Terrestrial > Soil > Unclassified ... | reverse complement strand
GCGGCTGTCCTCAGTTGACAGACCCGCATAACGGGGCCCTGGTTCCGCAAATCCCCGACGCCGCGGCGATGGGACCGGATGGGAACCTCTATACCGGCCAGATCCGCGATGGCGCGATTCTTCGCTTCATCAACGCGGCCAATTTCAACCCCGCCACGGATTGCCCGGGCGCGGGAAGCAGCGGGCAAGACCCGAATGCGAAGATCCAGATTCCGATCCTTGCCCATGACGAACTGTTTGGCAGCGGCCACACATTCGGTCTGGGCTGGATTGGCGACACGCTGATCGGCGCGGACAACATCGCTCCCTGGGTGAAGTTCCATGCCGTTAACTGCTTGACGCCGGTCAACGGCAACACCGCCTGCGCCAAGCCACTGGTAGGCGGAGACACGATCCCAGACGAAATCCTGGCAAGCGCAGCCGGTGCGCCGCAGGGCGGACTGGCCACCGATGCGCAATATCCGTTCTTCCCGGGCAACTCTGTGTACGTTGCGTCATTCCCGAACCTGACCAGGGTGACGAACATCCTCAGCGCAACCCAAATGACTGCCAACCTGAACTATGGCGGATCGTTCTCGTTCCTGACCGGAGTTACAGCCGATCCTCTGGATCCGGCTAATGCGACGGTCTACGCAGGTGATGACGAGACGCAGGGCGGCATCAACGGCACCGGCCGGATCTGGAAAATTACGCCAGCTCCTGTGGCTCCTGGACCGCCGGCTACTCCCGCCATTTCCTCAGCCACGGCTGGCCCGAACCAAGGCCAGGCGACACTTAGCTGGACTCCGATCGTCAACGGACAGCCCACGACCACTTACAACATCGAGATCTTCCTGGCTTCCCCGACCGGCGGGGCGGCGACGGATACCGGTACTAGTGTTCCGGTTACTGCTCCGGCAACCTCGGCAGTAATCAGCGGATTGACCGTCGGCACCGGCTATCAGTTTGAAATCGAAGCCTGCAATGCTAACGGTTGCAGCTCGTTCTCACCCCTGAGCCCAATCGTGACTCCATTTGCTACCACAGCCCCAGCTACACCGACGAACGTGGTCGGCGTGTCTGCAGGCGACGGTTCCACCATTGCAGTTGCCTGGACAGAATCCAGCAACGGCCATTCTGCTGTGACCAGCTCAACGATCACTGTATTCACGGGATCCCCCGCGGCACAGGTCGGTTCTCCGGTTGTGATCCTCGGTGCCGGCACCGGCGGATCAGTGACTGGTCTGGCTTGCTCACCCACGGCGAGCTATCAATTCGCCGTGTCGGCAACCAACGCTGTCGGCACCAGCGGCACGTCGGCACTGTCCGTCCCGGTAGCGAATCCCTGCGCGACCAATGCGGACGTGAGTGCGTCGGAGACCTCTCCGGCGAACGTGAATGCCGGTTCGCAGGTGACCTACACGATCAGCATCCACAATGCTGGCCCAGCGGTAGCGCCCGCGGTTGGATTCAGCGATAACCTCCCGGCAGGGCTGGTGTCCTTCACCACCTCGCAGGGCGTTTGCACAGGCACGCCAACTCTGACCACGTTCAACTGCGCTCTGGGAGCAATGCCAGTCGCAAGTAACGCTACTGTTACCGTGACCGTGCTGCTGCCAAGTGGCCAGAGCGGTAACTTCACCAACGCCTCGACGGTAAACGTAACGGATCCGGCTAACGGTCTTGTCTCTGACCAGAACCTGACCAACAACTCGTTTACCTCAACCACCACGGTCTCCCAGTCGACTTGCACTGCGTCGGCGGCTGACATCCAGGTGGCCGGCTCTTCCAACAACGGCAACCCCGTTCACGGAAGCCCGGTAACCTTCACTTGGCAGATCAAGAACGGCACAGGCAGCATCAACGCCGGTTGCGTGAACTTCCAAGCTGTGACGACTGCTCCCAACGGAGCCAGCCTGACACAGACCTCGTTCACCACGACGCAAGGGACTTGCAGCATCTCCAGCAACGTCGTGAGCTGCAGCCTCGGTGCTATCAATGGCGGCGCCGCCGCGACCGTTACGGTCTCAGCAACACCGTCGAACGCAGAACCGGCCAACTCGTATACCACGACCGGTTCAGCCAGCCAGGTTAATGGAAGCGATCCGAATACAGCGAACAACCAGTTCACTGTTTCGATCGGCGCGCAGTGATGAACCTCTAACTCCAGATGCCGGGGAGCGGTCCTCCCCGGCAGCCGGATCAAGAACAAATCCTGAAGGTTTTGTCGCTACCAGAGTGGGAAGTCGGTTGTATTCCCAATGCTGGTAGTCGAGTAAAAAAGAAACGGGGTGCGAACCTGCACCCCGGTTTTTAGAACCTGCCTCACAAATCGCGTGACCGCAGAATTGATGTCGCTAGCGCCACCGATTTATGGGATGTCTTTCTAAGGGGCCCTGAAGGTGCGCAATTCTTGGGTCTGCAGAAACCGTCGAGCGCAGTGAGAAGCCAGAAGGACTCGATCCATGAAAGCCACATCCATTGGCGGTAAGGGCGATACAAGGAAAGTTGCAGTATCCGTCGGAGTGGTTTTGCTCTCGCTGAGGGTTCTCGTCGTTGCAGCGCTGCTCATCTGCGCCGCCCACGCACAAACATTGGTAACTCAACCAACCACGCTTTGGGTCGGCAGCCAGGACACTACGCTGCCGCTAAATTTCATCGAGCGCGACCCAGGGAACATGCAGTTCCAGCGGCAAAGCGATCACCGCAATCTGGGTACTGTGAATTCGCCACTGCGATCACCACTGCGAATTTCAATGTGGGTTCCGCTGCTGGAACATTTACACCACGGGCTCGGCAACGTTCGCCTGGCACGGATACCAATCCGGCGAATAACACCTTTAATGTAACCATTCAGCCCAAATGAGGGCTGTGTGTTAGAAAACGGGCGCGCGGTACGCGCACTGCCGACGAGATTAAAAAATTAGGCGTTGAACTACGACGGTAGCAAGATGCCTGCATCCGGGCAGCCGGACGAAGTGGAGTTCATCCGGCTGCCTTCCCCAACGGAGGTGAAACACGAACAAGGCATTAACAAGATCTCCGGTCGCGCGGCCGGGATCTTGCTCCTAAAAACCAGTAGACGAATGAATACTGCAATTTTGGAGTTGGATAACATCTGAGAGTGTCTTCGCGGGTTTATCCAACTCCTCTTTTTTTCTGGCGCTCCGCAGGCTCCATGAGACTGCTGCGCAATTACAGCAACTACCGCCCTTTGATCGCTTTGTCTTTGAAATCTCCGTGCTTGAGCGTCCGATCGCGAGTGTTCGGCTCTTTTGAGCTTTGCAGTAACCCGACATCCTTCCCTCGCGAATTCGATCGATGCAGCAACTTTCGATGAGCCTGGCGCACCTCCCGCAGCGAAATGGCGCCGGGGGCCGCCAACAGTTGAGTCAATCTCAGCGAATTCTGACGAGAGGCCGGGGTGTTCCGCAGAATTTTCCATAGGATATCCGAATTTTCAATATAAAAGTCGGGCACCGAAACCTGGCGTTTGGCTGATGCGCGGTGCCCAGCCGGCTACCAGTGCCGGTGCCCGACTTTTTGCCGGAAGCCGATTCCGGCGCTCTTACCATCCTCAATAGGACGGCATAGAGATCAAAAAGACGCGAATCGTGAATTCTGATCCGCGAAATCTAGAATGCTCACTACCTGTAACCGCCGGTAGTGGTTACGAAACTTTCCAGACCGAAACATGGTCTCTTGGCGTTCATATAAAAAGTAAAATTGCTCTGGAGCGTTTGCTGTCGCGATTTTTATTACGCCGCGATCTGTGAAATTGCGGCTATTGGCGCACAGACTTTGGGAATGACTTTTCTAGCGTCTCAGTGGAATGGCCCCTTGAGGCGAGCCATAGAGAGAGGGGAACGCAACCAGCGATTCGTACAGCTCATGTGTTTTTGCAAATGGCAGCTGTCGAGATTTGCTTTCTGGTTCGATTCTGAACGAGCGTTTGTTCTGATTCTGAGGACGACGGATAGTTACCCGGCCTGGAACAACGTAGTTGAACTCAACGGTTACTATTGGCGGGATATCATCATAGGGATCGGGGTCATAAGAGTCACACGAGCATGAGGCTGTCCCGGCAAGTAAAACCATGCATCCGAGAACCAACCCCCGTAACCACCTATGTGCCAGCAAAAACATCTTTGCCTGATCCTTCAAGTATCCAGAGAAAAATCGAAACCCTGGATGATTATCCAGAATGACATCTGAATATTAGCAGACTGTTGGAAACATATTAAAGAATTTAAGCCGGTGCAGGGGCGAGGGATGGAGATTAATTTGCGCAGAGCCTGTGCCCAGACGCAAATATCCATTCTGCTGAAGATATCGCCCGTCCGGAAACAAGTATCCCGAGGTCTGGGAGAAGGAGCCCCTTTCCCCCCACCCCATCCCCGTATTCATGGGAAATGCTGTGATTAAGGAAGGCGAATGGCGGTTCAATGTTGTCTTGGGAAGCAGGGAAGCCGGTAAGGATCCGGTGTCTTTGCACGTCCTGTGGTGGTCTTCTGAGATTTCTTACGCCGCACGGAAGATGCCTTCACGCCGAAAGGAAGTCCATTTCCCGCAACCAATTGACGATTTGGTTCCAACTGGTAACCGTTTCGGCTACCAAACTTTAGCGGCAGTCCCGAGTGGGTTTCACAGAGGCTTTCGATCCTTCCGTCTGTTGATTGTGTTTCGAACTTCGATGTTCTAGCACCGGTTAGAATCAAACTACCCTCGCGAAATCACTCATTCATGTAATAATCGCTTAAAAAGGTGAGTGCCTGCCGGTCGCTGGATTCGCGTGTTGTTGAGTGATCGGCGGTTGCGCTTCCGTGGGTCCAAGAAATGAGGAAAAGCAGGTGCGGATCGCGCCCTTGAAGAGATTGCATGCACGGTTCGGCAATCGCTACGCTACATGGGTAAGATGGCCATCTAGTTTGGCACTGTTGGTACTGATGCTTGCTGTCGCAGTCGGTTGTGGTGGAGGCTCGACGGTAATTGCTGGTCCCACTCCGACCCCCGCTCCGACCTCTACGCCTGCCCCGACTCCGTCTACGGTGGTTACTCTTGGGTTCATTGGTACACCGCCTGATGCGGTGGCCGTGCAAATGGGAACGGGACCTTTCACGGCGGTTGCGCCTCCCTCATCGCCAACCGGACTAACCAGCTTCAGCGTTCCCACAGGAATCTCTAAATACGTGGTTGCTTTTCTCTGTCGAAGTGCCGCCAATTCCTCGACGTTATTTGAATCCATGATTGAAGCTACTATCCAGGATGCTACCTCTCTAAAGGGTGATTGTTTCGGAAACGTTACCTTTTTATCCGGGTCCGTACCCACGCTTGGATCGGTGAGTGGCAACATGGATGCGACTCTGTTTCCCAGCTCCAAGTTTGTTCATATTAGTGGCAAACAAGGATTTTCTGGCAGCGCTGATTTGCTGGGTCCGTTCACAGCCTCGCTGCCGGTAGGAACGAATGACATTGCATTCGTTCTCCTGGACAATGGAGGAGACCTTGCTGTACTTGGAAGAGCGCTTGGAATAAAGATATTTCTAGATCAGACTGTGCCTGGTGCAGTGAACGGCGGCAATACCATCACCTTCGGAAGCAATGATTTCCCTCCGAACCAGGAGCTCAACGTGAACGCTCCTGCCGGTTTTGTTGTTAATGGGCAGCTAACGGAAGTCACTTATACAACTGGGGGTGGCACCATTTTTCCGCTCGAGAACGGTTCGACAATATACCAGTCTGTCCCGCAAGCAGCGGTACAAAGCGGCGATTTCTATTCTTATGGGAGCGAAGCCGCAACCTCCGATGGAGCTTCAGCGGTCGGCATTTATCAGGCAGCCTCTAACGGTGGAGGGCTGTTTACGCTCAACCTTCCTGACCCCTGGTCACCTTCAAACCCACCAACAAGCGGGTCGCCTGTCATTTTTACCTTCGATTACCCGGGTTTTTCCAGCATACCCATGTTCGCACAACGGGCTGGGCTCATGTGGGCAACTAATAGTCTGCTTTCCAATTTCATGACTGTTACAGCGACTTCGAACTTTCAGAATGGAGCAAATACCATCAGTATCCCCGATCCATCGGTGGTTGGACAAGGCTTATTCACATGCTGCCCTTCTGGCATGAACATCGGTTGGTCTTCGTCCATTTTGGGGGCCACGGCTCCCCTTACCTTTTTGGAAAGCAGTTTCAAGTCGATAAGCATACGCGGTAGTGTTTTGCCAACAGGCGCTTCCGCCGCTTTTGTGCAAGTGAGTGGTAGCTTTACTACGCCATAGCAGCTCAAAAGTGCAAGGGTTTTGTGAGCAACATGAAATTTCCAATGAGGTGCGCAATGCTCCGCTCGTAGCCCAAAGAAAACTCAGTGTTTGTCGGGTTCAGCAACGTGACAAAAGTAGCCAATTTGCCCGATGATTCCCGAAAAAACAGACCTCGCAGGTTCGCGGGGCACTCAAAATAGTTCAATGTCTATCCGGTAGCCCTCAGAAGCGATGAGCACCTACAATCTAGGGAGCCTGTTTTACTGCTAACGAGGGATCGCGCACGCGTTGCAGCTCATTTGGGCTTGTCTGTTTGCTCGTCATTGTCTTTACTGCGCCGGTCTATGCCATGATGCAAGCCAAGCGCGCCGGGGTTCAGTACGTGCATTGCTTTCATTAACCAGCTTTGTGATCAGTCTTTTACTTCCATTGATCTTGGACCTGCCGCTGTAGGCATCGGCGTATTTGCGACGCTGAACATTACCAATCCAGGCACAGCTCCACTCGTCATCAACTATAGCTTCAGCTCTCCCGATTTCGCTTTTGGTCTGGCGCAGACGGCTTCCCCCAAATCCGTTGACGGTCCAGCCCGGTACAAGGTAAAGACGTTTGTCGTTTTCCTGCCGACAGCCACCGGCCACAGCACGGCGCAATTCATCAGCAATGACAACGCTCCTGGCTCACCGCACATCTTAGAGCCCATTTAATACGTACTCATCGTCATGTTCACGTTCATGTCCTTGCGATGTACAACAAAACGGGAGAGCTTGACGTTCAATCCCAGAAGAGCGCGCGCAAACGTGATGGATTCCATCGTACGAATGTCAGGGTCTTTGATTTCTTCCAGCAGCTTGGACGTGGCGGGATGGGATATTTTAGTTTCCACCTCCACCATCTGTCGATACGCATCAGCTGAAGGCCACCAGGCTTTCAGGGCCGTGTTGGGATCGTCGGGGTTCATGTCATCATCCAGCATTTTTGCCGCAACCTTTATGCCTTCATGCACCACATCATCGGCTCTGTCTGTGTCGCCCATTTCCAGGTAGATTGCGGCTGCGGCAGAGAGAAACTTCGCCTGGAATCGAGGCTGAAGCTCGCTGATGGACTTACGCAGTTCGGCCAGCGCCTGGCGCGCTGCGGCAGGCTGCTTCTTCATATTCATCCGGGCAATCGCTTCCAGCGCTGATGCGCGGGGCGGCGGCGCAAACTGGCTAATGGTGAGAGGTAGAGCCGTGGCCTCAGCAATTGCCTGTGTGGGGTTGGTGTCCGCTTCTTTGAGTATCAGGTCTGTGCGGCGTTGCATCTCCTGCCTCATCGTCGCCTGAGCCGATGCCTGATTTCCTCCTCCTTTTTGAATCATGAAAGAAGGTCCCTGATTGTTCTTGCTGTTGGCCGCAGGCGGCGGACTGACGGAATCCATGCCCTTGGGGTACTGCTGCATGGTCGTTCTCATCGCTGCGTTCTCTTCCACCAGCCGATTGGCGCCGCTTTCGTCCAGCTTGCGCAAGAGTGGCAATAACGCAAAAAGCTGGTAGTCATACATGGAATTAAATTTTGCGGTGCCACCGTCTCCGCCGACTGTGATGGAGAGTGGATCGTCATTTTTGCGCGCCTGGCTCAGGATTTCATCAACGGCTTCCAGCGCCAGCTTGGGCGGCATATTCTCACCAAATCGGATCACTAGGGTGGTAAGGTCTCCGCCGCCAAACAGCTTTTGCTTGTGCTCGTGCGCGCGATAACTGGCAACGGCGGAAGCAAGCAGGGACTGTTTTTCAGGATTCATCTCCGGCGGCAGAGCTTCAAGCAGCTTGATCGCAGGACCATAGGGAAACTCTCCCAGGGAAGTGACCTGCTGTACCCAGTCTATTGCCCGGTCAAACTCTTTCTTATCGGTGTAGCTCTGAATAATAGTGCCGGAGGCCATCTTTCGCGCGTCAGGATCGGCCTGCGTCAGGCGCTCCTCAACATCCGGCTGCGAAATCGGGAGCATGAGGCGGAAAATGTCTATCTGCATCTCGCGCTTCATGTCGTCATCATCTCGAATCGTCAGAGAGGCGGAAAACGCGTCTTGCAGCAGGCCGCGCGCCTTTTCCGGATTAGAAGATGTGAACGCGCCTGCAATCTGGAGCAGGGCATAGCTGCGCATGGGAGCGTCCAACCCTCTCGCCTGGCTTTCCGCGATTTCCAAGGTGCGTCCGGCAAGGACCTGGTCTGGAGTTAGTTTGGCGGGCTTGGAAGAATCTGCGGGAGACGCCTTACCGCTTGGCTTGGAGCTAAGAGCGGCTGTGACACCGGCTTTGGGCGAATCGGCCGCAGGTTGCTGGGACCAACCCAGTTGCGACAGCAAGAGAACCGAAGCAGCGAAGGTCAATCTAAGATTCATGACGCGCCCTCTCCTTGTATGGAGATCTTAACCTCAAAGACTATTCAGCTAAAGATACATGAGAAGTAACGCTCCTACATATTGCAATCTGGGCACACCTTGAGTAGTGATTCCGATTCTCGGTCTTAAGAATCGGTCCCCGAGAGATTAATCCAAGCGAATTCATTTTGAGATTTTTGAGGCGCCGACGTGGCGTTATGAGAAATGATGCAAAAGGCAGGGAGAGATAAACCGCTCTCCGGACAACGCGGCATGGATTGCAGGAACCAGGTCGTTGGCCAGATGGGATTTCAGCACGTAGGCTGATCCGCCCGAGGCCAGTGCGGCGTTGATAAAGTCCGACTCTTGATGGACCGTGAGAAAGACAATGGGCAACTGGCTCCCGCTCTTGCGCAGGATCCGAGCCACTTCCAGGCCGCCGACTTTTCCCATGGAAATGTCCAGGATAAGCAAGTCGGGTTGGCGTTCCTGGTAGGTGCGCAGAGCGGATTCTCCGTCAGTGACGGCGGCTACGATGTGGAAGTCTTTTGCGAGAAAGCCAGAAACATGATTCAGGACGGCGGTATTGTCATCGGCCAGAAGCAGCCGCGGTTTTTCAGTGACAGCTTCAGAACTTCTGGAATACTGCTTCGTACCCGGTCTTTGGTGAGGAGACATCATGTTCAAGCATAATCTGCCCAACACGGCTGCCTACTGTCAAAACTACCATATGTAATTTAGGACAAAGCCCAAGCCTGAAAGTTGGGTCGAAGGCCAAAGAGGCGTCAACCAAAGGCATTCACTTCACGGCAACAGCGAGGCAGAGATGAATTTTTCTCCGGAAAGCACGGCATTCAGGGCGGGAATAAGCTCACTCGTCATATGTGATTTCAGCACGTATCCTGATGCGCCGGCAGCCAGCGCCGCGCCAACGAAGTCGCGATCACTGTGGATTGTGAGAAATATGATGTGACCGGAGTAGCCTTGCTCCGCAAGCCTGGCGGCCAGTTCAACACCGGAGAGAGGAGGCATGGAAATATCGCTGATGACAACGTCTGGTTTCAATTTACTCCACACGCTCAGCAGGATATGGCCGTCCTGGAAGCTGGCAATAACGTCAAAGTCCTGAATTAAAAGAGTTCGAGCGCGATCCAGGTACTCAGGGCTGTCATCAACAAGAATTACTCGTGGCGCTGGCATTACTGCTCCCCATCGGCGGGATCAGCGATGAGCTGCTGAATGCCCAGAACTGAAAAACTGAACTTTCAGATGCCTGGAACCATATCCAGAGTTTGACTGGGACAAACACTTCTTTTACTCAATGCCATGCGCTCTCTTCGAGCAACCTGAAGCGGCAGGGCCCGCTAGCAGGATTTTGTGGACCTGTATCCCTGGGCGGCTATGCTGAGACCAAATGGTGTTTCATGGCAAACTGCACCAGTTCAGCATTTGTGCGAAGCTTCAGCTGCTCCATCATACGATACTTGTGGAAGGCCACAGTCCGGGTGGCCACGTTCAGGATCGCCCCGACTTCTTTCATGGATTTTCCTTCCGCCAGGAGCTGGAGCACCTCACGCTGGCGCTCAGTAAGCCGTTCTGCTTCGACAATACAGTCATTGCCTTGCCGGACCAGAAAGCCGACCGAGTCTTTTGAGATTGTAGGAGACAGGTAAGTGCCTCCGCGCAGGGCAGTGCGGACCGCCACCAGGAGCTCGGACGCCGCACAGGTCTTAAGCACATAGCCAGAGGCCTTGTGACGGAAAGCTTCCGCGGCCAGCTCAATATCAGGGTTCATCGTCAGATAAATGATCTTGACGGAGGGCATGGCTTCTTTGATCTGCCGTCCAGCATCGAGCCCGTTCAGGATGGGCATGCCAATATCAGCCAGGATGACATGCGGCTTGAGTTCGGCCGCGACGATTACCAGGCTCCGCCCGTCGCAGACCGTTCCCACGACCTCATATTCCGGCTCCAGCAGTTTCTTGCAGGCCTCAGCCACCAGGATATGGTCGTCGGCGATAAGAATTTTTTGCTTTAACATGGTTTCTCCTTATTCATCCAGCCAGCCCGATGGCTTTCGGCTTTGCATTTTCAAAGTCATTCGAATCTTGTTTTAAAGGGATAATCGCAGTGACAATGGTGGACACTCCGGGGTCTGAAATGATGGAGAAAGTCCCATTCACCAGCCTGAGGCGCTCACGCATGCTGATAAGTCCCAGTCCCGGATCAGGCCGCGCATTCACCTTTTCCGTGTCAAATCCCACTCCATCGTCAGAAACTTTCATGCGGAGCGTTACGCCATCCCAGAGCAGCTCCACTTTGCCGTGCTTTGCGGCACTGTGCTTGGCCGTATTGTTGAGGCACTCTTGAGCTATGCGGAAAAGACAGAGACTTACTTCGCGATTGATACCGGCCGGCGCTGTCTCAACCTCGCATTCGGTTGGAATATGGTGTTGGGCGGCAAACTCCTGGCACAAGCGGCGTAAGGCCGCGGGCAATCCCAGATAATCAAGCCGGGAGGAGTGCAACTGGTGCGAGAGCCGTTGTATGTCGCCGGAAATGCAGTTTGTGGTTTCAAAAAGATGTGTTAAACCCTGCTGTGCGCCTGAATCCAGGCCCTCCAGTCGCTGCTGCAATTCCTGAATGTCAATGGCCAGCAGGCCAAGTTTCTGGTTGATGTCGTCATGCAACTCGCGCGCGATTCTGGCGCGCTCTTCTTCCTGGGCGCGGATGAGCCGGCCGCTGATCTCCGCGCGCGCCGCTTCCATTTCCTTCTGCACGGTAACATCGTCAGCGCAGCCAATAAACCCGGAGAAGGTCCCATCTGTGCGAAAACGCGGCACGCCGCGTGCAGCCAGCCAGCGATATTGGCCGTCAAAGCGGCGCAAGCGAAATTCGTGCGAGAACGGTTTGCGGGCTTCAAAAGCATTGGAGCAGACTCGGTCCCATTTCTCAAAGTCTTCTGGATGTATGCCGCGCAGCCAGCCTCCTCCGACTTCGTCCTCCAGGCGGCTTCCAGTGAAATCCAACCAGCTCTTATTAAAGTACGTGCAATTCTTGTCCTTGCCGGACATCCACATCAGAATGGGCGCCGAATCTGACATGAGGCGGAAGCGGCTTTCGCTTTCCTTAAGGTTAAGCTCCGCCAGCTTGCGCTGGGTCACATCCGTATAGCTGACCACTACTCCAGGTTGTTTACCAATCAAAGGAACCACCGCCATATGGAACCACTGGGCTCCGGAGGGATACTCCATCTCAAACTGGCCGCTGGCTTTGGAACAGACTTTCTGGATGCCTTCCAGGGCCAGCAGTGCATGTTGCGAACCGTTTGCCGCAGCCTCCCTGCAAAGATCCAGGTAATTAAGGCCGGGTCGTAGCGCGCTGCAGCCAAAGCCCGCGCTCTTTGCGCATACAGAGGTTGTTGGATTCACGTTGGTAATGTTGCCTTCAAGGTCAAGCACCGCGACCAACGAAGGAAGCGACGCCAGGATTGCGGTCTTAAGCCGCTCTGATTGCTCCAGCGCCGCTTGTGTGCGCATCCGTTCCAGGCCGATGCCCACGATGTTGGCAATTCTCTGCAGCTCCGCCAATAATGTGGCGTCCCATTCGCGCTCTTTTGAAGATGAGAAAAAAAGCGCGCCAGTAACTTTGCCCCCGGCTTTCAATGGCACTGCGGCAAAGGATTGGAGTCCAGCCTGGGTAACTGCCGGCGTTACACTGGGGGCTTCACGATGCAACTGGGCGCGTGCACGGATGGCAACTGTTTGGCCGCGAAGTAACTGGCTGCTTGCCCACGTGCAGTCTTCCTGCTTTAGCCGCGCCATCCGCAGGGAACTGCCCCGGATACTGCGATGATGCAGCAGATGAAACTGGTCCCTATCCTCCAGATATTCGAACAAGCTGATACAGTCAATCCCGAAGAAATCGATGAATTGTTTGAAGCCGCGATCTATCGCTGCATTTAGCATCTCCGCCGGAAGATGAAGCAAGGTCGCCGCCAGTCCAATTTCCAGGTTCTCCACGGCGCGCATACGGGCCAGCTTGCGCTCGGCATGCCGTCGCTCAATGCTGCTCTTAAGGAGAGCAGCAATGAGCGCTCCTTCCAGGAAGACCGCGACGCCAAGCCCGAAAATCTGCCATTTGTAGCGGTTCCACGGGCTGCTTTCCTGACCGATCATGATGCTATTGCTTGGCAGGTTGATAATGCCCCATCGCGCCATTTCCGCCGCATCGAAAACATAATGCTGGAATTCGGCAGCCGTAATTGGAATGGACTCGGGCTTTTCGCCCTGCAACACGCGCAGGGCGGTTTTTCCCATGGTCTGTCCGACCTCACGCATGTCAATTACGCTGCCGCCAACAATTCCTTTTCCAATTTGCTCTGAAGAGGTTCCATAGATAGGCCTGTTGGCTGCCTGTGCTATTTCCGGCAGCACACGCGCGCTGATGTACTCTTCACCAGTGCTGTCAGCTGTTAAATCTAAAAAGAGAATGATCGATTCAGGCTCGAGGGTGGCGACTTTTAACTTCAGTTCATCCATGCTGTTGTCTGTAAAATCCACTATCTTGATGTCCGGAAAATTGCTGTTGAACTCCTTCTTTGCTTCGGCCATCTTCAACCGATCATGGCGAGAAGTCCCGGCAACCAACACCACCTGGCGCGTGTCAGGATTCTGATCAAGGGCCGCTTTAACAGTCGGTACAAAATTCAGCAAGACTTGAACAGAAACTCCCGTATGCACTGGGCCCGGGGAAGGCAACGCAGAATCGATCAGCAGAGAAACGATGGAGACCTGCGGGAACAGGCGCGGCCCTTGTTTTTCAGCAAATGCAAGCGGCTGGTCGCCAATGGTGATGATGACGTCAAATTTCTGGTGGCTGTATTTTGCCTGGAGGAAGGCCGCAATCCTGCTTTCATTTTCTCCCGTATGGGAGAACAGATACGGGTCCAGATACTCAACATCAAAATGGACAGGACGATCAATGCCCGCCTGAATTCCAGAACGTGCTTCATCGATTACCGTGGCAATGCCTGGCTGGTCCGGATCCACTGAAGTAATAAACAAAATCCCAAACTGGTCCCTGGGCTCCACGGGTTCTGACGCCGGGCGGAGGCCGAGCATAAACACCATTAACACGGCAAGACTAAGTGGCCGAAAAAACATCATTTTTACTCAGTTCAAGAACGGTTGAAAGTTTTTGGGCCCAGCCGGCATGCGGAGTCCGTTCGCGAATGCAGACTCATCAATGGAACTTGTACTCTTTTTGTCCCCGGATGCACCGTGATGCTCGTCACAGGCCTTCTGGGGTGGCTTTTCTCCCGAACCGATAGGAAAAAAAGGAGTTGGAATGCGCCCACAGGTCAAAATCTTGCCTGTTTCCAGCAGATTGGTAAGACATTCAAGGCTTTCCCCGTTGCGGGGTGGATTTATCTCATGATCTGGCAATTCTGCCAGTTCTGCCGCCGCGGCGACCGGGTTAGCTTCTTCAACACAGGCGCGATTAGCGACAACGGGAAAAGAGGACGTGATGAAAATAGCGGAAAGCAACAGCGACCAACGAATACCGGAAAAGACAATCGTTGCACAAGCACAGCAGGGCGATGAAGAAGCGTTTCAACTCTTGTATCATCGGTACAAGAGCTACGTTTCCGGCCAGTGCCGTCGGCTGGGATGCAATCGCGAATTGGCCGAAGAGCTTACCCAGCAGGTGTTCATTCAGTTATGGGAAAAGCTGGCTGACTTCCAGGGCCGATCAGCATTCAGAACGTGGCTGCATCGCATCGCGGTAAACATCATTTTCCGTCATTTCCGCAAAAATAAGCGCAATCTGCTGCAACTGGAAATCACATCTCCTTCAGGCGAGAGCACCGATGTTTCCGACCGGCTTTTTGGCAAGCCGTGCGGACTGGACGACCGTATCTTCATCTCGCAGATACTGTCGAGCCTGTCATCAACCGATCGAAGCCTGATCATGCTTCATACGGCCGGATTCAAGCACAAGGAGATTGCCCGCATGCTCAATATTTCCGGTTCCACCAGCCGCTCCCAGTTGTTTCGCGCACGGGCCAAAATGCAAAGACAACATTTTAGTCTGCAACAAAATCCAGCAGCGATTGCGGCGTGAAAGATCCATCGCGGCAAATGTTTCATCCAGGCAATGAATCGCGCTTGCAGAACTTTCCTTCCCAGATTCGATCTTCACGCGAACTAGTATTTTTGCCAGTTTCATTCAGTCACTCTCAGTTCCATGATTAAAGTTGAAAAGCGGGAATACCAGAAAGCAATCATTCAGATTTTTTAAAACCTGGCGGCGACAAAGTATGGCGCCATGACAGGTTCGAGGAGGAAAGAGATGTACCGTAAAATTATGAGTCGCTTCGTTATTATCGCGGCACTTCTTGCGCTCGGCGTTAGCATCGCATCGGCGCAGGATGCATCCGTGAAGGTAAGGGTAAGTCCACCTGAAGCCTACATCTTTGTAGATGGGCAGCCCTTTGCACACCGCAGTCAAACCATCAATCTCTCCGCTGGCGAACACACCATCGGTGTTTACAACTACGGCTTTGTGCCGCAGGTACAAACAGTAACGCTGCAAGCAGGCCGCAATCCTGAAATCGTTGCGCGGCTGCAGGCGGTACCCGGATCTGTAAGTGGTCCATGGGGACGCATTCAGATTGAGGGCAATGTAAACGACAAAGCCGCTGTATTCATCAATGGCGTGAAGCCAGAATATTTCGTTGGCCACATTGATGAAATGAACAATGAGAAGCTCGCCACGCAGAAACTAGTCCTGCCCGTGGGGACCTATGAGTTGTTCCTGGTGAACCCGAAAGAAACAGAGCCGTTTTTTACCGACAAGATTGAGGTGTTGCCCAATCAGCGCCTGGTAATTGACGTCGCGGACAAAACGCACAAATATCACAACTGGGACAAAGCCGGACACAAGGCTTCATTGAGCCGGTTCCACACTGGAGCAAATAGCGCCAGCATCGCCGTTGCCCCGGTCACCGGCAATTTCACCGCAAACAAGATTGACATCCAATGCGGCGAAACCGTTACGCTGAGCTGGAATTCAACCGAAGCCGCCGAAGTTGGCATCGCAGCATCACCGATGCAAGCAGTGCCAGCCTCCGGAGAGCGGGTTGATTCTCCGACCCAGACCACCACATATACGTTCCAGGCAAAGGGCCCGGGAGGAATCGTCACGCAAGCAGCCACTGTGCATGTTGACCCCAACGTTCAGACTGCTCTGACAGCGAATCCAACTGAAGTCCGCTATCGCAAGATCGATGACAAAGTAATCGTTCCCGGAACGTCGACTCTGGCGTGGACCGCAGCCAACGCGCAGGCGGCCGCCATCAATCCACTTGGCAAAGTCCCCACCAATGGTGAGAAGGCCGTGTCGGCGGATCCAAAGCAAACTAATATCGGCCCCGTGGACGAAATGGCCACGTATGTACTGACGGCCACCAACAATTGCGGTGGTCTCGATAAGAGCCTGGCTGCAGTTCACATTACCGGCACCATTGAGCCTCTGCCTGTGGTCCCGCTAGCCAGCGTCTTCTTCCCGACGGCTTATCCCACGGAAAAGCATCCGGAAATCGGCCTGCTCAACGGCGAGAAATCGCTGCTGGACGAGGCGGTAGCCGGCTACAAGAAGTTCCTGGAATACGACCCTGACACCAAACTGAAAATCATCGCGAATACTGACCCCCGCAGCTCCGATGACTTCAACATGGCGCTCAGCCTGCGGCGCGCTAACATCGTGAAATCCGCGCTGGTATCTCTTGGCGTAGAAGAAAGCAAGATTGTCATCGAAGCCCTGGGAGAAAACCAGCAGCTCGACAAGGCTGCTGTGAAAGCCCTGGAAGAAAAGAATGGCTTGAACCGCCGGGTAACTACGGCTCTGGTTCTGGCTTACAACCGTCGCGCGGACCTCGTCATGGTTCCCACAGAAAAGCCTGCGCAGACGTCTGAAGTAAAGCTGCCCAAGAATAAAATTATTGAGAGCAGCAAGTTCAAGGGTCTCCGGACCGTTGAAAAAGCGAGCGCTGTCGTAGCTGACACCGCTGCCGCGGGTCAGCAATAGCGACTCATCGACAATGGCCTTCTTCCATCGCCAGATGGAGGAAGGCCATTTCGTTTTCACCTCTACATCGGTAAATCGTCCTTGCCGGGCAGATGAAGTTACATGCAATTCTTGCTGTCAGTTTTGCCAGTAGCAGCCCATTGCCGCAGTTTCTAAGCTTAGTTCACTGGTATATCAGAGCAGCACTCAAGAGCGGCAGAGCCACGGAGAAGAAGAGGTAATCCGTGAACGACATATGGCAAAGGGTTGTTGGCAATCTCTTTGGGCGTTTGGATGGCCCGCTTCACTTTCGGTTCATCCTGCAGCCGCTGATGGCAATGATCCTGGCGATGATTGGCGGGATTAAGGATGCAAGACTCGGCAAACCGCCATACCTGTGGGGTGCGCTTGCTGATCCTGGTTATCGCAAGGAATTTCTGAAAGACGGCTGGAAGCACGTAGGTCGCATATTCGCGCTCGCCATTGTCTTGGAATTGATTTATCAGCCATACGTCTTGCACGCGTTTTATCCGGGAGAAATGCTGGTTGTGGCGTTTGTGTTGGCCATTGTGCCTTACGTCCTTGTGCGCGGGCCGGCGAATCGCATCGCGCGGCTATTCACCAAAAAAGAGAGCATTACGGCTTCCGCTCCAGCCGAGGTTGGTAGCCGGATAAAGCGGAAATCTGCTTGAAGAAACTTTAGCTCCGCCAGCCTTAGCCTTTCTTCTTGGGCTTCATCATCTGCCACTGCTCTTCCGTCAGCATATCGCCCATATGCCCGAACTCACTTGCGCCTTTGAGTTGCTCGCCACCGTCCATAACGATTTGTTCTCCGTTCACGTAGCCTGATCGATCGCTTAGCACAAAGGCCGCCAGGTCGGCCAACTCTTCATGCGTGCCGAAGCGTCCCAGAGGATTTTTTTTCTTGGCGATTTCTTCCAGAGACTTCACGGGCATCAACCGTGAAAATGCGCCTTCCGTTGGCACCGGCCCCGGAGCGATAGCGTTAAATCGAATTCCGTATTTCCCCCACTCAACTGCGAGGCTGCGCGTCATGTTCAATACGCCCGCCTTGGCTACCGACGAAGGCACCACATAAGGCGAGCCCCATTGCGCGTAGGTGGTGGTGATGCTCAAGACGCTGGCTTTGTGTTTTTCTTTGATCCACCGCTTGCCGCAAGCCATGGTGCAATGAAGCGTGCCCATCAGCACGATTCCGATCACCGCTTCAAATGCTCCAATAGAAAGCTCTTCCGTGCGGCAGAGAAAATTGCCGGCAGCGTTGTTTACCAGCGCATCCAGCGGCCCATCCTGCCAGATCGTCTCGATCATGGCATTGACCCGCTGATTATCGCGGACATCGCAAGAGAAGGTTTTCACCGTTCCGCCAGTCGCCTTGCCCAGTTCATCGGCGGCTTCCGCGAGCACGTCTTCCCGCCGACCGCAAATATAGAGCGATGCGCCCAGCTCCAAAAAGCGCTTGCCCATGCTCTTGCCCAGTCCGGTTGCGCCGCCGGTGACCAGAATTCTTTTGCCTGCCAGTAAATTCTTTTCAAACACGGTTGAGTGTCCTTCTTCTTAAAGGGAGTGACGAACATCGTACACGTCAACAGCTTTCTTCTGCCAGAGCGGGGTCGCAGAAAGGCTCCCAATCGCTTCTTTCGTGTCGGGGCGACCATTGCCTTGCATGAGCTTATTTTGTGGCGCATAATTTCAGACCGAAAGGGGTACTCCCATGCGCAAAGGGTTATTTTTGGCGATCGGTGCCCTGCTCTGCATGTCTTTAGGGCACAGTTCTCCATCAGACTGGGCAATCAACGCCACCGCGATTGAAGCCTGCAGTTGTCCACACTTCTGCATGTGCTATTTCAACGCCCATCCGGCCGCGCACCACGACCACGGCCAGGCTCACAACTATTGCAAGTTCAATAATGCCTATAAAGTCAACAAGGGCCACTACGGGACCACTGATCTCACCGGCGCCAAGTTCTGGATCAACGGCGATCTGGGCGGCGACTTCTCCCAGGGGCAGATGGACTGGGCCCTGGTTACGTTTGATAAAGCCACAACAGCTGCGCAACGGCAGGCCCTGGGAGAGATCATTGGGCACGTCTTTCCGGTCAAGTGGAAATCGCTCAAGACCGCCGAGGGCAGCATTGATACGTGGACGTTTGACAAGGACCAGGCTCATGCAACGCTCAATGGCGGCAAAACCGCTGAGGTCAAGCTGCGGCGCTTTCAGGGCATGACGGACGAACCTGCGGTGCTCAAGAACGTTAAGTACTGGGGAACGCCAAGAAATGATGGGTTCGTAATGATGCCCAATGAGATCGAAGCTTACAAGGAAGGCCCACAGGCTTACGAGTTCAAGGGTACCAATGGATTCATGCTCACCTTCGACATGACTTCAAAGGACGTGCCCAGCGGCAAGGCTTCCATGGGCAACTGACAACCTGCTCGTCTCGAATGTTTTCATGGTGCGCCAGAATTTCTTGCGGCGCACCTTTTCTTGTGGCCGACGAATTTAGATGTCCGGGTCAAATACGAAATTCCACCCACGCCATCGCTCATTCAGGTTGCCGCACCGCGACTAGCGGCAAATCGAGCTCCGCGGCCCACTTTTCCCATGACGCCGCCTTGCGTTGCAGAAAGACGCGTTCAAGCTCTTTTCGATCTGCTTTCTTGAGGCCAAGTTCCAACAGCAGTTTTTCCGCAAAGTGCGGCTCCAGCGCCGCAACGGCAATCCATCCATCGTTCGCCCGATAAAGCCCGTAAAGCGGATACGCTCCTCCCAGCAATCCGTCTGACGTTGTAAGACCGGCATGGAGCGGCGCGGCCAAGTCGCGCGCACATTCATGGAGAGAAACCCACGCGCAGCCTGCCTGGCCTTTGCGCGCCAATCGATTCAACAGCGCCAGCGCCATGCTTACCGCGCGCTCCGCGCCTGCAAGGTCGATAAACAAAGTCGGCGGCATCTGTGGCGGCCGCACCAGCCCCAAATCACTCTGGTACGTCAGATCGTGTCCGGTGCGCTCCTGGTGTGGCGCAGGGTATCCAATGATCCCCACAAAACATAATTTGGGATGGCGCGCATGCAGGCTCTCCCAAT
>Ga0070734_10002826_pt1 | contig 19791 bp, 15 predicted proteins | sample Coa_R1_8_FD_66444 | JGI IMG/M metagenome (GOLD analysis project Ga0070734, IMG submission 66444) | Surface soil microbial communities from Centralia Pennsylvania, which are recovering from an underground coalmine fire - Coalmine... | ecosystem: Environmental > Terrestrial > Soil > Unclassified ... | reverse complement strand
GCCGCACTTTCCTCGTCGGCGCCTCTGTGGGGGCTTCTGGCTTGGTGCTGCCGGCGCTACGCGCCAAGCGCGCGCTGGCCGCCGATGCGCCCGTCGGCGAGACGATGTCCGGCAAGATTCGCGGTGTCGCGGTTGACGGCGTGAACGTCTTCAAGGGCGTGCCATACGGAGCACCTACCGGAGGACGCGCCCGCTTTATGCCGCCGCGTCCGCCGGAGCCATGGGCCGGTGTCCGCAGCGCCGAGGCGTGGGCCGGGCATGCGCCGCAATGGCCGCCCGCGCGTAAGCAGCGGCCCGAGCTTGCAGGCCTCGCAGGCGCGCGCGATACGGTGCCGGAGAGCGAGGACTGCCTGACGCTCAACGTGTTCACGCCGGGCCTCGACAGCCGCAAGCGACCCGTCATGGTCTGGTATCACGGCGGCGCCATCGCCTACGGCTCTGCCAACACGCCGCGGCTCGACGGGACGAACCTGGCGGCCCATCACGACGTCGTGGTGGTCACCGTCAACCATCGCCTCAACGTCCTCGGGCACCTGCATCTTGCCGAGTTGGGAGGCCCTGAGTTCGCCCAGTCCGGCAATGCGGGTGCACTCGATATGCTGGCCTCGCTGCATTGGGTGCGCGACAACATCGAACGCTTCGGCGGCGATCCCGGCAATGTAACGATCTTCGGCCAGTCGGGCGGCGGCGGGAAGGTGTCCACGCTGCTCGCGATGCCGGCAGCCCGTGGTCTGTTCCGCCGCGCTATCGTGATGAGCGGCTCGGCGATCCGTCTCACCGACCGGGAGCGCGCCGCAAAGCTCGCAGAGGCCGTGCTGGCGGAACTCGGTTTGTCGCGCACGCAGCTCGGCGAACTTCAGATGCTGCCGTTCCGGCAACTGATCGCCGCGCTCGGCCCGGCGCAGAAGAAGGTCGGCCCTTCGCCTTCGCCATTGTTCGATCGCTACGATTTCGGACCGGTGGTGGATGGCGCGCTGCTGCCGGCCAATCCTTTCGACCCGGTCGCGACGGCAGTGTCCGCCGATATCCCGGTGCTGGTCGGCGGCGTCAAGGATGAGATGGCGATCTATCTCGCGCCCGATGACCGCGTCTGGGAGCGCAAGCTCACCGAGGACGAATTGCGCGCGCGCATCGCTACGGTCGCCAATGGTGCGACAGACCGCGTGATCGCGACCTATCGAAAACTGTTCCCCGCGGCGACGCCTTCCGACCACCTGATCTCGATCCTCACGGATTCGAACCATCGCCTGCGTTCGATCACACTCGCGGAGCGCAAGGCCGCGCAGGGGAGGGCGCCGGTCTGGCTCTATTCGTTCGACTGGGAGACACCGGTGTTCGGCGGCCGGCTCAAGGCCTTTCATGCGCTCGACGTGCCATTCGTGTTCGAGACCATCGATGCGGTCGGATCAACCGATCGCGGTGAAGTCGCCCACGATCTGTCGCGCCGGATCGCCGCCACCTGGACGGCATTCGCCCGCGCCGGAAACCCGGATAACCCGGCGATTCCGCATTGGCCGGCCTATACGGTCGCTGACCGGGCAACACTGATCCTCGACCGCGACTGCCGAGTCGCGAACGATTACGGCCGCGAGGTGCGGCTGTTATGGAAGGAGATCGCTGGGGTCGCGTAAGCTTGCTGGGACGGCGGGCGTCCCGCCCGCCTTGTTCCTTCTCAAGCGGGGATCATGCGGGCGAGACGCCCGCGGTCCCGGGCTTACTCCGGCTTGGCCCCCGAGGCCTTGACCACGTGGCCCCACTTCTCGATCTCCGCAGTCATGTAGGTGCCGAACTCCGCCGGCGTGAAGAAGATCGGCGTCGCGGCGACGGCGGCGAGCCGCGTCTTGGTGGCCGGGTCGGCAAGGCTCGCGTTGATCTCGCGGTTCAGCCTGGCGATGATCTCTGGCGGCGTTCCGCTCGGCACGCCGACGCCGCACCAGGAATTCGCCTCATAGCCCGGAACCGATTCGCCGACCGTTGGCACCTCGGGCATGTAATCGCTGCGGGTCTTGGTGGCGAACGCGAGCGCGCGCAGGCTGCCGGAGCGAATGTGTGCGAGCGCCCCCGTCAGGGTCGCGAACATCATGTCGACCTGGCCGCTGATGATGTCCGTGATAGCCAGCGCTTCGCCCCGGTACGGAACGTGGATCATTTTCGTTCCGGTCATCGATTGGAACAGCTCGCCCGCGAGGTGCGAAGTCGAGCCGGTGCCGTACGAGGCCATGGTGAGTTTGCCGGGATTGGCCTTGGCGTAGGCGATGAACGCGGGGACCGAAGTGGCCGGTGCGGATGCCTTCACAACCATCACCAGCGAAAAATCGACCAGCCCCGAAACCGGCGCGATATCGCGCGTCAGGTTGAAAGGCAGGTTGTCGAACAGCGTCACGTTGATCGCCGACGATGCCGCCACGAACAGCAGCGTGTAGCCGTCAGGAGGAGAATTGATCGCAGCCTGGATGGAAATGTTTGTGGAGGCGCCGGGCTTGTTTTCGACGACGACCTGCTGGCCGAACCGTTCGGAGAGCGATTGCGCGACGATGCGCACGACCGCGTCCGATCCGCCACCTGGTGCGAAACCAAGAATCCATCGCAGCGGCCGGGTCGGGTAGTCGAGCGCAAAGGCGCGGCGAGGAAGCGCCGGAGCCGCAATGCCGGCCGCAGCGAGCCCCAGGAGTTGGCGGCGGTGCATTTTCTAGCCCCCATGTTTCGCGATGAACGTCAGGACCGCGCGATTGAACAACTCGGGCTCTTCCCAGTAAACCGAGTGCCCGGCTTCCGGCGCTACCACCAGTTCGGCGTTCGGGATTTTCGCCGCGATCATGCGGGCAATGGAGGGTGGCGTGGCAAGATCGGCAGCCCCACAGATGACGAGCGTCGGCACCTTGAGGTTGGCAAGCATCGCCTCGGTAATGCGGTTCTTGAGAGGCTGGCGGAAGCTGTCCACCAGCCCGGATTTGCGCTCAAGCTCGACCCACAGCCGAAAGCCCTCCTGATTGCGAGCCCGGTAGGAGGGGCCGACCTCGCGGATTTCGACCGGGATTTCGTCCCAGATTTTCGGCCTGATCCGGGAGCCCGCCGCGAAGATGTCGCCGTCCACCACGCCGAACTGGTTGCTCGAGACCGTCAGGCTCAGCAGCCGGTCGGGATGGGAGAATGCATAATCCGACGCAATGCTGCCGCCGGCCGCTGAGGCAACGATGTGGAATTTGCCGAGGCCGAGAAAATCCGCGAGCTGGTGCAGGTCCTCCGAGGCAATGCCGGGATTGGCGCGATCAATCGGCGCCGAGCCGTAGTAGCCGCGGCGCGAATAGGAGATGACGCGGTAGCCTGCCTTGGCGAAGGCCGGTTGCTGGTAGCCCCAGATCAGACCGCTGCCGGAGGCGGGATGGAGCAGCACAATGGGTTCGCCGGCGCCGCCGGTGTCCCAGAACCACAGCCGGGCATCGCCAAGCTGCGCAATGCCATCCCTGGCCGGCAACTGCGGCGGCACCGGCAGGGGGGCGAGTGGATCGCGCGCAGCCTGCGCCACCGCCATGGACATGCGCCCCACTGTCCCGGCGGATAATGCGACGGCCGCGCAGCCTGCTCCCAGCACGGCACGCCTGTTGATACGAACGCTCACGTCGTCCCGATCCGGCATCTGGGTCATGGTGTGTCTCCGGCAGATCGCGTGCGGCGCGGCCTCCTGTGCCGCAACCGTGGTGGTCCAGTATAACGACGATTATATCGGTGATTGCCCGACCAGCCTACCGGCGAACAGGCATCTGTCCGAACAGGCATAGTCATCGCCAATGGAAGTCCATTATGCGCGAGGTATTCGAAGAGATTTTCGCGTTGCAGGATCTGGAGCCGGTCGATCCGATGACGGCGGCGCGGCGCAGCATGCGCGCCCTCAAGCGGCGCTTCTATCGGGACGTGGCCGTCCGGGATGACGAGGCCGGCTTTGCGGTCGTGCTTGACGGGCGCCCGATCAGGACGCCGGCGCGCCGCACTTTGGCGGCGCCGCAGCGCGCGGTTGCTGAAGCCATTGCGGCGGAATGGCAGGCTCAAACCGAATTCATCGATCCTGCTGAGATGCCGATGACTCGGCTGGCCAACACCATCATCGACGGCGTCGCTGCCGCGGAGGACGAGGTCGCGGCCGAGATCGTAAAATATCTCGGCACCGACCTCGTGTGTTATCGCGCCGCCACGCCTGAGGGGCTCGTGGCGCGCCAATCCTCGCACTGGGATCCGATCCTCGCGTGGGCGAAGCAGGCGCTCGGCGCCACGTTCGTTGCCGTAAAAGGCATCACGCATGTGCGCCAGAGCGACGACGCTATTGCGCGCGCCAGCGCGGCAATCCCGCGCGACCCTTGGCGGCTCGGCGCCGTTCATGCCACGACGACGCTCACGGGTTCGGCACTGATCGCGCTTGCGGTTGCGAGAGGCGACATTGGACCAGACGCCGCCTGGGCCGCGGCGCATGTGGACGAGGACTGGAACATGGAATTGTGGGGCCGCGATGAACTGGCCCTCAAGCGCCGCGCCTATCGCTTAAGCGAAATGGCTGCAGCCGCGCAGGTGCTGGCGCACATGCGGGGGTCACCGGCGAGCCGGTAGACGCAACCCGATTGCGGCTCATGTTGCGACAAGGTGCGCGTGGGCGCGGCTTGTCCGGACCCGGCATATCAGCTTTAATGCTCCAGGAAACGGCGGCAAAAAACGGCCTTATAGGGGAAAACCCGGATTGCGGCCGGTCGAAAAATTTGGAGGAAACATGCGCAACAAGCTTCTCGCGGCAATCGCGGCCGCTGCCTTCGCTGCGACGAGCTTCGCTCTCGCAGGTAGCGCCTTCGCTCAACAACCGATCATCATCAAATTCAGCCACGTGGTGTCGCCGGACGCCCCCAAGGGCAAGGCGGCGATGGTATTCAAGGAGCTTGCGGAAAAATATACCAACGGCAAGGTGAAGGTAGAGGTCTATCCAAACTCTTCGCTGTACAAGGACAAGGAGGAGCTTGAAGCCCTGCAGCTTGGCTCGGTGCAGCTTCTGGCCCCGTCGATCTCCAAGTTCGGACCGCTCGGGGTCAAGGAATTCGACGTCTTCGATCTGCCGTTCCTGATGAGCGACGACGCCCGCGCACGCCAGATGATGGCAAGCCCGATGATGGCGGAGTTGAACAAGAAGCTCGAGGCCAAGAGCGTGTCGCCGCTCGCCTACTGGGACAACGGCGCCCATGTCTATACGGCCAACAAGCCCCTGATCCGGCCCGAAGACTTTCGGGGCCTGAAGATGCGCATCCAAGGCTCGAAGGTGCTTGATGCCGTGGCGCGCGAGCTTGGTGCCATCCCGCAGATCATCGCTTTCGGGGAGCTTTACCAGACGCTGCAGACTGGCGTCGTCGACGGCGAGGACAATGTCCCCTCCAACATCTGGACCCAGAAGTTCTACGAGGTGCAGAAATATCTGACCGTCTCCTATCACGGGCGGCTCACCTATGCACTCGTCACCAACAAGAAGTTCTGGGATGGGCTGCCGGCCGATGTGAAAGCTCCGCTGGAGCGGGCTGTGAAGGAATCGACGGACTACTTCAACGATACGGCCGCGAAAGACAACGACGACGCACTCGAAAAGATCAAGGCTTCAGGCAAGATCCAGGTCCACGTCCTCACCGACGCGGAGAAGCGGGCCTGGGTTGCCAAGCTGATGCCGGTCCACAAGGAAATGCAAAGCCGCTTCGGCAAGGACTTCATCGAGCGCGTCTACAAAGCTTCCGGCTTCGTCGCGCCACAGTCCTGAAACGACCAACTCCCTCCCTCGCTTGCTGGGAAGGGTTGGGGAGGGGGGCCGCTGGCGAGTCACTGCCGTGGAGCATGCCCCTCCCTGACCTTCCCCCGCGCGCGGGGGAGGGGATAAGGATACCCTGTGCTCGACCGCGTCCTCGATCGGCTGGAAGAGTGGATCATCTGCGTCCTCATCGGCGCCGCCACCTGCATCACCTTCGTGGCCGTCGTGCATCGCTATGGCGCCAGCAATTCGGCGGCCCTTGCCACTTGGGCGAATGCGCATGGCCTGACATTGTTGGGCGATGCGGCCGACTGGGTCTATCTCTCGCTCGCCTCGATTAACCTTTCCTGGGCGCAGGAACTCGCCACTTACATGTTCGTGTGGATGGCGAAGTTCGGCGCCGCGCTCGGCGTGCGGACTGGGATCCATGTCGGTGTCGATGTCTTCGTGAGGCGGCTCAGCCCTGAGTCCCGCAAACCGGTGATCTTGTTCGCGCTCGCTTGCGGCGCACTCTTCACCGGCATCATCGGCACGCTCGGCGCCATCTATGTCTACGAGCTTGATGCCGACCAGGTGTCGCCGGAGCTCGAGTGGCCGAGCTGGATTATCTACCTCTGCATTCCGCTTGGCTCCTATCTGATGTGTTTCCGTTTCCTCCAGGTGATGTGGCGGTACAACTATTCGGGCTTTGTCCCGCACCAGGCCCACGGCATCGAATACCAGGGCCAGCCCGCGGCGCCTGTTGCAGAGCCGGCGCAATGACCACCCAATCCGAAACCTTGGCGCGCCCGCGCTCCGGCGCCATCACGGCGGCGCTGATCGTGGCCATACCGGTTGCGCTCGCGTTGATCTGCGTGCTGGCGCGGTTCGAAATCATCGAGCTGTCGCAATCGGTGCGCGCCGGGCTGTTATTTGCCCTGCTGCTCGCCCTCATGGCGACCGGCATGCCGATCTCGATCGCGCTCGGCCTTTCGGTGCTCACCTATCTGTTCATCCTGTCCAGCGTCGATCCCAAGATGGTCGGACTCAAGCTGTTCACCAGCATCGACCGTTTTGAGATCATGGCCATCCCGTTTTTCATCCTTGCCGGCAACTTCCTCACCTCCGGCGGGGTGGCGCGGCGCATGATCGATTTCGCAACCTCCTTGATCGGGCACTGGTATGGCGGCCTCGGGCTTGCGGGCGTCGTAGCATGCGCGTTATTCGCGGCGATCTCCGGCTCGTCGGTAGCGACGGTGGTCGGCATCGGCTCTATCATCCTGCCGGCGATCGTGCAGAATGGCTATCCGCCGCGGTTCGGGGCCGGGGTGATCGCGACATCAGGCGCGCTTGGAATCCTGTTCCCGCCGTCGATCAACCTGGTCATCTTCGCGGTCGCGACCAGCGGCATGCAGCCGAAAGGGCCTGACGGCGCGATCGTTGACTCTGCCTCGGTGGGCCAGCTCTTCATCGCCGGGCTGGTGCCGGGCCTGATGCTCTCCGCGATGTTGGGCGCCACCACGTGGTACCGGGCGTGGCGCAACGACTATCCCCGCATGAAGCGAGCCAGCTGGGGCGAATGCCTGCGTGCCTTCCGCGACAGCTTCTGGGGCCTGTTTCTCATCATACTGGTGCTGGGCGGCATCTATTCGGGCCTCTTCACTCCGACCGAGGCCGCCGCGATGGCGGCCGTCTACGCGTTCTTCATTTCGGTGTTCGTCTACAAGGAGATGACGCTTGCCGACGTGCCGGCCGTGCTGCTCAAGGCCTCGTCGATGAGCGCCATGATCCTCTACATCATCACGAACGCGGCGGTATTTTCGTGGTTGCTCACCTCCGAGCAAATCCCACAATCGATGGCCGAGTGGATGACCGCGCAGGGCTTCGGCATTGTCGCGTTCCTGCTCGTCACCAACATCGTGCTGCTGGCGGCCGGCAATTTCATGGATCCGGCCGCGATCGTCTTGATCATGGCACCGATCCTGTTTCCGATGGCGGCAAGGCTCGGGGTGCATCCGGTCCATCTCGGCATCCTGATGGCTGTCAATATGGAAGTCGGATTGTGCCATCCCCCGGTCGGGCTCAACCTTTACGTCGCTTCCGGGATCACCAAGATGGGCATCACTGAACTGACCGTTGCGGTGCTGCCCTGGCTAGGCACCATGCTGGCGTTCCTGGTGATGGTCACGTACATCCCGGAAATATCGCTATGGCTGCCGCGCGCGCTCGGGATGCTGAATTAGAGCGCACGAAACGGGCGCGTCGCGAACAAGCGTGGTTTGGTAAAGAAGTCGACAAGCGTGGAACCTTTTCGGCCTAAATGCGTTTGGCGCCCGGCAACATCGGCCTCTCAGGCTCGAGGCGAGCGGTATGAGCGAGCGCGCCTTGCCCCATGCTTCGGGTTCTCTACGCCGACAAGGCTGGTGGCGCACTAGGCGGGAAGGCTGAGAGATACCGCCTAGCCCACGCGGCGCAAATCGTGGACAAATCGCCGTCGGTGCCGATCCATATTGCACAAGACCGCGTAACGTCGGTTTAAGTCTCTGCTCATAAAGTGCCATCGCATCTATCCGGGCAGGACTCGTGGCCGTTTCGATTTCCCCGCTCAAGGCAGCCATTCCGGAAGCGTCCGTCGCTGCCGCAGCTTCGCCGTTTGCCGGCCTTCAGCCGGGCGCCGTGCTCGCGGCGCGCGTGCTGGCGCTGCTCGAAGGCGGCCAGGTGCAACTCGCCATCGGCAATGCGCTCATCCAGGCGGCATCGCAGATGCCCCTGCCGGTCGGCGCGACCGTCCAGCTTGCGGTGCAAAACACCGGCGACGTCACGACGCTTCAAGTCCTTGGCGAGATCAGCCCGCAGACAGTGGTCGCACAGTCCGTTAACCCGGCAATTGCGGCTTCGAAACCGGCTGCCCCGCAGGCCGTGCTGGGGATACCTTCGCCAAGCGCCCCCACGGGACTGCCTGCCGCCGTGATCGCGAATCCGGATAGCGGCGAATTGGTCGCAACCGCGACCGCAAACGCCATGCCGGATTCTCCATCCGGCATTATGCCACCGGTTGCGCCAGCAGACGCCCCGACGGCAGTGGGGCCCGCAATGTCGCTGGCTGCTCCGTCGGACCTACGGGGTGCCGTCGAAGCGCAACGCGCGCAGTCGCCCACGGTCGAGCCGGCAGTTGCGCTGCGGACGGCGCTGCGAACAGCCGCCGCTAGCCAGAATGGCCTCTCGCCCCTCTATGCCGAGATTGCGGCCGCTATCGAACTGCCCGGGTTGCCGGAGCCGTTGCGCAGCGCGGCATTGCGGCTGCTGTCGCTGCGTCCGCCGCTCGACGCCGATCTTTCAGCAGAGGACGTGAAGCAGGCCTTTACGAATTCCGGCCTGTTCCTCGAGGCGCGACTTGCGGAGAGGACACAGCCATCGACGGCTCAGTCGACGAGCACAGCGGCTGGTTCGGCGCCAAACGGCGCGACTAGCGCGCCAACTGAAGAGAGTCTGTTGCCGGCGGTTGATCTCAAGGCTGCACTGGCGGTATTTCGTCAGGCTTTGGCGGTAGCGCTTGCGGGAGATGAAGGCGCCCCGACGAACTCTGCATCGTTGCTAGTCAACGAGGTGGAGCCAGGTGCCGGCCAAGCGCTCACTCAAGTCCCCACCCAAGCGGTCCCCCATCAGGCGCCAGCGCTCGCGTTTCCGACAACCCGGCCCAGCCTTTGGGGGCCGCCGGCCTCAACCTCGACTGTGCCCGCGTCACATGCGACGCAAGCCCCGCCACCGCCGTTTCGGGGCGGTCCCGTGACGGCGCAGCCGCCTGTAACTGCTACCATCGATGCCACCACGCCGCCGCAGGTTGCTGTTCGAACCCTGATGGCGGCAACCGACGGCGCGCTGGCGCGCCAGACCCTGCTGCAGGCGGCCTCGGTTCCAGGTCAACCTTCAAGCCACGTGGACAACGCAGGACCGCGGTGGAATTTCGAGGTCCCGTTCGCGATTCAGCAGGGGCCCTACACGGTCACAAGCGTCGCGCAATTCGAGATCGCGCGCGACGGCAAAGCGGCTACGCAAGCAGACGAAAAGGGTGCCGTGTGGCGAGCGCGGTTTTCTGTTGAAATGGATCCTATTGGACGCGTCCATGCCCAGATCGGATTGCGCGGTGTCCGTGCTGCCGTGACGTTATGGGCGGAAAACCCCGAAGGCGCCGCGCGTCTGCGCGCCGGCGCCGCCAAGCTCAGCGAAGCGCTGCGCGCCGCCGATCTCGAAGCCGGCGACCTTGTGGTGCGCGACGGTGCACCGCGGGCCCGCGCCGTTGAGGTCGGCCATTTTCTGGACCGCGCGTCATGACCGACCCCTCTTCACTCGCTGTCGCGCTGCACTACGAGAGGCAGGACGGCGGTGCGCCGCGAGTCATTGCGAGCGGCCGCGGCGCGATCGGCGACAAGATCATCGAGACCGCAAAAGCACACGGTGTCCCAATCGAAAACAATCCAGGGCTTGCAGTGGCGCTCGCGGAAGTCGAAATCGGCGAGGAAATCCCAATCGATCTCTACAAAGCCGTCGCGGAAGTGCTGATCTTCATCCTGCGCATGTCGGGACGCGTGCCGTAGGGTCGGCAAAGTGGCGCGTCCCAGCCTACGAGCTCCTGAACAGGAATGAGCGTCGTCATCCTTGAGGAGGCGCGAACCGCCGTCTCGAAAGTATGGCTGCGAGTTCGGCGGTGCCTGTGGCAATCCTTCGAAACGCGGCTATCGAAATCGGCTGTTGCCGATTTCGATATCTCAGACTGCCGAAGTCGGGCAAGCCCGACTTCGGTGGCCGCTCTCGGGATGAGGGCCTTAATTTTTTCGCAAAACGCCGCCAGCTACCCGTCACTTCGCCTTGGGGCGCTGCGGGTCCACGATGGTGGCGCGGATCACGATGGGCTTGCCATTGCGCAAGACGGTCAGCTCGGGCGAATCGCCAACCCAAAACAGTCCGAGACGGCTGCGCAACTGGGACGTATCCCGCACCGGAATTCCTGCGAGGTCGATCACCACATCGCCGGTTTTAAGACCTGCAATCTCGGCCGGAGAGCCGGGATCGACCTTGGTGATGATCGGCGTGGTCGGCGCCGCAGCGAGCTTATATTCGCGCACCAAAGCCGGGGTCGAATCCTCGAACGTGATCCCGAGCTTGCCGCGGCGGACGTCGCCCGTCTCCACGATGCGATCGGTCACGATCCGCGCCATGTTGATGGGGATCGCGAACCCCATTCCGGGATTCGAATTGGTTGCGCCGATGAAGGCGGTGTTGATGCCGATCAGGTCGCCGCGCAGGTTCACAAGCGCGCCGCCGGAATTGCCGGGATAGATGGCGGCATCCGTCTGGATGAAGTTCTCATACTGCTCGATGCCGACATTGGTGCGGTTCAGTCCGCTGACGATTCCGGAAGTCACCGTCTGGCCGATCAGGAACGGATTGCCGATCGCCAGCACGAAATCACCGACCTCGACCTGATCGGAGTTGCCGATGGGAATTGCCGTCAGGTTCTCCGCCGACACCTTGATGACCGCAATGTCAGTATCCGGGTCTCCGCCGACGAGCTTCGCGGCGAGTTCGCGGCCGTCACCGAGCTGAACCGTGATCTCCTCGGCACGATCGATAACGTGATTATTCGTGATGATGAGCCCTTCGCCGGCATCGACAATCACGCCCGATCCGGCTGCGCGCACCTGCTGGTCAACGGCCGCCGCCTTGGCATCCCGCGGTTTGCGTTGCTGCGCATTCGCGTCCGGTGTGCGGCTCTTGATCGAGATGCTGACCACCGCCGGGGTGATCTTCTTGAGAACCGGTGCAAGCGTGGAAATGCCACTCGCCTGCTGTACGACCGGCAACGGGACGCTGGCATTCGCTGCCACAACTCCGCCCGTCGCCAAAACGAGACTCACCGCGGTTGCCGCAAATAGATGGCTGCTAAAAATTGCAAACTTCGATTTTCGGTCCATTGTCATCTAGGAGACCTTTTAAAAGAAAATCCATCGCTCCATAAGATCATTCCCCGAACCTCACACATCTAAATGCAGCTGGTGCGGCGCACAAGGCCGCGCGGCATAAATTCGAGCGCAGAGTAATTCCTTATAACGTATAGTGTTTATGCTAAATTTATGCCGCACTGCCCGCGTTTTCACGCTGTCGTGATAGATCTCTTGATGAGATCTGATGGTGCGTCGCACCATCGCCGCGCAGGGCCCTTGAGGCGGTGTGAGCAAGATTTGAGCAGGCCGCAACGCATGCCATCCGCGGCACTTGCGGCGATGGCGTCATTGACCGACCTTCCGGCTCGACGATAGCTTTTCAACTCGGAGAACATTTCGCCCGACTAAGTGCCGGCAAGGAGGTCCCCACATGAAGTCTACCGCGATAGCCGCGGTCACGACCGCATCGCTCACCTGCATGGCTGTGTACTCGACCGCGGGCGCCGCAGATATGTCGTTCGAGCGCGCCTTGAATAGCGATCGTGAACCGCAGAACTGGCTGCTGCATCACAAGAACTACCAAGGCCACCGATTCTCGCCGCTCACGGAGATCAACACCGAGACGGTCGGCAAGCTGCGGCTCGCCTTCACGGTCGGGCTTGGCGGATTGCAAGCGGGCGGCCGTCACGCCCAGGGCAATCTCGAGGCAACGCCTCTCGTCGATGACGGCATGATGTACATCCCGGACGGTTGGGGCGTGGTCTATGCGATCGATGTTTCGAGCGGAAAGAAGGGCGACATCAAGTGGAAGTTCGATCCGGGTGTGGACCGTGTCTGGGCCGGCGATGTCGCCTGCTGCGGAGTCAACAATCGCGGCGTCGCACTTTGGAAGGACAAGGTCATCTCGGTCGCGCTTGACGGCCGCATATTCGCGATCAACCGGGCGACCGGCGAGTTGGTGTGGGAGCGCAAGGTCGCAGAGCCGGCACTCGGCGAGACCGTGACGCTTGCCCCGCTCGTGGTTCGTGATCTCGCCATCATCGGCTCGGCCGGCGGCGAGTACGGCATTCGCGGCTGGATCGATGCGACCGATCTCAATACGGGCAAGCAGGCGTGGCGCACCTTCACGATTCCCGGCGTCGGTGAGCCCGGTCACGAGACCTGGAAGGACGGCAAGGAACACTGGAAGCACGGCGGCGCATCGATCTGGGTGACGGCGACCTACGATCGCGATACCGACACCATCTATCAGGGCGTCGGTAACGCCGGCCCCGATTACGACGCCGAATATCGCCCCGGCGACAACAAGTGGGCCGCAAGCGTGCTGGCGCTCGATCCGAACAACGGCCGGATCAAATGGGGTTTCCAGTACACGCCGAACGATCCCTACGACTACGACGAGATCTCCGAACATCAGATCATCGATGCCAAGGTCAACGGCGAAGACCGCAAACTCGTCGTGCATGGAGCACGCAACGGCTTCTACTATGCTCTCGACCGTACCAACGGTGCATTCGTCACCGGCAAGCAATATGTTGACGAACTGAACTGGACACGGGGGCTCGATCCGAAGACCGGTCGGCCGCTCGACTACGATCCGGGCAAGGATGTGCAGACCTATTTGGAGGGCACCACGGCGACGCGGGCCAAGCCGCTGGGCACGCGCTGCCCGGCTGTGGCTGGTGGCAAGAACTGGGAGCCCGGCGCCTATAATCCGCAGTTGAGGCTCATCTATATCCCGTCGTCTGAGGGCTGCAACCAGATTGAGGGCGTGACCCAGGCGGATTTCGAGGACCAGGGCGGCACCGTGAAGCCGCGCGAACGTTTCACTGGGGGTGGCAACAAGAACATGAAGCAGACCACCGGCAGCATCAAGGCGCTCGACCCGGTCACCGGCGAGACCAAGGCGGTGGCGCGCACCGATCTGCCGAACTGGGCGGGCGTGCTTGCGACCGGCGGTAATCTCGTGTTCAGCGGATTATGGGAAGGCGCGCTGGTGGCGTACGACGGCGCCACCCTGCAGGAAGTGTGGCGGTTCGACACCGGTTGCGGCGTGATGGCGCCGCCCATCAGCTATGCGGTCAACGGCAAGCAATACATCGCGGTCGCGGTCGGTCCCCACTGGCTTGGAGTCAAGCCCGCGGCGCTGAAATATGCCAACGCGTGCTCAATGGTATATGTGTTTAGCCTGTAAGGCCTGGACCTGCGACCGTTGCGGGGTGGACTGGCGGATGATGCTGCGCTAATCCGCCCTACGGGCACGTGCCATTGCCAGGAAAAGAGTGCAGGCACGTCAGGGAGGGATACATGACGGCATTGGTTGTCGGACTGGTCTCGATGGCATTGATTTGGGTCGTGGTGGTCTACGGGTCCATCTACCTGAACAAGAACGTGCAGTAGTCCAATCTTCACGCTCCGGTTCCGCGGCCGGCCGTGCCATGATTGGGCCGAGTCGCAGCGGCGGAGCCGTACATGAAGGATATCCGTGAAAATCTCGAACGACGGCGGGCGGGCGCGCGCGCCGGCGGGGGCGAACGCCGTATTGAGGCGCAGCACTCGCGCGGTAAGCTCACGGCCCGTGAGCGCCTTGAACTTCTCATGGACAAAGGTTCGTTCGAGGAGTTCGACATGTTCGTCGTGCACCGCGCCAGCGATTTCGGCATGGACAAGACGAAAATCTCCGGCGACGGCGTCGTTACCGGGTGGGGCACCGTCAACGGCCGCACCGTCTTTGCTTTCGCCAAGGACTTCACCGTGTTCGGCGGCTCGCTATCGGAGACCCACGCGCAGAAGATCACCAAGATCCAGGACATGGCGATGAAGGCCCGGGCGCCGATCATCGGCCTGTTCGATGCCGGCGGTGCCCGCATCCAGGAAGGCGTGGCTGCCCTGGGAGGTTATGGCGAGGTATTCAAGCGCAACGTGATCGCATCCGGGGTGATCCCTCAGATTTCAGTCATCATGGGCCCGTGTGCGGGCGGCGACGTCTATTCTCCCGCCATGACGGACTTCATCTTCATGGTGAAGGATACAAGCTACATGTTTGTTACCGGGCCCGACGTGGTTAAGACCGTAACCAACGAGGTGGTGACCGCCGAGGAGCTCGGCGGCGCCATGGTCCACACGACTAAATCCTCGGTCGCGGACGGCGCCTACGAGAATGACGTCGAATGCCTGCTGCAGATGCGCCGGCTGATCGATTTCCTGCCGTCGAGCTCCGCCGCCGGCCCGCCCGAATGGCCGTCCTTCGACGACATCGAGCGCGAGGACCCCTCACTCGACACGCTGGTTCCGGACCATCCGAACAAGCCCTATGACATCAAGGAACTGATTCTGAAAGTCGTGGATGAAGGCGACTTCTTCGAGATCAGCGCGGCTTTCGCCCGCAACATGGTGACGGGCTTCGGCCGCCTCGCCGGGCGCACGGTGGGGTTCGTGGCGAACCAGCCCATGGTGCTGGCCGGCGTGCTCGATGCCGACGCCAGCCGCAAGGCGGCACGCTTCGTGCGCTTCTGCGATGCCTTTGACATCCCGATCGTGACGTTTGTGGACGTGCCCGGATTTCTGCCCGGCACCGCGCAGGAATATGGCGGTCTCATCAAGCACGGCGCCAAGCTCTTGTTCGCCTATAGCCAGTGCACGGTGCCGCTCATCACCGTGATCACTCGCAAGGCATTCGGCGGCGCCTACGACGTGATGGCATCCAAACACATCGGCGGCGACATCAACTACGCTTGGCCCTCCGCCCAGATCGCGGTGATGGGCGCGAAGGGCGCGGTCGAGATCATCTTCCGCTCCGACCTTGGCGACCCCGACAAGATCGCGGCCCGCACCAAGGAGTACGAGGATCGCTTCCTGTCCCCGTTCGTCGCCGCCGAGCGCGGCTATATCGACGAGGTGATCATGCCACGAGCGACCCGGCGCCGGCTGGTGCGGGCGCTCGGCATGCTCCGGGGCAAGAAGGTGGAGATGCCACCGCGCAAGCACGACAACTTGCCGGTGTAACCTTGATTGCATCAGCGCATTAGCTGCGTTACGTTTCTTGGTGTGCCATGATGAGCCCTACGCGCAGATAATCGCCGCGCGTTGCGCGGCAATTATCTGCTACTCACAGAGCTATCGATCAATCGTAACGTCAGTGCGGCTGTTGCTGTTGTTGCCCCTGTTGCCCCTCATTCGAGGCGGGCGGCTGTGCCGAGGGCGCCGGATTTGTCGAGGGAGCCGGATTGGGGGCTGCAGGTGAGCTGCCTTCCGGCTTTGCAGGCGATGCAGGTTGCGGCGTTGAGGGTGCCGCGCCCGTCGTGGTCGGCTCGTTAGGCCGGTTCGTCGCCTGCTCATTCCGGTTGTTGTATCCAATGGCCAACCCGAGGACCACGATGACGACGATAATCGCCGCCACCCAGGTCCACATCATGCCCCCGCCGTTTGATGCCTGGGAATCGAAACGACGCTGCGGATCGGTGCGGCGCGGATCGGTGTAGCGTGGGTCAGTCATGCTTCTCCTCCGTGCTCAGGGGCTCAACTGCGTCAAAATTGGTAACGACCAATCGCCCATAATGTTCCCGCGCAGTTCCAGCGAACGAACCGCGGTTCCCGCCGTTGAAGCAGTTCACGGATTCGCGAGCGTCGCTCCGCCACGGCTCGTTATGCCGAGGTGCGCTCCTTGATTTCCCGGTTTCGATCTGCAACATCCGCGACGCATGGACCAATCCCTTAGCGCACCCGCGCGCGCCCCAACGACGGACGCGCTCGTCTCGCCGCTCGCGACCGAGGTGGCGCGGCGGCGTACCTTCGCGATTATCTCGCATCCGGATGCGGGCAAGACCACGCTCACCGAAAAGCTGCTGCTGTTCGGCGGCGCCATCAATCTCGCGGGTCACGTCAAGGCCAAACGCGACCGGCGCACGACGCGTTCCGACTGGATGAAGATTGAGCGCGAGCGCGGCATCTCGGTGGTCACCTCGGTGATGACGTTCGAGTATGACGGTGTCGTCTTCAACCTGCTCGACACACCCGGCCACGAGGATTTTTCCGAGGATACCTACCGCACGCTCACGGCCGTCGACTCCGCCGTGATGGTGATCGATGCCGCCAAAGGCATCGAGGCGCGCACCCGCAAGCTGTTCGAGGTATGCCGCCTGCGCGACATTCCGATCATCACCTTCATCAACAAGATGGACCGCGAGAGCCGCGACCCGTTCGATCTGCTCGATGAAATCGAGAAGACGCTCGCGCTTGACACCACGCCGATGACTTGGCCGATCGGGCGTGGACGCGACTTCATCGGCACGGTCGACGTCGCGACCGGCCGCGTCCGCCTCGTGGACGGTGCTACGCCAAATCCAGGATCGAAGGCGGGGTTCAAGGTCAGCTCGAACGCCGGCGCGGGTCCGCACATGGACTTCGCGGCAGTTGCCGCGCTCAATCGCAATCTCGACGCCGCTGCGCTGGCGGAGGAATTCGCCATCGTCAAGGAGGCGTGCCGGCCGTTTGATCTCGCCTCGTTCCGGGAGGGCCATCTGACGCCGGTGTTCTTCGGCAGCGCGCTGAAGAACTTCGGCGTCAACGACCTGCTCGATGGCTTCGCGGCTTATGCACCGCAGCCGCGTGCGCAAGATGCCGATACCCGCCGTGTGGAGGCCGACGAGCCCGCGATGACGGCCTTCGTGTTCAAGATCCAGGCCAACATGGATCCGAACCACCGCGACCGCATCGCCTTTGCGCGGCTGTGCTCCGGCAAACTTACCCGTGGCATGAAGGCGAAGCACGTGCGCACCGGCAAGTCGATCGGCCTGCACACGCCGCACTTCTTCTTCGCCCAGGACCGCGCCATCGCGGACGAGGCCTTCGCGGGCGACGTCGTCGGCATCCCGAACCACGGCAGCCTGCGCATCGGCGACACCCTTACGGAGGGCGAGACCCTCAATTTCGTCGGCGTGCCGAGCTTTGCGCCGGAAATCATCCGCCGGGTGCGGCTCACCGATGCCATGAAGGCGAAGAAGCTCAAGCAGGCGCTGCAGGAGATGGCGGAAGAAGGCGTCGTGCAGGTGTTCCGCCCGGTCGACGGCTCGCCGGCCTTGATAGGCGTGGTCGGCCCGCTGCAACTCGATGTGCTCCGTGACCGCCTTGCCACCGAATACGGGCTGCCGGTGGAGTTCGATCCGAGCGAATTCCAGCTCGCGCGCTGGATCTCGGCGGCGGACAAGAAGGCGCTCGACGCATTCGCCGACGCTAATCGCGCCGGCATCGCGAACGACCTCGACGGCGACCTCGTCTACCTCGCGCGCAGTCAGTTCTACCTCGACTACACGCGCGAGCGCGCGCCCGGCATCGTGTTCACCGACGTGAAGGACGTGAAGGCCGCGCAACGCGGCAAGTAGTGTGCTGGAGCGAGGAGCGAAAAACCAGCTCCTCGCCGGCGGCCGTATCATTTCTGTTACAGAGCGATCCTATCGTGCCCCTGTCTGAGGTCTGTCTGCGGTGGATATGACAGCCGCGCAGCCTGGATGTTTCTTAGCTCGGGGGTACCAGATGAAATATGCGATGCTCTTTGGCTGCCTGACGGCGGCCTTTACCGTCACGGCCGCTGCCGCCGACGATGGCCGCCAAATTAAGACGGTCTTCGTGATCGCGATGGAAAACCATAACTGGACGCAGCCGGCCAACCAGTTTTCCGGTCCCATCCAACAGATTTTCCAGAACCCCAACGCTCCGTTCATCAACAGCCTGGTGAACGGCACTGCCGTCGCGACGATCAATGGGCGCCAGGTCAAGATCAGCCAGCAGGTGGCTTACGCGGCGAACTACCGCAACGTCCTTGCCACGGCCGGCGGGAATAACACCCATGTCCATCCCTCTGAACCCAACTACATCTGGGCGGAGGCGGGCTACCATTTCAACATATTCAACGACGCTGATCCGTATACCTTCAATGGCGGTCCCAGTGTGAATCAAGTCAATAACCTGGACAATCAGCTTCATCTGGTGCGTCTTCTGGCCCACGCCGGAAGGACCTGGCGGTCGTATCAGGAAGACATTGACCTGACGACGGTTGGTGGCCAGCTCACCAACGTTGTGCTGCCGAAGAATCAGTGGACAGTTCCGCTCACCAGCTTCTCGGGAAACTTTGCCTCCGGCGTCAATCAGTTCAATGGCTCGACGCAGTATAACTACGCCGCGAAGCACAATCCCCAGGTGTTCTTCACCGACAGCAACGGCGGCAATGATCCGACGCCGGCAAATCCGCTGTCGCACAACTATGCGCCGTTGCAGCAGTTGTTTGTCGATCTCGCCAACAACACTGTCGCCGACTACAACTGGATCACGCCCAACCAGTATAACGACATGCACACCGCGCTTAAGGCGGGCTTCCTCGGCCTGACCGGAGACGCCGCCAATATCCGCCAGGGCGACAACTTCCTGAGCATCGTCGTTCCCCAGATCATGGCGTCCCGCGCCTATCGGGATAACGGCGCGATCATCATCTGGTGGGACGAGTCCGAAGACGTAACCGCGACTGATAACCCGGACGACCTCACTCACACCATTGGCGAGATCGTGATTTCACCCCGGGCTCACCCCAACGTGAACGGCGTCCCGTTTGCAAGCCCGGTCCTTCTCACGCACTCGTCTGATCTGCGCACCATGCAGAAAATCTTCCATGTGACGAGGCCGCTTTTCCTGGGCGACGCCGCACACGCCAACGATCTTTCCAGCTTGTTCGCCGACGGCGCGATTCCGCACGACGATGACGATGACGATTCCGGCAGCCACTGACGCAGGAGACGCGTAACATCACTGTGGCCGGGCACGCCCCGGCCACTTTTCTTTGTGGGCGCCCGTGGGCTCGTAGGGTGGGCAAAGGCGGCCCGGGCGTTTCAACTTAATCGCGGCGCCTGATCCGCCGTGCCCACGCGGATCGCGCTCGGCGCGTGAGAGGACTCCGCGTGGGCACGGCGGAACGAACGCCGAGATCGATGGAGACGCCAGGGCCGCCTTTGCCCACCCTTGTATTAGCGCGAATCGGTATGGTGAGCACGTTCCGCGAGGAACGGTCCGGCCCAGGCGGCCACCCGGGCCGGACCGCCGATCGTCGGATCGTTG
>Ga0070734_10002825_pt1 | contig 19793 bp, 21 predicted proteins | sample Coa_R1_8_FD_66444 | JGI IMG/M metagenome (GOLD analysis project Ga0070734, IMG submission 66444) | Surface soil microbial communities from Centralia Pennsylvania, which are recovering from an underground coalmine fire - Coalmine... | ecosystem: Environmental > Terrestrial > Soil > Unclassified ... | reverse complement strand
GCAAAGAGATCCGCTGGCATTTGGATCTGCAAAAAGGTATTGCTACGCCCGAAAAACCTGCCGAGCATCTGGCACAATATTCCGTTCCTCTGAAGCCGATGATGGGTTGCATTGCTGTGGCTCCCGGGATTACGCAGGCGCCCCCGCCCACCGGCGATTCCGGCCGATGGGGCGGAAATATGGACTTCAATGAAATCGTCGAAGGCGCGACCGTCTATTTGCCCGTAAGCGTTCCCGGCGCATTGCTTTACGTCGGCGATGGCCACGCCGCGCAGGGTGATGGTGAACTCACCGGTAATGCCCTTGAAACTTCGATGGATGTGGAGTTCACCGTGGATGTGATTCCCGGTAAATCTGCACCCGGGCCGCGCGTGGTTTCTCCAACACATATTGTCGCAATGGGGTTGGCGGGCTCGCTGGATGATGCCTTTCGTGGCGTGACCGCCAACATGGCACAATGGCTTACCGATGATTACAAGCTGACTCCATCAGAAGTGGCGCAAGTACTTGGAACGGCAGCCGAATATAAAGTCAGCGAGGTCGCGGACCGCAACGCCGGGATCGTGCTGAAGATCAACAAAGACCGGCTGGCAACCCTCGCCAAAGCCAGCCAATAACTTCGAGCTAGGCAAATACTGCGTTTCGGGGTAGTATTTTTTCCCAGCGCGTAACCATCCCCCTGCACGCGCATCTCATAATGTAATGCTCCGGCTTTGGCGCCATCTCTGGGTTTTATTTTTAGCGATCGGGATTGCCACGTCCTGCGCGGCGGAGCCTATGCCTTGGCAACCGGCTCATCCCGGGCATGTAAATCATTCCGGATGCCATGCACCCATGCCTGCTCCAAAGCCCGTTGATACTACTTGCTGCGCAGCGGGACATGACGCCATCGTTTTACCTATTGTTATTTCTAATGTGGATTTCTCTGGATCGCAGCATCATGTTGTCCAGCGCGATCTTCCAAGAAGTTTTGATGTCTCATCATTCTGCTGTTCAGTTATGCGCTCCGGCGATCCGCCGGGCTTGACTCCGCTTCGCATTTAGATTCCACACAAACTTTTCTAAGTTAGTCGCGCGCATGGTCGTGCGCTCCGAGTAATTGCTTTTTCTTCGTAAAGACCCGTGGGATTTATATGCGAATTTTTTATGGATTTTTATGGTTGGGTCTTGCGGCCGCTTCCTGGGCACAGGATACAGACCAGATGATGGCGATGCAGATGTCAACCCAAGATCAGCCGGCGGCGAGTATGACAATGCACATGCATGGCGATAATTCTCCTGATTTTCCTTCGCCGCATGCCTCTTCCGGCACGGGTTGGCAACCAGCTTCCGTTCCCGATCCGATGTGGATGCTATCGCGTGGCGGCTGGGACTTAATGGCTCACGGAACGATTTTTGTTACTTATAACCAGCAAGGCGGCCCGCGCGGCGAGGGCAAAGCTGAGTCCGTGAATTACCTGATGACGATGGAGCAGCACCGCTTTGGCCGGGGAATGTTGCTTCTTCGCCAAATGTTTTCCGCGGAGTCATTGACTTCGCCCCATCCCGGCTTTCCAGAGCTCTTCCAAACCGGCGAAACTTATCACGGCGAACCTCTTGTCGATCACCAGCATCCCCATAATGTCTTTGCGGAGTTGGCCGCGCTCTACACCGTACCCATCAACAAGAATATTTCGTGGCTGCTCTACGGAGGCCCATCCGCCGAGCCCGCGCTTGGCCCGGTGACTTATCTTCATCGCGCGTCGGCTTCCGAAAATCCTGCCGCGCCGCTCAGCCATCACTTGCAGGATTCAACGCACACGAGCTTTGGCGTGGTCACGACCGGTTTTGTCATTTCGAAATTTAAATTAGAGGGATCGATATTCAACGGCCGTGAACCCAACGAAGAGCGCTGGAGCATTCAGCTTGGCCCGCTCACCTCGTGGTCAGCCCGCGCCAGCTACGCGCCGACGAAAAATTGGGTTGCGCAATACAGCTATGGGCGTTTAGAGAATCCCGAGGCCGATGAACCCGGCAATCAGCAACGGCAGACGGCTTCTATCGAATACAACCGGGCTTTGGCGAGCGGATTTTTAGGCTCGAGCAATTGGGCCAGCACGATTATTTGGGGACGAGTGCAGAAACAATTCGAAAGCTTCCCGCTAAACAGTTATCTCGCCGAGTCAACGCTGAATTTTCGCCGCCTCAACTACGCCTACACGCGGGTTGAATTAGTAGATAAAGACGAGCTTTTCCCGCACGCCGCGACACATCCTGCCTATCGCATCGGAGCTTACACTTTCGGCGGCGTCCGCGATTTCGTGCATTCAGCGAAATGGAATATCGGCATTGGCAGCGATGTGACCTTCTATTCCAAGCCGAGCGTACTAGATCCGTCCTATGGAAATAATCCAGTATCGTTCCACGTGTTCATCCGAATAAGGCCAGTGTGACCGTAGAAACAATTTCACCGCCGAGGACGCTGAGCGCGCCGAGAAAAGGGAAACCAAAAAAATATTCTCTGCGAACTCTGCGTTCTCGGCGGTGAATAAGCTATGCCTTAATATGGCAGCTCGCCAGACCCTTTTTCTCTAAATACTGCTGGTGATAATCCTCCGCTTCGTAAAACGTCGGCGCCGCGACAATCTGGGTCGCAATCGGCTTGCCGAATTTATGCGATTTTCCCAGCGCCTCTTTCGACGCCAGCGCCTGCTTTTCCTGCTCCGGCGAATGGAAGAAGATCGCGGTCCGGTACTGCGTGCCGAAGTCTGGCCCCTGCCGGTTCACCTGCGTGGGGTCGTGGTTCTCCCAGAAAACATTCAGCAATTGGTCGTAGGAAATCTGCGTGGGATCGAAGGTCACTTCTACCGCTTCTGCGTGACCGGTGCGGTCGGTGCAAACGTCTTTGTATGTCGGATTGACCGTCGCCCCACCAATGTAGCCCACGCGCGTGGACTTCACTCCCGGCAGCGCCCGAAACGTCGCCTCCACTCCCCAAAAGCATCCCGCAGCAAACGTCGCTTTTTCTGTATTCGTAGCCATGATGATTGCTCCCTGAACTCTAAATAATTATGTCAAGAATTTGATGCCGGAGCGCAAAAAAAGTGGCAACGGTAGGGCTGGCGCCGACTGCTCCTCTTGCAGAGGCGTTTGGGTGAACTTACTCCGCGCGAGCCCTGCGTTCTAAGGCGTCAAGCGCAGTCGCAATCTCCTCAAGGGTGTCCACGATTGCTCTTATCAAATTTTCCGTTCCTGCATTTTTCACAGCTAGATCAACGGTGGGAATCTTCCTGCGGACTTCATCGCCGAGGGACATAAAAAGACGTTCTCCTTAGTTGCTGGTATTTTCTCAGTTCCGCGACAATAATATCTGTATGGACGCCGAGACGATAATCGGAATTATCAAGAGACGTAAGGACGACTTAAGGGACAAGCAAATCGCGGACGGTGAAGCCGCTCAGTTGGCGTGTGATATTGCGGACGACTACGATTCGCTCCTGGCCGAGATCGAAGCTTCGCACGTCCGGGAGGTCAACAGGCTAATAAGTCCTGGCCATCAAGAGCAGCCAAAAGAATCTGCGAGCGCGGCACTCATACAATACATCGCTGAGTGATTTAGCTCCGCTGGGTGATCTCTTAGCCATTTAACCAAGACCCGCAAGATTTGTCCCGTAGTAACCTTATCCGACACGCACACAGACTTCTCGTGCCTCAAAATAAGACCAAAGATGTTGTAACCATCCATGAAGCCACCGACATAGCTAAGGCACTCCAACGCTGGAACCCTCATGTTATCTGCTATCTTCTTGCCATCTGCCAAATCAACCGATGCCGCACAGCCCGGAAGCAGTTCGTTACCTGTCATACCTCCCCAACCAGTAGTTGTGTCGTCGGCGTGCGCACGGGGAGCGATAGCTACGATAGAAAAAAGGATTAGAAATATGATGTGAAAACGCGCGTTAGACATAGCATTCTCCTTTCGCCGGACAGCGTAGTGCAGCCGGTCGGGCGTTGTCAATTGAGCGTAAAAGCGCACGACCCCAGAAAGCCAAAGGTAACGCGAGGTTGGTTCGGTGCTGGTCTAGGTTAGTCTGCCGGATGCGCATTAGCCTGCTGTCGGCCAATCATCTCGGCGGCCTCCTCGCTACGATGATCTGCAATAAGGTGAACTTGATATTTTGTGCGTAGCCAGGCGAGCTGCTCAATCTCTCCGGCGTGCCCGAGCATTGGGCCAAACTTTATGTGTGGACAGCTGGAACAGTGCCCTCTAAGTGGTTTCGCTCCTGTCTCGATGACTAACTGCGATTCGCATGACCCCATCGGTTCAGTCCTCCTTCCCTCACTGATCTGAACCGATCGCGCGAATAAAGTAAAGCAAACCCGATGGAGTTTTCATCTAGATTCTCCGCTGTTTTTGGCATACTGATAACCGTTGCCTTCACACTATGCCCAAAACAAAGTTCTCGACTGATAATTGAGAGTATGGGAAATCTCAGACATGACGATCCAAACGATGACTAAGAAGGCCAAAGCTTGATGAGAAGGACCAGAAAGAGTGCCCTCATACATCCAAGAATCCATCCCTTGTCATCCTAGTGGTTGTTGTCCGAAGCCCGATTCCCGGCGGAGATAAACATGAAACCCCTCAAAACAGTCGTATTCAACACAGTTGGATTGGTTGTAATGCTATTCGCAGCGTGGCAAGCCTACGCAGACGGAGCTAAGGCGGCGTATCCAACCATGGCCCCAGTTGACCAGTACCTGATGGACCGCAATAGCGAGATTGCTTTGGCGCGGAGCGCGGCACCGCAATCCATCGCAAAAGACGCCGAAGTCCTGGTCATGGGTAGCAAAGGCTATGAGACCGCCGTCAGCGGCAAGAATGGCTTCGTCTGCCTCGTGCAGCGCTCCTGGACGGCAGGCCCCGATGACCCGGAATTTTGGAACCCCAAGGTGCGCGCTCCTCTTTGCTACAACGCGCCTGCGGCCCGGTCGTACTTGCCCTTCGCGCTTAAGGAGACAGAGTTAATCCTGGCCGGCAGCTCGAAGACTCAAATGGCTGAAGCCGTCAAAGCGGCTCTCGACAAGAAAGAACTGCCCTCGATCGAGGCCAATTCCATGGTCTTCATGCTGTCTAAGCAGGGATATTTGAATGATGGCGCTGGAGCCTGGCGTCCGCACGTGATGATGATCGCCCAAGCCACCGATGCGTCAGTTTGGGGAGCAAACTCCGACGCTTCGCCGAGGGACGACTCGCCCGTTATCGCTCTTCCCGACGATCTGGGCCACGCGACTGTGTTTTTGATTCCAGTGGCGAAATGGTCGGATGGCACGGCGGCTCCGCCGACAAAGTGAGGATGAAGTTTTTCGTGCGAACGCTTCTACTTTAGTCCCGCGCGGCCCAGCATCTCCAGAAACTGCCCTCGCGTCCGCATATCAATGGATTGCGCCACCAGCTTGCCGTCCCGGTCATAGACGAAGCTTTTGGGAATGCCCTCGACGTCGAACAGATCGTTCACCTTACGGCCGGGGTCAAGGAGGATGGGATAGCTGATTTTGCGCTGCTCGATCAAGGGCTGTACCTTCGCGACTTCTTCATCAGAGATCGCAAGGATGACCAAGCCCTGATCTTTGAATTGCTGGTAGAGCGCGTCGAGGTCGGGCATTTCTTTGCGGCAGGGCGGGCACCACGTCGCCCAGAAATTCACCACCACGACTTTGCCACGAAGGTCTTTCAGCGTCCACGATCTGCCCTGCAAATCGGTCAACGTGAAATTGGCCTCCTGGCGTTTCTGGTCGTCGGCTTCCAGTTTGGCCATTGCAGCGGTGAGCTGCGGATCGTTCAACGAAGTCTGCATGTGTTCGTAGCGCACGAGCTGCGCGACTTCGACGTAAGCCCCGGCAGGACCATCTTTGCCGGCAGGCTGGGGCTGCTCGCGCAGCGCTTCAGCAAGCGTAGTGGTGACTTCCTGTAAGGTGTCACGGCCAAAATCGCCTTCCGTGGCTCGACTTGCCAGTCCATTCGCCAACAGCAGTTTGTTGGGAACGATGGGCAACGCGCGGATTTTCAGCGCGAGGTCTTTCGTGGTCTTGGCGCGAACATCGTCGGGCAAAGCGCGGAGCCCGTGGATGCCATCAACGATCGGCTGTTCCTGGGGGCTCCAGACGGGCTTCTTGTCTTGGGTAAAGGCGAAAGAGGCGAAGAGAAGAATGGCTGAAAGAAGGCGTAAACAGCTGCGTTTCATAGCAACCAGCTTACAACATTCGCCTTGCGCTCTGACTCGGAAAGCTTCCCTATTTGTATAGTTGACCCACCGTCCCCGAAAGGGTAGCCTTTGAGCATACGCGGTGCCTCCTCCCCGGCCCGCATGAGGTTCTGTGGCCCTAGGTTTCCAGCCAAAATTCGGCGTCGTAGGCTACGGCTGGCTTGCGCTAATTCTAGCCTTGCTCGCAGTGCCCGCGGTTGCCGCGACCTCGTCGGTAAAGACCATTCACAAAGATGCGGATCAGGGTTCCTCCGATCAATGGGAATTCGCGACCACAGCTGACGATTCCGGCCATGTTTATGCGATTTATCCGCAATCGCGCCGCGACCCCAATTGCGCCACTTGCTGGCTGCCGAGCCTGATGCTCATCACCAGCCATGACAGTGGTGCGCACTGGGACGCGCCCCGCTCGCTCACCCCATTCAGTTCAGGGCAAGCCAACCCGCAAATCGTCGTGGATGCCGCCGACCATCGCACGGTCTATGCCGCCTGGCTCGAGAATATGAACCGCGACGTGATGGTCGCCAAATCGTCCGACTTCGGACAAAGCTGGTCGGTGGTAATGGCTGATCGCGGTTTGTGGAGCGCGGAGCATCCCGTACTTGCCGCCCGTGGGCAGGACGTTTATGTCGGCTTTACGCGCACACACTCGCTGATGGTTGCAACCTCTCATAATGGCGGGGTGGCATTTGGCTCGGCGGAAATTTCTGCTGGGGCCAGCTTCGCGGCCTCTCTGGCCGATTCGGCCACCGTGGATAACGACGGCAACATCTATCTGGCGTGGGCTGGCTACACCGCGACCTCCGCAACCAACGGCCGTGTACATCTTTACATTAGCCGCTTGTTGGAGCGCGGGGGCCGCTGGGCCACAACTTTGATGGATACGTCACGCGACCCCGAAGGCTGTTCCGCTTACCAATGCGCCTGGGGATATCTCGGCGCACAGATCAGTCTCACATCTGATTCCGCTGGCGTGCTCTATGCATTGTGGAATGCGAGTTCGGGGCTCAATCAGGCCGAACGAATTTATTTTGCTTCTTCCACGACTCGAGGTGAAATCTGGTCTCAGAAAGTAGAACTTTCCAATGCACCTACAGGCGCGACTCATACCATGCCTTTAATCGCCGCTAGTTCCGCGGGCACAGTCCGTGTAGCCTGGATGGACTCCCGCTTCACTCCCGATTGGAGCGCGTTCTATCGCACCTCCACCAACGGCGGCGCCACCTGGTCCGACGAAAAGCGCGTGCCTACCCGGGCATTGGCCAGCTTATACGCACCAACCTCAAGTACCGAATAAATTCTCTGAATTGTGATTTGAAGCGGGATAAAGCAGTCTGATATGAGCAGCGAAAAATCTGCTTTTGGTTTTCTTTCAGGCGATTAATTATTCCGTCACCAGCCCACCCGTCAGTTCTGCGATGCGTGGAACTTCATGCTCGACACACCACTCTTCCAGTTCACCGGCAATCTTCTCGGTTGCGCGGGGATCCCAGTAACTCGCAGTGCCCACTTGCACCGCAGAAGCGCCTGCGAGCATGAACTCGGCAACATCGGATGGAGTCGAAATGCCTCCAATGCCGATGATGGGAATCTTTACCGCTTTGAACGCGTCATAGACCATGCGTAGCGCGATGGGTTTGATCGCCGGCCCGGAAAGCCCCGCCGTAATATTGGCGATTCGAGGCTTGCGTTCCACCGGATCAATCGCCATGCCTACAAAAGTATTCACCAAAGACAAGGCGTCTGCGCCCGCTTCCTGTGCCACATGCGCCATCTGCGCGATGCTGGTGACGTTCGGTGAAAGCTTCACAATCAGCGGACGCTGGGTGGCGTGCCTTGCTTTGGTTACGACTTCATCCAGCGATCGCGGATCGCTGCCAAATTGAATTCCGCCGTGTGCGGTGTTCGGGCAGGAAACATTCAACTCGTACGCTGCAATGCCCTCGCCTTCGTTCAATATCTGGATGGTGGATTCGTAATCTTCCCGCGTGTATCCAAAAACATTGGCGAAGACCGCAACATCTTTCATCTCGCGCAGCTTGGGCAGTTTCTCGTCAATGAAAGCCCGCGCGCCGATGTTTTGCAGGCCAATTGAGTTCAACATTCCCGCGGCAGTTTCGTATAACCGTGGCGGCGGATTGCCCGCCATCGGCTCGCGGGACAGGCCCTTCACCACGAACCCGCCGAGCCGGTTGAGATGCACCACGTCCTCAAATTCAATGCCGTAAGCAAACGTGCCGCTGGCCGCAATGATGGGATTCTTCAGCGCGATGCCGCAAAAGCTCACGCTCAAATCCACGCGCGACGATGAATTAGCAGCAGCCATCATTGTGTATTCCCCGGCATAGCAGACTTCTGATTCGCTGCCGGAGTAAGCGCTTCGTTCAGCACCCGCCCCGTCGCATGTGTCGGCGCATTCATGCCGAGAAGTGACGCGAAAGTCGCGACCATATCAATCGGCTCGGCGTGGGTGCGATAAGTTCCTGCGGTAAATGGCAAGCCGTAAAGCGCCAGCGGAACATGCGTGTCATAAGTGTAGGGAGAAGCGTGGTCCGTTCCGCCGGAAGATCCAACATTGAACGGCACCGGAACCCCCAACACGTACCACCCGGCCTCAGGCGAATAACTGTGCAAATATTTGATGCCCAGCTCCGTCTGCGGAACTTCGCCCTTTGCCAATTGTGCTTTGGTAAAGTAGCCGCGCATCCCCTCCGCGACAAGTGCTTCGCCAGTGGCTTGCTCGCCTATAGACTCACTGATTTTCAACGCGGTGAACGCGTCTTCATTCAACCACGCTACCGGATAATCCACTGCCTTCACAAATTCCGTTTTACTGCTGCCCGAAAATTTTACTGCGAGACTTTCATTGACTCGCTGCTTCCACTCTGCCGCAGAAAGATTCGCCGCAGGAATGTGCAACTTCGACGCGGCGGCAGGAACCGGCGCAACGCCATGATCGGCCGAGAGCGCGATCCAGACATTCGCCAGCCCGATCTGATGTCCGAGATAATCGAAGAATTCCGCAAACTGCTTATCCAGGGCCAGCGCCATCGCCTGCATCTCAGGGGAATCCGGCCCCACCTGATGCCCAAGAATGTCATTTGCCGACAGGCTGATCACGAGTAAATCCGTCGCGGTTCCCTGGCCCAGCTTTTCGTAAGTCATTAACTCGCGGGCAAATTCAAATTCATAATCATTGGCAAACGGCGTGGAACCGACAAGCTCATAAAATCCCATCGGCTTGCCTTTTTTGTTCATCTGCGGCGCTGTGGTGCGCAGTACTCTTCCGTCGGCATCTTTCCATTCTTTGTTGAGATACTTTTCCGCCCGCTTGTTATCGTTGAAGTTCTGCACCCATTTCGGTAACTCGCTGCGATAATACGTGGACGTAATCCACGCCCCTGAGTCGTGGTCGATCCAATAAGCCCCGTCCCCGGAAAATCCCGCCGGCAGGATCGCCGCGCGGTCTTTCAATGAAACCCCAAACACGCGAGACCTGCCCTGTGTGGCAAGTTTCAATTCGTCGCCCAAAGTGTCGGCGAGCAAATTATGCGGCGATGCTCCGGGTTCATTGCTGGAAACTCCCACCAACTTCGTCGCGTCATCCTGGACCGAAGTAACCATGGCTTTCTTTTGCGGACTCCACCATTCATTGGCGACAATGCCGTGGTCGTTTGTATAAGCTCCCGTCAAAAGCGTCGCGTGCCCGGGCGCGGTTCTCGTGTTCGCGTAGTTGTAATTACAGTCGGTAAAATATGCGCCCTTCTCCATTAACATGCGGAAGCCATTGGCACCAAACTGATCACGATAGCGTTCAAGATAGTCGCCGCGAAATTGGTCAATGACCAGCACCACAATCAACTTGGGATGCGCGCTGTAGGCGCTGGAGAAAATCTGCCCTTGCAGGCACAGCAAAACAGCAAATGCTATCGCGAAGATGCGTCGGGAGAGTTTCATTTTGCTTGGCGTGTAGTGTATCGCGTCCGGTTGTCACGAAGAAAGTTGCAGATGCTGTTCCGAATGCATACACTTTGGCGCATGCCGCATGCAGGAGTAGCTCGATGAAAACGCGCAAGTCAAACTTTTTCCGGCTTGGTTTGATCGCCGGGTCGTTATTGTCATTTTCTTTGGCGGCCAACGCCCAAGCTAAAAAAGCTGCCCCTCTAAAGCTACCCGATCCACAAAATACTGTTCGCGCCATCGTGCAGTCAGGCAAACTCGATGATCTCCGCTGGCCAAACTTCACCGACTATCGCATTCATTTGGAAAATTTCTATCGGCCAGCAAGTTACGCCCTTGCATGGATTCACGATGGCCAACCCACCACTCGCGCGCAGGAACTTATTGCGATTTTTTCGCAGGCGAGTAACGAAGGCCTGAACCCTGAGGACTACGATAGTCTTCGCTGGACCAAGCGTCTCGCCGAACTTACCGGCGATCCTACGAGCCAAGCCCGCTTTGACGTCGCGCTCACGGTTTGCACGATGCGCTATATTTCCGACGTTCGTATTGGTCGCATCAATCCCAGCCATTTCAAGTTCGGCATTGACATAAAGAACAAAAAGCTGGATCTTCCAAAGTTTGTCCGCCAGCTTCTCGCCGACGATACAGATATCAAAAAAGAATTCGCCGATATCGAACCAAACTTCCCCGGATATCGTGCCACGCGTGCTGCGTTGCTCCATTACATGGAACTTGCGAAGCAGGATGCTGGCAGCGCAAAATTGCCGGCGCCTAGCGGCATCGTTTTCCCCAGCGGTCCTTATGATGGCGTGCCGCGTATCGCGCAGTTGTTAAAACTGGTCGGAGATCTCCCTCAAGACGCCATCGTTCGCGACGAAAAAATCTATGAAGAGCCGCTCGTCAAAGCGGTTGAACACTTTCAGTCGCGTCACGGCCTGCGTCCCGATGGCTACCTCACGCGTTCCACGATTGAAGCGATGAACGTTCCGCTCACCACACGGGTCGAGCAGCTTCGCCTCACACTCGAACGCTACCGCTGGCTCCAGTACGATCCCAACGAATCGGAAGTCGTCGTTAATCTTCCCGGATATCGCCTTTACGCCTTCGAGCCGGGCGGCAAGCTTGGGTTTGCCATGAATGTAAACGTCGGCGATGCCTACGACTTCCAGACGCCGATTTTCGAAAACAAAATCCGCTATCTGGTTTTCCGTCCCTACTGGAATGTACCGCCGCGAATCCTTCGCAATGAAGTCGTTGCCGATATTTCCGACGACCGCAACTACATCAAAGACGCCGACATGGAGGTGACCACCCCCGACGGCAAAGTCGTGACTTCAGGAGTGATTAGCGACGCCGTTCTGCAACAACTACGCGCCGGAAAACTCTCCGTGCGTCAGCGCCCCGGCCCAGAGAATGCCCTGGGCCTCGTCAAAATCATCTTCCCTAATGAGCACAGCGTGTATCTGCACGACACACCGGAAAGCGTGGATATGTTTTCAGAAGAGGAGCGCGCGCTCAGCCACGGCTGTATTCACCTGCAGCATCCCGCAGAACTGGCCGCGTGGCTGCTGCGTGACAAACCGGGCTGGAACTTGGAGCGGACCGAAGACGCCATGCAACACGGGCCCAACAACATCACTGTGAATCTCACCAGGCCAGTTCCAATTTTGATCATTTACGCGACGGCCGTGATTCGGAAAGATGGCGGCGTCAATTTCTACAAAGACATTTACGGACACGACGCTTCACTCGAATCGGCCCTCGCGGAGGGCTATCCGTATCCGTAAAATTGTTATGAGGAATATTCGGCGTGCAAACTATGGCTTAATCTCAATCGGTGTTCCATCCGGCACAGCGCGCCAGATTTCATCCATTTCAGCATCGGTTACCGCAATGCAGCCGTCCGTCCAATCCCCCGGATCTTCATTGGGTGCGGCCTTGTAATCGTTCGGCAGTCCGTGAACAAACACATCCCCTCCCGGCGAAAGACCCAACCGATGTGCACGTTCCCGGTCAGCCGAACTGGGATAAGAGATGTGGATAGAACGGTAGTATTGGCTTTTCGAATTATGCCGGTCTAGAACGTAATCGCCTTCGGGAGTCTTGTGATCTCCCTGATGGATCTTGGGGCCGACTGGGTTTGCCCCCAGCGAAACGTGGTAAATCTTTAGCGCTTGCCCGTCTTTCATGAGCATGAGCTTGCGCTCGCCCTTTAGGACGACCACCCGGTCAGCTACAACCGCCGGTGACAACGAGACATCACTGGCGACCGCGGGGATTACCAGCAGCGCCGTGAGCGCGCAGATGGCAGTGCTTTTCAACATCAGAAGTAAATTTTACCGCAGCTGATGACTGGTTTCGACGGCTCCCTCGACATAGCACTTTCGGACTGTTACCGAGTGTTCTGTCGTAGGATGCCGTGGACGAGCGGGAAACTACTTCCCCGCAAGCGACGCGAACGCTGGAGCGCGCTTCAAGTCATAGTTAAACTTCGACTGGATCTCACGCCCCTCCGAATCGAGCTGACGCAGCGTATCGGCGTTAGGCATGGAAAATTGCTGTGGCCGGCCATGTACGGTTTTCAAGATTAATATCCCGCCATCTTTCGATATCTCCCAGCTGCCCTGCTCGTCAAAGCTGCTGTTCCGTTCCTGATAAATCATGCGTGAAGCAAATGTCTGATCTGGCAACAGATTGATCTGATAAACAATCCCAGGGCAATCTGCGCAAAGCAATGTTCCAATAAATGTCGCAGGCAGTCCCGAAATCATCGGTCGCACCGCATTCGGTTGAGTCTGAGCGCCGCTATGGCAGCTCACAAGCAGGATCAAAATCGCTGTCAGCTGAACTCTTATCCCAATTTTTTTCATAACGCCTCCGCGACGGAAAATCTGGGATGTTTCCCCGCCTTTATAGTACCGCCGCTATGCTGGTGCAAACTCCCGCTTCGTTCATCGCCATTCAGCCTTCAAATCGAGCCAAACACTGCTCAAATCGCATCCCAAAAAGCCTTGCTATGCTCTAATAGATATACTCATGGCAGATCAGACCACACTCAGGCGCAGCCGCATGCAGCGCCTTCGCCGCGATATACGCGGCGCGAAAATGATCGCCAAAGCGCTGGTCTCGACCGACCACCCCCTGCTGGCGCACATTATTCCCATGCGCCGCTGCAACCTGGCCTGCGAATACTGCAACGAGTACGACGATTTCTCGAAGCCCGTCCCGCTCGAAATCATGTTCCAAAGGATCGACAAGCTTGGCGCATTGGGCACATCCGTCGTAACCATCAGCGGCGGCGAGCCTCTGCTTCATCCCGAACTCGACGACATCATCGCCCGCATTCGCCGCAACGGCATGATCGCCGGCATGATCACCAACGGCTATCTGCTGGTTGCCGATCGCATCCAGCGCCTCAACCGCGCCGGACTCGAGTGGCTGCAAATTTCTATTGATAACGTCAATCCTGACGACGTTTCCAAGAAGAGCCTGAAAGTTCTCGACAAAAAGCTGCAACTGCTCGCCGAACACGCCGACTTTCACGTCAACATCAACTCAGTCGTCGGCGGCGGCGTTAAATATCCGCAAGATGCTCTCACCATCGGCAAGCGCGCCCTCGAACTCGGCTTCAGCTCGACCATCGGTATCATTCACGACGGCTCCGGCCAGCTTCAGCCGCTTAACGACGAAGAGCGCACCGTCTATCACGCCATGAAGTCGCTCGAAAAATCGAGCTTCACCCGCATCAACGCCTTTCAGGACAACATCGCCCTCGGCAAGCCCAACAATTGGCGATGCCGCGCCGGCGCGCGCTATCTCTACATCTGCGAAAACGGCCTCGTGCACTACTGCTCGCAGCAGCGCGGATACCCCGGCACCCCACTCCAAACCTACTCCGTTGAAGACATCCGCCGCGAATACCGCACAGAAAAATCCTGCGCGCCCAACTGCACCGTCTCCTGCGTCCACCAGGTTTCTGTGCTGGATAAATGGCGCGGCCCGCAATATCCCACACCGCCCGTCGTTGCCCCGCCTGTATCAGGCGATCTCGTTCAGATCAAGTAACTAACCACCTTGTCATCCTGAGCGGAAGAATTCGATTCGCAAGCGAATCGAATTCTGGAGTCGAAGGACCTGCTGTTTGCACTAACTGCAGCCAGCCCATCCGCACTCTAACGACCTTGTCATTCCGAGCCATTCGCCCAGCGGCGAGAATGCGTAGGAATCTGCTTTCGCCCTTGAGCCCCAAACAGCATGGGCGCCCTAAGATTAGCCGCGTAGCGGCAAAATAATGCAGCCCACAGCGTAAGCCGTGGGTATTTGAACGGCTGATCGATTCGAGCCCCAACGGGGCGAAAGATAGCGTTGCCGAAGCTCCGCGTTTGCACCAGCGGAGCGAGGAACCTTGCGCGAAGCGCAACGGTACCCTACTTCTTCCCCTGTGCGCTCGGCGGCAAAATTCCATTCAACCGCAAATACATCGCCGCCGCTCCATAGTGGTCCGCCCACGCGCTCGCCAAGCGGAGAACCGCTCCCGCACGGGTAGTCTTTCCTCCAAAAAGATCAACCTGCTCGCCCAATTTGGAGTCATCCATTTTGCTGAGCGCATCCCCGCAAAAATCAAACGATGCTTTCGCGGCGGCCAGCAATGTATCTTTGGGATCGCTGTCTTTGGCTTCTACTTTCGGCAAGGCGACGCCGCCCACTGCCGCGCAGAAATTGTAATTCGCTTCGGCGATGTGCGCCGCTAAGTGCCCGAATGTAATCTGGTCCGGCGTCGGCTTGTATCCAAACTTGTCAGCCGGCATCGCGGTAATCGCGCCGATTGTGTTGGTTTGGAATCGCCCCAGCATCGCGCGCAAAGAAGTCGCGACTGGGTTTGCAGTCATAGCACCATCGGTTTTCGGCGGAGCCACCGGCGCGGGAGCCTGCGCAAATAACGCGAATGAAAACACGGCAACAAAAATAACGGAACAAACGATACGATTCATGACCTACCCTCCTGATTTGTTTAGCGACCGATAAGCATAAACGAGATTCGCGCTCTTTGTGTGAACACTCGGACAACTATCCCAATGAAGCCAATCCCGACGCCACAAGTTTATAAACAAAATACAATCCGGCAATCAGCCCGATCGCCGTCCCGCGTTTCACTTTGCTGTTGCAGGAGAAACCGATACCCATCAGCACATGCTCCAAATCACAAACATATCCAGAGCGGAAGCCATACCATAGAGAAATTTGTTGCCGCTCAGGTCCATAAAATATGCCGGATTCGTCGCCACCGGGTTCTGCGGATTAAATCCCTCAGGATCCACGCCCGCATACATGGACACTATTCCCAGCAATGAACTGATGGTGTAAGGCAGCGTTCCATAAAAAACGATGGCCAGCGCGATTTTGAACGTCACCCCCGCATTGGCTCCAAACTTAAACACGGCCAGCAGCACCCCCGCCATGATGGCCATAAAAATAATATTCAACAGTGGCGCGCCATAGCTGACGTAGCGAACGATGCTGGCGGACAGCTGAATCTGATGGGCGCGCTGGTCCGGCGGCAGCTTCTCGAACTGTTCCGCTCGCGACGAATGTGCGACTTGGTTCTTGCTGATCTGCTCAAAGCCAATTTGATGATCCATCGCATAGACGAACACCAGCGCCACGATGGAGCTCAGTAGCCAGGGCGCCCACCAACTGGCATTCCTGCGCAAATCGTTGAAAGTCTTGCTCGGCGCAATAAAAGTGTTAACGATGCGTGCTGCCTGCGACAGAGGCGCAGGCTCCGGTGCCGTAGTAGGACCCGGCGTTACAGGCAAAGTAGCCATGCAATTCTCCTCCTAACTTCGGCGCAAATTGTAACCACGGGAAGCCGACGGCACAAGAGTAGCGGGATATCAGGCGGGCTTACGCCCGCCTGAATATTTCTCACAGAGCCGTGGTAACAGCTTTCACTTCGGTGTAGTTGTTCAGGACTTCGGCGCCCATTTCGCGGCCCCATCCCGATTGCTTGAAGCCGCCGAATGGCAAGGCTGCGTCAAATACGTTGTGGCAGTTGATCCACACCGTGCCGGACTTTATGCGCCACGCCATTTTGTGGGCAACGCTAAGGTTACTCGTCCAAACGCTCGCGGCGAGGCCATAAATAGTGTCGTTGGCCTGGCGTGCAATTTTGTCCAAGTCCTCGTCCGAAAAACGCTGGGCGCAAACCACCGGACCAAAAATCTCTTCGCGCACGACCTGCATCTCTGGCGTAGTACCCACGAGCACCGTGGGCTGAACGAAATACCCACGATCGCCTGCCCGCTTCCCGCCGGCCGCCGCCTTCGCGCCCTCTTTCAATCCAGATTCGATGTATCCCGTGACCCGGCGAAACTGCTCGTCGGAAACCAGCGGGCCCATCTGGGTTTGCGGATCGAGACCGCTGCCCACCCGGATCTTCCCGGCAATCGCAGAAACGCCGCCGAGTACTTCATCGAACACTTTTTCGTGAATAAACAAGCGCGAACCGGCACAGCAGCATTGCCCCTGATTGAAGAAAATGGCCGAGGCCGTGCCAGAAATAGCACGTTTTAAGTCCGCATCCGGGAACACAATCGAAGGCGACTTCCCGCCCAATTCAAGCGTGACTTTCTTCAAGTTCCCGGCAGCAGCCTTCAAAATCAATTTGCCAACTTCGGTGGATCCGGTAAATGCGACTTTATCCACGAGATCATGCGCAGCCAGCGGAGCGCCCGCGCCCTCTCCAAACCCGGTCAGCACATTCACCACTCCTTCAGGAAAGCCTGCTTCGTTAATCAGTTCGGCAAGGCGCAGCCCCGTAAGCGGTGTTTGCTCCGCAAGCTTAAGCACGACCGTGCAACCAGTCGCCAGCGCCGGACCAAGCTTCCACGCCGCCATGAGCAACGGGAAATTCCATGGAATGATCTGCCCCACCACTCCGACCGGCTCACGCAGCGTGTAGCTCAAATATTCCGTCGGCATAGAGATGGGAATAGTCGAGCCGGTAATCTTGGTCGTCCATCCAGCCATGTAGCGAAACAGATCTACCGCAAGAGGGACATCGGCTGCGCGCGCGACAGCCACCGGTTTGCCATTGTCAATGGATTCAAGCTGGGCAAATTCTTCCAGGTTGGCTTCCAGCAGGTCCGCCAGCTTCCACAGCAATCTCCCCCGCTGCGAAGCGGTCATTCGCGGCCACGCGCCTTCATCAAAAGCTTTCCGTGCAGCATGAACAGCCGCATTAACGTCAACGGCTTCCGCCTCGGGTACATTCGCGATCACTTCGCCCGTCGCCGGATCATAAACAGAAAAAGTTTTACCGGACGCGGCGTTCACAAACTTCCCGCCAATCAACATGCGATGTTTGTGCGTAACGAAGTCCGCGGCTTTCTCGTTGAGCCTGGTATCTATGGATGCAGTAGCCATGACAAACTCCTCCCGCGTCAGCCTTTGGATTTGAGGATCAGAAAGAGGCTGTTATCGCGTCGCAGCCAAGATACACCCGCGCGGGGGAAGAGACAAAGAGGAGGGTCAAGCCACAATTTCCGGTGTGGCCTGAAGCAGACTTTGCGTATAGGCATGCCGTGGATTTTCTGTGATCTCCTGCACACTCCCCATCTCGACAATCTTCCCTCGGTGCATCACCGCTATCCGCGTCGCCAGATAGCGCACCACCGGCATGGAATGAGAAATAAATAAATATGTCAGCCCGAATTCCCGCTGTAACTGAGCCAGCAAATTCACAATCTGCGCCCCCACACTCACATCCAGAGCTGATACAGGCTCGTCTGCCACAATAAATTTCGGCCGCAGCGCCAGCGCTCTTGCAATCACGATCCTCTGCCGTTGCCCTCCACTGAATTCATGCGGAAAGCGTTGCATCGCCGACTCATCGAGGCCCACTGCTTTGAGTAGTTCAGCAACCCGAACCCGGGTGCCCCGCCCTTGTCGCGTTCTTTGCGACACGATGGGCTCGGCATCAGAATATCTATGAATGACTAACGGCTCTTCAATAACCTCAGCCACTCTCATGCGCGGATCGAGCGACCCAAACGGATCCTGAAAAATAATCTGCATGTCGCGTCGCAAATCCCGCAACTGCGAATGACCGGCAGCAAGCAAATCCCGGCCCTCAAAAGTAATCTCGCCGGAAGTTGGCTCGATCAACCGCAATATCAGCCGTCCCAGCGTGCTCTTTCCCGATCCAGACTCACCTATAATGCCTAACGTCTCGCCTACTTCTATCGTCAGCGAAACATCATCTACCGCACGCACTTCACCCTTCGCGCCGCCACCAAAGACGCTCTCGCCCAGTGGATAAACCTTTACCAGATTTCGGACTTCGAGCAGCGCCATGGCGATGATTCTACCTTGAGCATGATGCGTGTGGGGCGGGCGCCTCGCCCGCCAATCTCGTTTAGAACCTTTGTCATTCCGAAGCTTCGTGTTTTCACCGGATTAACCATGCTTAACCTTCCCGTATAATTCCCCCATGATCACCGTCTCCAAAGAGGATTATCTCAAGGCCATCCTCGAAGCTGAAAGCGAAGGCGAATCCGTTATCTCCGCCACTCTCGCTCATTGGCTGAAAGTTTCCCCGCCCGCGGTGACCATGGCCCTCCGCCGGTTAAAGAAAGACGATCTGGTGAAAGTGGATAAAGACGGCCGCGTCCGCCTTACGAGTACTGGTCGCAAGATCGCGCGCAAGCTCACGTTGCGTCATCACCTCATCGAACGCATGTTGTCCGAAGTCTTCGGTATGGAGTGGTACAAAGTCCATGACGAGGCCGAGCGCCTTGAGCACGCCGTCTCACCCGATTTCGAAGCGAAGCTTCTCACCAAACTCGGCAGCGGCAAAGCATGCCCTCATGGAAACTTGAGCGAACTCGACAGTCCCGCCAGTCGCCGCCGCCGCGGATTAGAGCTGCTTGCCCACGCCGAAGCTGGTAAAAACTACATCGTCAGCGGAATCTACGAACGCGACCGCCAATTATTGGAATTCTTGGAACATCGCGGCATCCGCCCCGGCGCAAAGCTGCAAATCACCGGCAAGCACTATGACCACACTCTCGCTCTGACGACCGAATCTGGGAAAATTACGCTTGGCCTCCCCGCCGCCGAACGCGTCTGGGTCCGGGTGGCCTCCTCGTGACTCTAACCATCTTGTCATCCTGAGCGAAGCCGGCATCGCCTGCTGCGTATGAATCGCAACCACCTTGTCATCCTGAGCGAAGCTGGCATCGTGCATAGCACGATGCCACGAGTCGAAGGACCCCATGCCTGCATCAAGTACCCTCGGCCTTTCAAGGAATTCTCACGATGGACAAGTGAACGAACTAAGCATTGTCATTGCGAGGTCCCGCGCTTTCACCAGCGGGACAAAGAACCTTGCGCGTGGTGTATTGAACGCAAATCACGTTGTCATTTCCGTTTTCATAATCCATTAACCATAGTTAACATTATGTTATATACTATGCCTTATGGCGACGGAAGCCATCCAACCGGAACAACAAGGCTGGCGGGCCACGCCCGATCAACCCAGCCTGCCCGAAATCCACGCTTCGTTGGCGATTCCGCAAACTGCAA
>Ga0070734_10002823_pt1 | contig 19805 bp, 21 predicted proteins | sample Coa_R1_8_FD_66444 | JGI IMG/M metagenome (GOLD analysis project Ga0070734, IMG submission 66444) | Surface soil microbial communities from Centralia Pennsylvania, which are recovering from an underground coalmine fire - Coalmine... | ecosystem: Environmental > Terrestrial > Soil > Unclassified ... | reverse complement strand
CATGGAGATATGGGCGGGGGTCTCGACCCCGCTGGCCTGGTCCATGTAAAAGACGTCGCTGGCGTAGGAAGCCGGCTTTTCGGTGCCCGGATCGAACCCGACCTTGAACTTGAGAAGCCGCAGGGCGAAGGGAAGGTCGATCTTCTTGGGCCCGTAACCCAGGGCATAGGCCTGCCCTTGGGATAAGGTAAAGGAAACGGGCGAGGATTGGTAGCCCACCCAGCCTTCCCTTTTTTCCGTTCCCTGCAGCACCTCAAAATGCAGGGCGGGCTGGAGGTCCTTTTGGTAAGGAAAGGGCTGGGATTCGAAGGTTTCCTCGGGCAGGCCTTCCGACAGGCGCTCGGGCGCCTTGAACTGCATGTCCATCCACCCGGTGGGGTAGTCCTGACCCAGGGCCAGGGCCTGGGGTTCCCCGCCCGGCTGGCCGTGGTAACGGGTCTGGTATTTCAGGCTGCCGTCGGGGGCCAGGAGGATGGCCAGGGCGTTATCGGGTATCCCTTTTCCGCCGTGGGAGAGCCGTTTTTTCCAGTCCGATTCTTTTTCAAAAAACACCGAAGCCGGGCCCAGGTCCAGGTGGTCGTTGTCCGCGTCCCCCAGGAAAAGCCATTGGTCCTCATGCACGAAGGAGCTGTTGAGCTCCACATGCACCGCCGGGAACCCCTTTTCCCCCTTTTCGACGTTCCGGCCCCGGACGGTCCTTTGCGCGTTCAGGTAGAACTGGTTCACCATTAAAAGGCCCTCATTCTCCAGCCTCACCATCAAGGGGTGGTCGGGGGAGGGGGGCCGGAAGGGGAAGGAGGCCGGGATTTTTTGGATCGGCTCGTCGTTGAGCTGGTAATAAAGGGTGGGTTTTTCCTCCTGGAAGACGTGCCCCGTTTCGCCCTCCTTCAGGGCGATTTGGCCGTCGTCCCCTCCCTGCTGGGTGATGAGGGACCCCGCCAGGATGCAGATGATGCCCAGGTGGGTGATGACGAACCCCGTTTGGTGTTTTTTCCAGGGAAAGCGGGAAAAGGCCGAGCAGAGGAGGTTGACCGCCAAAAGGAGCAGGAATCCGCCGAACCACCAGGTGCCGTAAACGAAGCGTTTGGCCACGGCCGTGGAGAACCGGGATTCGACGATGGTGCCCGTGGCCAGCAATGCGGCCAGGATGAGCAGCATGGGCAGGGCCAGTTTCACCGAGCCCAGGAATCGGAGGACTTTGTTTTCTTTGAACGGGTTCAACCCGGCTCCCTTCTAAAAGCGAGGGAGTATCTTACGGGCGGGGTGGGGCCGGCACAAGCGGTGGTTGGCCCAAATAAAAACCCCACCCAGCCTTTGCCGGGTGGTTTTTTTAAAACAGCCTGGTTACATCTTAAAACTCAACCCAATTGCAACAGGCTCATAGCCGGCTGTGCCATTCTGCCCAATGATTAAGCTGTATTTTGTCTCGGCAAAAATTTCCATGTCCGGCCCCATCTGGAGTTCCAAGCCGCCTCCCGCCTGGAGGGTGGGATAAATACTGGAACCTGAAATGCTTGGGGAACTGGAATTCTGATAATAGCTGGTGTAGGGAGGCTGGTTATAAGGGGGATTCAGGTTGTAGGTGGTGCCACCCGAACTGGTTATTCCAAAAAGGGAAATGCCCACTCCCCCCAATAGATAAGGCTTAAGGCCCTGCGCGTCAAACCGCATCTTTCCGGAAGCCAAAATCTCAATGTTTGTCCAATTCCCGTTGCTTGTAATGGTTCTGGAACCGTAAGGCGAGAACGTTTCGGTGGTGGCCATTGAATTGCTGAAGGTATAAAAACCCACTGAACCTCCGATAGCCAGTTTGGAATCCGGCGGTAAGGAATAATAAGCGCCGACTCCGCCGCCGAAACCCAAACCATATCCGGTGGAGGTGGAAATGGCGATTCCAGCCATGGGGTCCACTTCGAAATTCTTGGCCGCCGAAGATGCTGCAGGAGAATTATTTGAAACCGTCATCGCGGGATTGTTGGTCGAAGGCTGGGCCGGCGGCGCCGTGCCCAGTTGGGCTTGGAGGGTCTGGGCGAAGGACGAAAGCTGGGGATTGTTGGGGTTGATCGCCAGGGCCTTCTGGTAGTTGGTGAGGGCGGAAGCCTTGTCCCCCTTGGCATAGTAGCAATTGCCTTCACCCTGGTAGGCCTGCCACAGTTGGGGATTCATTTGGGCGGCCGCTTGGTAATAGCGGATGGCCTGGTCGTAATTCCTTTGGGAGTAAAAGTTGTTGCCCGCCTGGTAGTAGGGCAGGGACTGGTCCTGGGCCCGGGCGGCGGCCGATAGTCCGAGAACGAGGAGACATACCGCAACGGCGAAGCTTGCGTATTTCATGATGAGTTTCCTTAATTTAAATATGAACGGCCCTACAGATGTCCTGAAAAAAGGGTTCAACCGTTTTTTCCCAGGAAGGTTCATGCAAAAGACGTATAGACCTTGTCGGCAAACAAGGGTTCAGGCGAGGACCTAATTATAGCTCCAACCATTCCCGTCGGAATGGAAATTAGCAAGCTGCCAAAAGACAAAATAATCACTTTCATGCAGCTTGCTATACCCAAATTCCAGGGGAATTTGGGTATCTCGAATCTTTTGAGCCGCGCCATTTTCTCCTGGTGGTGATGGGTCGCACTGCTGGGAGCTTATCGGGGCGAAGGCGGAGCCGCACCCGGCAGCGGAAGGGGCGGAAGCCCCGCTGGAAGGGCCTGGGGAATGGCGGTGGGGGTCGGCGTGGGAACCGCCAACAGGCCCACTTTGCCCCTTAAAAACTGCACGAATTTCATGAGGTCGCTGTTGCCCGGATTCATTTTGAGGGCCTTCTCGTAGCTCTTGAGGGAATCCTTGTATTTCTTCCGGTAATAAAAACAATTCCCCAAACCCACGTAGGCCTGCCAGCAATCCGGGTTGTCGTCGATGGCCGAGTTGTAATAATCCATGGCCAATTCATATTTTTCGTTGTTGTAGGCCTTGTTCCCCATTTCCATGAACTGGGGATAGTGGTCGTTCTGGGCCAGGGCCGCTCCCATGAAGCTTAAATAAAAAGCGGCGAATAAGGCGAACCCGCAAATTTTTTGGATCATTTCAGGCTGTTTCTCCCAGATAGGCTTGCTTGACCTTCGGATTGTGCAGGACCTCGGAAGCTTCTCCCTCCAGGATGATACCACCCGTTTCAAGCACATAGGCCCTATGCGAGGATTCCAGGGCCAATTGGGCGTTTTGTTCCACCAAAAGCACCGTCGTGCCTTCCTGGTTGATCTTTTGGACGGTCTCAAAAATAAGTTCGATGACCTGGGGCGCCAGTCCCAGGGAAGGCTCGTCCAAAAGCAATAACTGGGGCCGGGCCATCAGCGCGCGGCCGATGGCCAGCATTTGCTGTTCCCCGCCCGAAAGGGTCCCGGCGGCCTGCTTGTGCCTTTCCTGGAGCCGGGGGAACAAGGCATAAACGTGGTCCAGGTCTTTTCGGATTTCAGGGCGGTCATTGCGGACATAGGCGCCCAAATCCAGGTTTTCTTCGACCGTCAGGTTGGGAAAAACCCCCCGGCCCTCGGGGCACTGGACAATGCCCATCTTCACCAGGGCGTGGGGTTCCATGCCCGAAAGGGCCCGGCCGTTGAAAAGGATTTCACCCTCCGCCGGTTTTTTAATCCCCGAAACGGCCCGGAGGACCGTGGTCTTCCCCGCCCCATTGGCCCCGATGAGGCAGACGATGGAACCTTGGGGCACCTCCAGGCTGACGCCGCGCAGGGCCTGGATGGCGTCGTAATAAACGGAGAGGTTTTTGACTTCCAGGAGGGGTTGGGTCACTTTTTCTTCTTCATTCCCAGGTAGGCTTCGATCACCTTGGGGTCCTGCTGGATTTCCTGGGGCGTCCCCTCGGCGATCTTCACGCCGTGGTCCATCACATAGATCGTCTCGCAGATTCCCATGACCACCTTCATGTCGTGCTCGATCAGGAGCACCGAAAGGTCGAACTCCTTGCGGATGCGCTGGATGACCTGCATGAGCCACTGGGATTCCTGGGGGTTCATCCCCGCCGCCGGCTCGTCCAGCAGGAGGATCTGGGCCCCCGTGGCCAGGGCCCGGGCGATCTCCAGCTTCTTCTGGTCCCCATAAGGCAGGGCCCCCGCCAGGGCTCCCTTGCGGTGGGTCAGTTCCAGTACCTGCATCAGGCGGTCCGTTTCCTCCTCAAAGGCCTTCTCCACTTCCCCGAACTTTTTCGTATGGGCCAAGGCCGCGCCGATGCCATAGGGACGGGCGTGGTGGAAGGCCACCTTGATGTTGGTTTCGACCGGCAGTTCCTTGAAGAGGCGGATGTTCTGGAAGGTCCGGACCAATCCCCGCCGGGTGATCTGGCTGGGCTTCAGGCCCAGGATGGATTTGCCCAGGACCCGCACGTCGCCCTGCTGGGGCCGGTAGATGCCGGAGAGGATGTTGAAAACGGTGGTTTTGCCCGCCCCGTTGGGGCCGATCAGCCCCGCCAGTTCACCCTCGTGGAGCACCATGGAAAAATTATCCACGGCCACCAGCCCTCCGAAGGACAAGGTGACATTCTCCACGCCCAGGACCGCGGGTTTTTCGCCGGAGTTTTTCAAAACCAACCCCTTTTGGATGAAAACGACGGGGATAGTTTAACCCAGGTTGTCGGGACGTAAATTTAAAATCGCCAAAGCCCTATGGTACAATCCTGCGCCATGGACCTGCTTATTTTCGACTTCGACGGTTTGATTTTGGACACCGAAACGAGCGCCTTCCAGGCATGGACCGAGATTTACCGCTCCTACGGCGCCGACCTGCCGGTTTCGGTCTGGGGGCAGTGCATCGGCACCTCCCACCACGCCTTCAACGTTTATGAGCACCTGGAAAAACAGGTGGGCCGCCCCTTGGACCGGGACGAGTTGAAGCGGGCCTTCCTGAAAAGGCACGAGGGGCTGTTGAAAGGCCTCGAACCCCGCGCGGGGGTGGTGGAATACCTGGAGGAAGCCCGGAAACTCAGGATCGCCCTCGCCCTGGCCTCCAGTTCCCACCAGGACTGGGTGGTCGGACATTTGTCACGTCTGGGACTGGCGGAGTTGTTCCATTCCATCCGGACAGCCGATGACGTGGAAAGGGTCAAGCCCCACCCCGAACTTTACGACCTGACCCTGACCTTCATGGGAGTTTCCCCGGACAGGGCCCTGGCCTTCGAGGATTCCCCCAACGGCATTACGGCCGCCCAGGCCGCGGGCATCTATTGTGTGGCCGTGCCCAATCCCGTAACGGCCCAATTGGACATTTCCCACGCCGACCGGCGCATCGAATCCATGGCGGATTTAACCCTGCGGGAGCTGCTGCACCGGATCGAAACTTCGAAAACGGAAGCCTGATCCCCTACCTTTCAGCGATAAGAATATTCGTCATCCCCAATGGGTAGTTGAAGTCCAACAGCTTTGCCAACGGCAGGAGAAAAGCCGGCGTTTTGTTCGGCACGATCGTTCCGTGGGAAAAAGCGGCGACGACCTTTAATCCGTTTTGCGCCATCTTTTCTTTGAGGTACCCCAGCGAAAACTTCAGCGCCTGGCGTTCTTCCGGTACCAGCGCGGAAAAAAGGTACATCAGGGGGTTGTTGCGGTTGGGCTCCAGGACCACCACGTATTTCCGGGAAACCCGCTTCATTTCCTGGAGCACGCGGTCAATGTTTTCTACGTGGTGCAGCAGGGCATGGCAGAAGACCACGTCGAAGGCGAAATCCTGGAAATAAAGATGGTCCGCCTGCATCAGGAGTTTCTGGGAAACCGGGTTCTTCTCCAGCATCTTCGCGGAAAAGTCCACCCCCACCGTTTCACATATCCGGCTGAAGGAATAGGTGAAAAATCCGTTGCCGCAGCCCACGTCGAGCAGCCGGGTGCTTGGGTCCAACGGCACAACGGGCGTGATTTGGGCGATCTTGGAGAGGGCGTATTGCCGCACCACCGGATGGTCCGGCGGTCTGCGGTCATCCAGGGCTTTTCTTTCCCAATAGTCCTTTTGGAACAAGGAAACTCCTTTTCGAACCGGCGGGGTTTAGTTTGGGCCCGGCCCCTTCCAATCCACCTGGTCCAGGGAAAAGGGCCGGCTATAGGGCCCATGGTATTCGGACTTCCACCAATTTCCCGTCCCTGATTTTTCGGCGAAGGTGGTGAAGCGGTAATCATACACTTGCGCCCGGATAAAGCGCGGCGGGGATTGGGGAAAGGGGTTGGAGCCCAGGAGGCCCAATACATCCGGAGAACCTTGCAGCAGCCGGATGAGGAAATTCCCGAACCAGGGGTTCTCCCGCTGGCTTCCCAAGGCCGCAAACCACATCTGCCAATCCAACCTCGGATGGTAAGGGGCGACGAATCGGGGGGCCCGGTCCAGGTCCCCCGCCTTCCATTTGAACCCGTAGGGTTTCCAGTCCGCGCCGTCGTTGCTTCCTTCCACGGTGATTTCGGGGCGGGAGGTGGTCATCACCGCGAAAAGGCCGTAGGAGTTGAAGGACCTGAGGGGGTCCAAGGCCCGGTAAATCCCGATCATCCAGCCGGGCCAGGGGATTCGCAATCCCGCCGAGGAGCTCATTTGGAGGCCGGTCATGTAGAGGCCCGCACCGACGAAGGTTGCGATGGCCCAGGACGGCCAGCGGAACACCGGCGTCTTGGAAGGGGTCCCCGGCTTCGAAGGGGAATCCCACCATCTTTTGAACCAGCCGGGCCAGACCGCGTCTTCCAGGACAAAGAGGCAGAGTCCCAAGGCGAGGTAATTGAAGAAGCAGTAATTGCCCGTGAGCAGGATGAAAAGTTGGAGCGAAGCCAGGAGCAGGAAGGCGGCCGGGCGCAGTTTTCGGGGACCGAAAACCAAAAAGGGCGCCAGGAGTTCCACCCCGAACAGGTAAAGGCAGGAAAGTTTTTGGAACCAGTCCGGCAATTGACTCATGAACCAGGCGGTGATAGGCGGCAGGGGTTGGGTCCAATAATGGAAATCCAGGGCCGTCAGGTTTCTCCAGGTCGGGTCACCGCTGGTCAGTTTCACCAGGCCCGACCCGAACATCAGCCGGAAAAGGAGCCATTGGAAGAGGAAAAAGACGGGCGCCGGCAGGGCTTGCCGCCGGTCCCCCCGCCGGAGCCACGATTGGAGGGGCGTGGCGAAGACCGCGAGCAGGCCGGCTTCTAAAAGCAGGTTGTCCCATTGGAATCCCAGGAAGTCCTGGCCCACCGAAACCAGCGACAGGTAAAAGACCCAAAGCAAGGCCAGGCACAAGGCGGGCGCGGCGCCGAAAAAAAGAAGAAGGGACAGCGCCAATCCTCCCCCGCAAAGGAAATGGAGGAAACCGTTCCCCGCGTCGGCCCAGCAAAGGGTGGGGATGAACCAGAAGGCGGCGGGGCCCCATTGGGCCCGGAGTTCCCCCAGGAAGGTGGCGGCGGGGAGGATTCCCTTTTCGCCGATGAGTCCATCCACCTGCAGCCAAAGGGAGCCGAAGGCGGTGAAATAAACAAGGGCTAACACCTTGAGGAACAGCCACCGGGAGAAGAAATAAGTGGGCCGTCCATCCGTTCCTGGAAAGTCGCCCGGTTGGGAAGGATGCATTGGCCCTATTTTGGTGGGTCGAAGCCGGTTTTTCCATCGTAAAGACCCGCCTGCCCCGGGCGCGGGGTTGCGGGCCCAAAAGAAAAGGCGCGGAACCCGGGTTTCCGCCGGGCATCGCGCCTTTTGGCTGCCGAAGAAATGGTTAAATCAAGGAGTTGACGGACCCGCCTGTGGAACCGAAATCCGCCAGGGATTGGTTGAATTGGGACTGGAGGGTGAAAGCGGCCTGTTGGTAGGCGCTCATGGACTGCTGGAGTTCAGGGTTCGTCGACCCCAGAAGACGTTCGGTATCCGAAGCCCAGGAAGGAAGCCCGAAGGCGCCCCCCGTGCCGAACAAATCCCCCATGCCCAATCCCGCCAAGGCGGAGGTGGAACCCGATCCCAAGCTGGAAAGATCCGATAAATCATTGTATTCGGCCTGCATCCACTGGATCTTGGCCGCGTCTCCGGGCGTTTTAGCCTGGCTCATGGCTTGGCTGAAGACGTCGCCGAAACCCAGGGCATTGCCGCCCAAGGCGTTGAAAAAGGACCCGTAATCGGGGCTGGGTGTCGAACCGATCGAGGAAATGGAATCCATGGAAAGCCTCCCTTGCCGTCGGAAATCCTAACGGCCCGGCGAAGCTTTCCTGAAGGGAAAAAACCAGGCGGCTGAAAAGTCTTAAAACCGGGGAAAAAGGCCGTTATTGGGCGACCGGGGTTTCCTCGGGCGTGGGGGTGGGGGTGGGCAGGTTCTTGGTGTAATACTTGTCGAAAACCTTGACGGATTTATCGTCTTTGCAGCCCATGCAGTCGTCCACCGTCTTGGCCTTCTCCGTGTCGAAAAGCACCGAATCTTCCTGGTAGAAGAATTTATCGTTGAGTTGTTCCTTGTCCTTGCCGCAGGTGCTGGTGAGCCGGAAAAAAGCCAGGTTGGGCTTGGTCCATTTCACCAATTGGACTTTGGGCGCTTCACAGGCCCAATCCGAGGTCTTGGCCGCCAGGAACTGTTGCAGGTCCGCGGTGACGTCGGTCGATTGGCCTGAGTTCACGTCCACATAATAGGTTTTCCAGCTCCCCTTCAGGACCTCCAGATGGATGAAAACTTTGAGGCTGTCGGGCGACCAGTCGAAATGGATGGAAGAGGGCTCGGTGGGGTTGGTCTCGTCCCAGTGCAGCTTGAAGGTTCCCCTCTCGTTTTCCTGGACCAGCGGGCTTCCCGCGTCCAGGATCCAAAAATGGTGGTCGGGCCTTTTGACGTTCACCAGCATGAGTGGATAACGGAAGAAAATCCGGTCCCCCACGCGGTGGTCGATCTCCTGGTCCACGTAAATCCGGTAACGTTCGTTGGGGGAAGTGGAAAGGTAGACCTCTTGCCCGGCACGGGCATGGCCCGCCAAGCCAGCGCAAAGCGGGATGAGGATCATCAATCCCTTGAAGAACGTTTTCATTCGGATCCTTTCCTGAATAATGGTCGAAAGTGGGGCTCAGCCGGAGGCCGGTGCTTCCCTTTTAGGCTGACCCACATTTTTACAGCACAGTGGGCCGCTGTCCACCCGTAAAACGGGGTTTTCCAACTTCCCTCACAAGGTTACCCATGATGCAAGACAGGTGGTGTTCCGTTCAACCCGGGTGGGACAAGAATTTGTCCGATTTTTCAAAAAGAACAACGACGATTCCATTTGGTCTGTAAATTCCCTGGTTCTCATTTGGAAAAATCATAAAAAAAGCCCCTCGCAGAGCGGGGGGCTTGGGTTGTCTGAATCAGAATGGTTCTCGGGTTAACCCGATTTTCGACGGTTATTGGAAAAGTTCGACCGTTTCGTTGTTTTGGTCGCCCACAATGATGTAATTGTCGAGGGGGTCCAGGGCAATACAGGAGGGCTTGAAGGGTTGAAATTCGTGGACTCCGTGGGGGTTGCCCCATTCCCTTACTAAGTTCGCTTGGGTGGCGCTGATTTGCTGGTATTCCTCCACCATGGAATTGCCCGTATCCGAAATATAGACATAAGTGACCCCGCCTGTGATCGTTGCCGCAATCCCGTTGATGACGCAACCCGGAACGGTCGACCATTGGGAAATGAAGGTCGTGCCGCCCGATTGGAAGGCGTCGACGTAATTGGGGCCGTATCCGGCGTCCCCGACCCAAATATTCCCCGCCGAATCGTTGCAAACCACCGTCGGTTTCTTGAAGTTGTTGGGGGAGTAGCCCGGCCAACGGTGGATCGGACCCAGGGTGGAAGGACAGCCCACAAAGGGGTCGAATTCCTCGATGAATCCATTGCCCGTATCGGCCACATAAACATAAGCCCCATCCGTGGAAAAACCCTGTGGAGCGTTGAAGTGCGTGCTGCCCCATCCGGTCATGCTAGCCGGTCCGGCGCCAATGGTGCCGCCAAAACCACCGCTTGAATAGAGGGTGATTTGTGAGGGCGAGGTGTAATCCAGCAGAACATACATTCCACCGATGGTGATAGGACCGGGATTAATAACAGCCCCGGCATTTTTGGGGGTAAAGGCAATACCTTCCGGGCCACCCACGACATTCGTTACCCCAAGGGTGCAGCCCGTAACGATGGTGTTGAACCCGTAGGTGACAAACCCGTTATTATGGATGTCAAAGGCTTCGATATAGCCCAAAGCTCCGTCGTTTTCAGCCGCCCACAAAAAGGTGGTCGACCCTGCGGGCCCAAAGCCTTCATTGGTAGTGTCGAGGTAAAAACCGTTTGGCGCGCTTGAAGCGGGATATTCCCCCACATAAAGCGGCGGGGCGAAAGCGGCTGTCGGCGTCGGTGTGAAGGTATTGGCCCCCACCCCCAGGGTGGGAGTCGGGGTGTTGGTGAGGGGCGTGAGGGTTCCGGTGGCCGTGTTGGTGGGCCCGCTTCCAAAAGAGGGGCCCGAGGGCTTGGCGGGGGAATTATTGTCGCTGCAGGCCCAGGGGAAAATGAAGGCCGACCCTAAAATCAGAAAAACCAATATTTTTTTCATGGCCTGCCTCATAAGAACTTTAAATCCAGCTCGCCTAAGTTTACCCGCATTCGGTCGGTTTTTGTACCCGGGGAAAACCCGCCAAAATCAGGCGGAAACCCGGAAAACGTCTTTTCCGGGAGGGTCTTCTTCCCAACCCTGCAAGGCTGGAATCGGAATTTTTAAAAGCAAACCCCTAAAAAAACCTTACTCAACCCCGAAAGTCGTGCCGACGTAGATATTCAAGCCGTTCCCTGCAAGGGCTCCGATATCCGTGGGGTTGCCGTTGAAATACATTTGGTTCAGGGGCACTTTGGCGGCCCCGTTGATCTGGTCGAACTCCGTCCACCTTTGGGTGAGCCCTCCCAAAATGGAAAAATTGCTGTCGAGGTACAGCTCCATGCCGATCCCCAGGTTAAGCCCGATCCCGGAAATGGTCTCGTCGTTCGTTTGGAGGATATTGGGCGGAATCGACTGGTCGGTGATATAGGAAAAATTGCGCACCCAAAGCCAGGGAAAGGAAACCCCGAGGTTCACGAAAGGCTGGGTGGGCAGTTGGGTGAAAAAATAGCGCTTGAAATCGATGCTGATGGCCTGGAGGCTGGCGGGGCTGGTAAGGGTGGCCCCACCCGAGAGGAAAGTCGCCGTATGGTCGCTTCTTAAAAAGCTCAGTTCCGCCGCCCAAGGCCCTTCCCGATGGCCCAGCAGGACCCCGAAACCGAACTGCCGTGTGATGGAAGGGATCAAGTCGACTTCAGGGTTTCCCTGGTAAGTGACCCCCCCGCTGACCGTAGTCCCTCCCGCGAAGGTGAAGGCGTTGGTGCCGTTAAAATCGCCGAATTGGTCGATATCGGCCGAGATGCCGAGGACCCCGATATAACTGCGTTCCTTGATGAAATCGTTTTTTTGGCCGCCCGGGTAATCCATATCCATGTCTTCGTCGGCCCAAACCGCATTTACCCAACCGGCCATGAGGACCAAAAGCAATGCCAGCAACCCGGCTTTATGGAATTTCATTCGTCGCCCCATACCCCCGTTCCCAAAATTAGACGGAAGCAGGCCAAATTGCCCCAGGCCCTGCTGGAGCCTTATTTTACTTGAGGTTTTTGGAATAAGAAAGAAAACTTTGGAAAGAAGGTTAAACCGGCCCTTCGAGGGATGCCTAAGTTCCGGCTTTTCAGACTTTTTACGGCCGCCGAAGGAAGGACCGGAGGCGGAAGGAAGCCCTGCCGGTTTAGAAATCCGTCAGGGTCCCGGGAGAAGGCCCGTTTTGGAAGTCCGTCACCCAGATGTCGCCGGCGGGAGTCAGGGCGATGCCGTCGGGAATAAAGAAGGCATAAGGACCGGAGGAACCGTTCCACGCGGTCAGGAGGCTGCCCGTATTGCTGTAAACCTCCACCTGGCTGTTGGGAAACCCGTCCGCCGCATAAATATTGCCGCTCCCGTCCACGGCCAGGCCGAAAAGGTCCGACCCGCTGACGGTGGTGACGGGGGCGAAGGCGGGGGTTCCGCTCCCCAGGTTGCTATAGGCCCGGATGATCTCGTTGCCCGCGTCGGCGACGTAAACATTGCCCCCCGCCGCCGCGACGGCGCTGGGTTGGTCGAAAGAGGTATATCCGCTGTCGTTGCCGCTCCATTGGGCGAGGGTGTTCCCGTTCAGGTCGAATTCCTCTACTTTGTTATTTCCCGTATCCGCCACATAGACGTTCCCCGGGCCGTCGACGGCGATGCCCTCGGGGGCTGAAAAGGAGACCGCTCCATAGCCGGTCCAGGCGGTCACGGGCGCATAGGTGGAAGCGTTGAACGCAAAAACCTCATTCTTGATGGAATCCACGACATAAAGGGTTGTGCCGGCGGAATTCACCGCGACGCCGTAGGGGTTTCCGAAAGTTGTCGAACCATAGGCCGTCAGGGTGGTCACGGCCCCCAGGCCGGCGTTGAAAACCTGCACCATGCTCACGGAGGAGCCGTCGCCCTCGGCCACATAAAGGAAGGTCGTGGCCGAATTGCAGGCCACGGCGTTGGGATACTTCACCGTCGGGCCGCTCTGTTTGAAAGGGGGAACGGCCATGGTAAAGGGCGTCGAGGTGTTTGTGGGGGTTACGGTGGCGGTGGAAGTAGTGGTATTGGTCGGGGTGGCGGTGACGGTCGGGGTTCCCGTCACCGTCGAGGTGGGGGTGAAGGTGGAGGTATATCCGCCGGCATTGGTGGCCGTGGGGGTGGCGGAGGGGGTGGAGGTCGGCGTGTTGGTGGCGGTGTAACCCGCCCAACTCGTCGGGACGGCCGTAAAGGTGGCGGTCGCGGCCGGGCTGGTGGGGTTGTTGTTATTGGAGCAGGCCATGGGCAGGGCCACGCCCGCCGCCAGGATCAAGGACCCGATAATCTTTTTCATCCGAGGACTTCCTTTTTAAGGCACGAATTTCAGGACGTCGTTGGCGCCTGAATCGGAGACGTAGATGTTGCCGCTGGAATCCACCGCCACGCCCTTCGGGGCGGCCAATTGGCCCCCGTTATTAAAGATCACCAGCGGCTGTTGCAACAAGCCGGTGCCGGCGAATTCCTCGACCTGGCGGTTGCCGGTGTCGGCCACGTAAAGGTTGTTGCCCGAATCCAAGGCCACGCCCGTGGGATTCGCGAAACCCGGGATGGTCGTCAGCACGGTCCCCGAATTACTGAACTCCAGGACGTTGTTGCCCGCGGCCCCGAACACGTCATTGCTGCCGTTCACCGCGATGCCCAGTACCGAAACACCGGTGGCGAAGGAACCCAAATAGCCCCCCTGGTAGCTCAACTTCACGATCCTTTGGTTGCCCGTATCGCTGACATAGACGTTGCCGCTCCCGTCCAGGGCCACGCCTTGGGGCCCGGAAAAGGCCTGGCTGTTGGCGGTCGTGACTTGGGCCAGTTGGACCCCGCTCCCCGAATAGACCGTCAGGCTGTTCGTGCTGTTGCCCACCACGTAAACGGTGGTGGAGGCCGAGTTCACCGCCACGGCCACGGGATGGGTGGTGGAAACTTTTCCCTTGATGCTCAATCCCCAGGTCGGGTTCAAAAGGCCGGTGGGGTAGAATTTTTTCACCAGGTTGTTTCCCGTATCGGCCACGAAAACGTTTCCGCCGCCGTCCACGGCCAGGCCCGAGGGGGCGCTGAAGCCCGTCCAGGGGGTGTTGGCGGCATAGGGGGTGAAGGTGGCCGTCGGGGTCCCGGTGGGGGTGAAGGTCTGCGTGAAAGTGAAGGTGAAGGTTGGCGTGAAGGTGAGGCTGGGGTTGGCCGCCACAACCGTCTGGACGGGGTTTTGGAAATTGGTGGCCGCCGTCGGCGCAGTGGTGGAACAGGACAGGTTCAGGAAAAGCGCGATGAAGCCCGGCAGGGTCACCATGAGGAAGACCAGTGTTTTTTTCATTCCTTGCCTCACTCGAACCCGAGGGTGGTGCCGACCGCGAAGTTGAAACCGCTGCCCTCGTCGCTGGTCGGACTGCCGTATTGGGCCAATTGGTTGTATTGGAGGGCCAGGCCCTTGAACTCATCGAAACTGGCCCAGCGCTTGTAGGCCCCCCCGAAGAAGGAAAGGTTGGGGGAAAGGTAATACTCGACGCCCACTCCCAGGTTGAGCCCCAGGCCCGCCAGGGTCAGCGAGCTGACGTCGCCGTTGACGTCGGAGGCGGCATTGTTGACCACGATCCAGGGAAAGCTCACGCCCAGGCTCAGGAAGGGCTGGGTCTGGCCTTCGGTGAGGAAATAGCGCTTGAAATCGACGTTGATCGAGTTGTAGGTGGCCGTGTCCTGGAATTGCTGGGTGAAGGTCACCGAAGTTCCTGAAACCGACCCCACCACGCCGGGCCCGAAGGTGGCGTTATGGTTGGATTGCCAGAAGCTGGCCTCGACGGCCCAGGCTTCCTCCCGGTGCCCCATCAGCACTCCAAAGCCGAAGTTTTGGCCCAAAGCGGGGATCAGGTCGATTTCGTAGGGGTTGTTGATGCGGGAATAGTTCAACCCGTTGAAGGCCCCGCCGTTGTCCACGCTGACCGAAGTGCCCACCACGCCGATATAGGTGCGGGAATGGAGGTAATCCCCGGGGTTTTCGGCGTCCGCCCAAAGGGGGGCCGCCGCACCGGCGAGAAGAAGGCAGGAAATCCCCAAAAAACCGATCTTTCGGAAAGGCATCATTATTGAGTTTAGACCTCTTGGTGTTAAGAAACCCGCCGGTCCCTTTTGGACGAACCAATCGCTTGGTTTGATACGGAAAATCGCGGGCCGGCACGACAAGGGCGACATTTTAGCCGATTTGGCGGGGGGAAAAAGCTTTTTCTTGGGAATTCAGGAGGCTTTTCCGGCCTTCCGGGAGCGCCACCAGCCCGCCGCGAGGCAAAGAAGGCTCACAACCAGGAAGGGCCAATAAGGAAAGCTGCGGCTCCCCAGGGAAACCCGCATGTAGAGGAAAGGCACCCAAACCGCGGCGGCTAAAAAATAAAAGTGGGCCGCCGTGAACGGTGGACTTGGGGGCGGCGGCCCGGGGGCTTTTTCAAGGGTGGCCACCGGTGGGGGTTTAATTCCCTGGCTTTTGAGGTGCCGTACTTCTTCGTTGATCCGGTGGATGGCGTTCACGTTTTCCACCACTACCTTGTAGGAAATCCAAAGGGAATAAAGATTCACCGCCAGCGCGGCCCAAATCAGGGTCTCATGCACCCAAAGGGGCACGGACCCAACCGAAACCCCGCCGCCCACCGCCGCCGCCGCCACCGAAACGCAGACCGCCAGCATCAGCATGGGGTAGGACTGGTTCTTATAGTCCTTCGTCTTTTGCACCCAGTCCCGGCTCAGGCCGTTTTCCTCCACCACCCGCTTGATGGACTTGCCGCTGCCGATGAAGAACCCGAAAACCAGGCATTGGAGCAGCACGATAAGCAGCGCCACGAAAAAACCCCAAAGCATATGGAGCCCGGGCGGCAGCAAATGGGCATAGGCCATGGCGATGGTGGCGACGAAAAAAAGGACAAGGGTGATGCTGACGCTGGCGAAAACGGTGGGCAAGTTCTAACTCCAATGAAGACTGGATAATGAAAGGTGAACCCCGACGGGGGACAGGCGGTTTTTCAGTTCATTTTTCATCGTTAATTCTTCATTTTTAATTTTTGTTGGAAGGCGGCCTTCACGGCCGGGTGGACCAGCACCCCCCGGTCCAGGTTCAAGCCGTGCTGGATGGCCGGGTTGCGGCGGGCCGCTTCCCGGTAACCGTGCCGGGCGATTTCCAGGACAAACGGCAGGGTGGAATTGGTCAGGGCATAGGTGGAGGTCATCCCCACCGCCCCCGGGATGTTCGTCACGCAATAGTGCACCACGCCGTACTTGGTGTAAACGGGGTGGCTGTGGGTGGTGGGGCGGGACGTTTCCACGCAGCCCCCTTGGTCGATGGCCACGTCCACAATCACCGAACCCGCCTTCATTTGCCGGACCAGCGCTTCCGTGACCAGGCGCGGAGCCTTGGCCCCTTCTACATAGATGGCCCCAATGAGCAGGTCCGCTTCCTTGACCTCTTCCCGGATCACGCGGCGGTTGGAAACCAGGGTCACGACGTTTTTCGGCAGGATGTCCTCCAGGCTGCGCAGCCGCGCCGGGTTGATGTCCAGGATGGTCACCCGGGCGCCGAGCCCCGCCGCGGTCTTGGCGGCGTTCATCCCCACCACGCCCCCGCCCAGCACCACCACCTTGGCGGGCCTCACTCCCGCCACGCCGCCCAGCAGGATGCCCTTGCCGCCCATGGAGCGCTCCAGGTATTTGGCGCCCTCCTGGATGGCCATCTTCCCCGCCACTTCGCTCATGGGGGTCAAGAGGGGATGTTCCCCCGAGGCCAGGCGCAGGGTCTCATAGGCGACGGCCACCGACCGGGTCCTGAGGATGGCGGCGGTCAGTTCCCGCGAGGCGGCGAAATGGAAATAGCAGAAGAGGATCTGCCCGGAGCGGATCAGGCGGTACTCGGAAGGCTGGGGTTCCTTGACCTTCACGACCATTTCGGCCCTGCGGAAAAGCTCCGTCCGGGAAACCATCCGGGCGCCCGCGCCCTTGAATTCGGCGTCCGAAATGCCGCTGCCCTGGCCCGCGCCCTTTTCAATGAAAACCGGGTGGCCGGCGGCCGCCAGTTCCTCCACCCCGCCCGGCACCATGCCCACGCGGTACTCGTTGTCTTTGATTTCCCTGGGTACGCCGATGATCAACCTTGCCTCCAATGAAAAAGACGATCCAATAAATTGGATCGTCTTATCCCAAATTCATCATTTTTCATTTTAAATTCTAAATGGTAGTTACTCTTTTATCCACTCCACCTTGCCGCTGTCCTTATGGTAGACGCAGCCCACGATCCTCAATTTGTCCGTTCTCTCCAATCCCCAAAGGATGGGGCTCTTCTGCCGGATGTCGTGCATCGTATTGAGGACGTTGGTCTTGACCACGGCCTCGATCAAGTCCGCCCCTTCCAGGGGCTTGCCGGTCTGGGCTTCCTGCGTGGTCCGAACCGCCTCGATCTCGGACACCGCCGGCTCGATCCGTTCATAAAGGGCCTTTTGGTTGAGGGAGCCCCATTGGTCTTCCGTGCGGGGGTTGGCGTGCTCGTCCATGGCTCCTTTGACGGCGGTGCAGTCCGTATGCCCCATCACCACCAGGACGCAGCAGTTCAAGTTGGTGGCGCCGTATTCCAGGCTGGCCAGGACCACCTTGTCCACCACGTTGCCGAAGGCGCGGTTGACGAAGAGGTCCCCAGGCTGGGTGTGGAAGACCGTCTCGGGCGTCACGTGGGAATCGGCGCAGCTGACCACCATGATCCGGGGGTCCTTGCCGTGCACCATGTTGGCCGCGTGACGCTTGTTCCCTGCGTTGAGCATCTTCAGGATATCGTCCTGTTCCTTCTTCAGGGCCTTGTCGGCCTTGGTGGTCTTCACGTCGCCGTAATCGTCCAGCAGGGCGCCGGTCCGGTCGGCGGCCCAAAGGGGCGTGGTCCCCAAAACGACGGCCAGGAGAAACCATTTCGGGTGAAGGATGCGCATGAAACCCTCCCATTCGTGATGAACAATAGGGATAAAGTATATTCTTTCTTAACCCTGTCGCACAACCTTTTGAGCGCCCGGCCCCCGTCTATCCATTCCTTTTTCCATCCGATATACTTTCACGATCATTCAACGGGGAGGCGGATTCATGGCCATGATGGAAATCAGCGTCATTCCTTTGGGCACGGGCAAGACCTCGGTCAGCGCCTATGTCGCCGACATCTTCAAGTACCTCCAAAAGCAAAAGGGCGTCCATTACGAACTCAACGGCATGGGCACCATCGTGACCGGCAAGGCCGGGACCCTTTTAAAACTGGCCGCCGCCATGCACCAATTGCCCTTTACCAAGGGGGCCAAACGGGTCTACACCATCATCAAGCTGGACGAGCGCAAGGACAAGGACCAACGCCCCATCGACAAGGTCGACGCGGTATTAAGGAAGCTTTAATCGGTTGCGTCCCGCCCGCCGCTGGATAAAATGTCGTTCCATTTCAACGAAGGAATGCCATGCTCGATCCCAAATACGTCCGTGAACACGAAGCCGAGGTCCGCAAGGCCCTGGAGGACTGCAAGTCCAAGGTGGACCTCTCCCTTTACCTGGACCTGGAGCGCCGCCGCCGCGACCTGACCGTTTCGGTCGACAAGCGCAAGGCCCGCCTCAACCAGGCCTCCGAGGAAATGGCCAAGATGAAGAAGGAGGGGAAGGACATCACCCCCTACCGCGCCAAGCTGCAGGAGCTTTCGGACGAGATCAAGGGGATGGACGGCGAGATCGCCGCCGTGGAGAAGGACTTCCACGAGGTGGAGCTCATGGTCTGCAACCTGCCCCACCCTTCCGTGCCCGTGGGCGGCGAGGAAGCCAACCAGGAGCTCCGAAAGGTCGGCGAGCCGCGCAAGTTCGACTTCAAGCCCAAGTCCCACGACGAACTGGGCACCGCCTTGGGGATATTGGATTTCGAAAAGGCCGCCAAGGTCTCCGGCGCGCGCTTCTTCAGCCTCTGGGGCGTCGGCGCCAAGCTGGAAAGGGCCCTGGTCAACTTCATGCTGGACCTGAATACCACCAAGGGTTACCAGGAAATGGTGGTGCCCCACCTGGTCAATTACGCCTCCATGGAAATGTCGGGCCAGTTCCCCAAATTCATCGAACAGGCCTTCGCCGTCGAGAAGGACGGTTTCTACCTGATCCCCACTTCCGAGGTCTCCCTGGCCAACCTGCACCGCTCTGAAACCTTCCCCGCCGGTTCCCTCCCCAAAAAGTACATGGCTTTCTCCCCCTGCTACCGCCGCGAGGCGGGCAGCTATGGCAAGGACACCAAGGGCCTGATCCGCCTGCACCAGTTCAACAAGGTCGAGCTCTTCCAGTTCGTGGAGCCGGACAAGAGCATGGAGGCCCTGGAACAACTGACGGCCGACGCCGAGGACATCCTCAAGAAACTGGGCCTGCCCTACCGGGTCGTCGTTTTGGCCACCGGCGACAAGAGCTTCTCCTCCACCAAGACCTATGACCTGGAGGTCTGGCTGCCCAGCCAGGACAGCTACCGGGAAATTTCCAGCTGCTCGAACTGCACCGACTTCCAGGCCCGCCGCGGGGGCATCAAGGTGAAGCGGGAAGGCGGCAAGCCCGAGCTGGTCCACACCCTCAACGGCTCCGGCCTGGCCGTGGGCCGCACCTGGCTGGCCATCCTGGAAAACTACCAGCAGGCCGACGGGTCCGTCGTGGTCCCCGAGGTTCTCCGGCCCTACCTGGGCGGCCTGGACGTGATAAAACCGGCCAAAAGCGTTTAACTCCTAATCGCGTTTCATGTCACTTCCCCCTCTGAAAGAGGGGGATTGAGGGGAAGTTAGCCTTTCTGGAATAACGGCTAATACCCCCTAACCCCCTTTTTCAAAGGGGGAATGGCTCTGAAAGAAGGTTTGCCGACAGCCGAAGTCCTTTCCCCCTCTATATTTACGGGCCCCTCTGGTACAATTGCCCTTCGACAACCCACCCCTTGAAGGAGCCGCCATGGCGGAAAAGACCGCGAAACCCCAAACCATCGAACCGAAAATGAGCAAGGCGGGCAAGATCACCCTGGGCGCCGGCGTGGGCGCCCTGGTGGCGGGTTATATGTTCCTGGCTGTGGGTTCCATGAACCTGGCACCGGTCCTCATCATCGGCGGCCTGGTGGCCATCGGCGTGGGCATCTACAACCTTTAGAAAGGCAGTTTTGAGTTCTGAGTTTTAAGTTCTGAGTGCCGGTTATTTTTGGATTC
>Ga0070734_10002822_pt1 | contig 19806 bp, 16 predicted proteins | sample Coa_R1_8_FD_66444 | JGI IMG/M metagenome (GOLD analysis project Ga0070734, IMG submission 66444) | Surface soil microbial communities from Centralia Pennsylvania, which are recovering from an underground coalmine fire - Coalmine... | ecosystem: Environmental > Terrestrial > Soil > Unclassified ... | reverse complement strand
TGGCGCCGTGGTCTTGCCATCCGCCTCAAAAGCATAGACGCTGCTGTGTTCCGTCGCCACGAAAACTACATTGTGTTTGGCGCCGGCAATCGTGAGGTTCGCTACGTATAAAGGCTGGGCATACACTTGCCCGTCCACAGCGCGGGTAAATACTTTTCCAAATGTCGTTGATTTTATCGTGCTCTTCGTCAACGCAAATTCTTGCAGATTCACGCCGCTGCGAAAACGGTCAGCATGGTACGTAAACATGCCCGGATAATCCGTGATCCATACCTTGGCTGAGCCTTTCGCAGTTGGCTGGGCCACACTCGCCGCTGTAATAGTGTGGGTGCTTCGTTTGGCGGGAGGATGATAAAGACCTGCGGTGGAGATGGTTCCGACCGTTGAATTGCCGCCACGCACTCCATCCACGAACCAGACGACACTGTGATTTGTGGTATTCACGACCGTCGCCGTGTATTGCTGCGGCTCAGTCAGAGTGAGAGAAGCTTTGGCAGGATGAACAGTTACGCCGACGGCGGCAAAAGCGCTGCTTCCAAAACAAAACAAGATTGCTGCTAAAAGCCCAATGATCCGGCCCGATTTCATAAAACACCCTGTTGCAAATTGATCTGCTGCTTACATAGGAATGCACGCGAGCAGCGCGGGATGGCTTATTCAAATGGACAATTCTTGGGACATTAACATTGTGAGAGGCGTATCCTTAAGCTGGCCGCCGCAATGCCATCTCCTGTCATTAAGAGAGTTCTAAGGGTCATGCCGTTCCTGCTTCTTGCCCTCTATATAGGCCTATTTCTATTCGCCTATTTTCTTTCAGACAGCATGATCTTTCTGCCGCATCCTTCTTCTTACAAAGATTCGGCGGAGATCATAAAAATCACCACGGCCAGCGGAAAGAAAATTTCCGCTGTCTATCGTCCCAATCCTTCCGCCAAATTCACTCTGCTGGTAAGCCATGGCAACGCTGAAGATCTGGGCGATGACAAGTATTGGCTGGACGGCCTGCGGCACGCGGGCTTCAGCGTCTTTGCCTATGACTATGAAGGATACGGAACCAGCCAGGGCAAAGCAGGCGAGAAAGCCTGTTATGAAGATTCAGCCGCCGCCTATGAGTTTCTGGCCGTCGATCTAAAGACGCCTCCTGACAGAATCATTATCTTTGGCCGATCAGTGGGCTCAGGCCCTGCCGCATACATTGCGGCAAAAAGACCTTCAGCCGGAGTGATCCTGCAAAGCCCTTTTGTTTCGGCTTTTCGCGTACTCACGCGAATTCCGTTGCTGCCATTCGATAAATTTCCCAACTACAAATACATCCGGCACATTCACAGCCCGGTCTTGATCATGCATAGCCGTGCGGACTCAGTGATTCCCTTCTGGCATGGGCAGAAAATCTTTGACCTTGCCAACCGGCCAAAGCAGTCATTCTGGGCACAGAATGCTGATCACAATGATCTGGACTTGGCCAAAGGCTACATGGAAGCGATCCAGTCCTTCGCAGCGACTCTGGGCAAGGCGGAGTCTGGCGCTCCGCCGCCACTGCCTGCGCCAAGGGTGCCGTGAAGCAGTGTGTCGAATAAGAGCTACTGCATCGTCGCGGGATGGCAAGTTGATCCCACGCCCGGCGGCACTGGAATTCCCGTCGGCGGCGTCGCCCAGGGCTTGCCGGTGAAATCAAAGAAGTCGAGCAAGTTGGGCTGGGCAGCATCTCGGTTCGTCAGCGCTGGCAGGCCAAAGCGCTCTTCCACAAAGTGAATTACCGCAGTGTGGTCCATGGCTGTGTGCCCCACGTAATGACGGCGTGCGAACGGTGACACGATTATGTTGGGCACGCGGAACCCGAGTTGTGCGCCAAAGCCCTGGTTCCCAGCAGCGGCAGCATCAGCCGGATGCGCGCCTGGACTCGATGGCCGCAGATCACAATGATTGGTATAAACGCCAGCGGTCGTCGGCTGGCAGGGAAGGAATCCGTCAGGATTTACCGCGATGGGCGCAATATCGCCCTCAAGGCTTGCCAGCGCGGCGCTGGTGTTCTGGTTGGTGTGGCCCGGGACCGGCGGCACGTGGTCATAAGGCCCGCCGCCTTCATCAAAGGTAAAGAACAACGCCGAATCTCCCCATGAAGGACTCGACATCAGTGAGTTGATGATGTTTGAAATCTGGGCCTGGCCGGAAAGAATCGACTGGCCGGAGCCGGGATGTTCATCGCCGTGGCCGAAGTTGGCTTCAATATAGGAGAACGCCGGCAACGTATTGTTCTGCACATCAGTAAAGTACTGGCTGATGGGCGCTATGTGCGTGGCATCGACGGTTAGAACTCCGCTCGAATTCCTGAAAATGTATTTACCGCTATAAGTGAAATACGTAAAGGTCGTGGACGGAGCGCCACTGGCGTTGGTGGTTGAGTAATAAAGTTTCCAGGAAATACCGTGATTATCCAGCAGTTCAAAGATGGTCTTGGCCGTGAGCTGGGGCGCATGATCGTCGTTGCCGGGATCAAACACGTATCCCTGCGTGGTGCCGCCGGACATCGTCGCCAGCCGGTTGGGAATTGTCTTGCTTGCCACGGGCGAGAACCAGCGGTCTGACAACGCAAACTGCGAGGCCATGAAGTAGTAGTAATTCAATTCGTCTGCGCCGGTCGTGCTGGTGTCCTGGTAATAGGCCATGGCGCGCTGCCCGGCAAGATCGGTAAACGCACCGCTGCCGCTGCCGGACTTTGCGAAACCCTCTGCCGTATGGACAAAACCATCCATCAGAATTGGGCGCGTCGTCGTGAAATCAAAGCGGCTCACATCGCCAAAGCTTTCCAGCCAGGCAGAGCTCATGTCGTCAAGGCAGGTGCTGGTGGTATGAAAGAGCGGGAACACCGTACCTTCATCGTTCTTGTTGAAAATCGTGGACAGCTTATCGTCGATTCCGTCCACGTCATACTCGCGCTGATCGTCACCAATGTTCCAGCCCCGAGCCTGCCGGTAAGGATTCAGCATTCCGAAATAGCTATCAAAGCTGCGGTTCTCCTGCTGAACGAAAATAACGTGATTGATCGCCGCGATCCCGGGTCCCGGAGTCGGTGTGGGCGTTGCGGTGGGAGTTGGCGTCGGACTTGGTGTGGGAGTCGCAGTTGGCGTCGGCGTAGGCGTTGGACTTGGTGTTGGAGTCGGGGTCGGCGTGGGCGATGTAGCAACAGTGATGCTCTCTGACGATGAAAAGAAAAATCCCGTGGAATCCCACGCGCGGATTACGATGGCATGCTTACCGGCTGCCAGAGACAGAACGGCCGTGAGCGAGGCATTCGAGCTCTGGGCCTTCTTTACGGAATCGATATACATGATCATCGCGGTGACCGGATGCTCATTGTCCAGCGCGCCCGCGGAAAAAGTGACGGGAGAAGTCACCGTGGCTCCGCTGGCGGGAGAGCAGATCTTAACTGTTTTATCGACCGTGGGAGTGCAAACCGCAGATGCCGCGCTCGCGGATGCGAGAAGGAAAGTTGCAGCCAGAAAACCGCGAAGAGAAATCACCCAGGGCCCCGTTTCAGAACAAAATTAAAAATCGCCGAATCAACTTCCCATTAGCGGGGCAGCACGCGAGCAGCTTGACGGATGACGCAGCTCTGCCTGTGCAGACCCCAAAATTGTTCCTTAAAGTAGGAGAGCACCAGCTTCGCGAGGGTTGTCCCTGAAAATTGCTTAAGTCAGGCCTAAGTTGGTGAATTGCTCTCTGCACAGGGTAGAATTGCCAGCACGGGGGTAGTGCGCAGCCAATCTCAGGTGGAGAGTTGACCTATGTCTTGGACTACAACGTGCCGTGCACTAGCGCTGTCCTTTCTCGTCTTTCTCGGATTGTGCTTTCCGGGCGCCCATTCCCAAACCAACAACGCGAACCAGCCGCAGGACGTAACGCAGACACTGCGCACGAATACGCGTCTGGTGGTGGTGGACGTTGTGGCCACGGACAGCAAGGGCCAGCCGGTGCCCGACCTAAAAGCCTCTGACTTTACTTTGCTTGAGGACGGAAAACCGCAAAAGATCAGCGGCTTCAATTTTGAGCATTCTGGCGGAAACCTCGTACGTACGGCGGAGATCCAGCTTCCACCTTCAGTGGTGACCAACGCGCCAACATTCCAGTCCAACAGCCTGAACGTGATTTTATTTGATGCCGCTAATGGCGACTTTACTGAGCAAGTTTATGCCCGCGATCAGTTGCTGAAGTTTTTGAATGGCGCCCCACTCGATCGTCCGGTGGCTATCTATGCCATGCAATCGCAGCTAAAGCTGCTGCACGATTTCACTACCGACAACAAATCATTGAGCGCGGCCGTGGCAAAGTATCGTCCGCCGGCAAAACTCAACAACAGTGAAAGCATGGAATCGCGCGCTTCAGCGTTTTCCACCCGAGGGGATTACCACACCAGCGAACGCGACATAGAGAACTCGTTGAACCAACTGAACGTGCTGGCAAAAATTCTGGCCGGATATCCGGGAAGAAAAAATCTGATCTGGCTATCTGAGAGTTTTCCGTTGACGCTTTTCCCGGAAACAACGACGAACCTTAGCATGGACGGCCAAACCCTTAGGAACTCAGAAACATCCGGCGGACTGTCTTCGATGGAGCGACTTCAGACCTCAGCCGCGTTTAAGACCTATGCGGCGCTGATTAAAAGAGTATCTGACTCGCTTATGTCGGCGCAGGTGGCGGTGTATCCGGTAGATGCCGGGGCCGTTGGCAAAGATGACCATCTGGCTTCCCAGCACACCATGGACAACATGGCTGAGAGCACTGGCGGCAAATCATTCAAGAATAGTAACGATCTTGTGCTGGGTCTCCGCAGCGGAATTGAGGACGGCTCAACCTACTACACCCTGACGTATTACCCGGAAAATAAAAATTGGGACGGCCAGTTCCGCCGGATCCAGGTAAAAAGCGATCGCGGCAACATGAGTTTGCGTTATCGCGAAGGCTATTACGCGGTTGATCCGGAAAAGATCAACAAAGAAGATTCAGACGCTGTGGCAGAAAACTTCAGCCGTCTGCTGGAGTTGGAAGCGCCGGCGGCGACGCAGGTGGTTTTTCAGGCACAGGTACAGCCGCCTTCAGAAAAGAACAAGAAAGTAGTGGTGACCTTCCACATTGATCCGCGGACCCTGGCCTTTGAGAAAAAAGATGGCGGAGTGGAGTTTGCCAAGCTAAGCTGCACTGTATGGGCGTACGGCAAAGATAAAGATAAGCCGACCATGTCCAGTGGCACGGTGAACGCGAATCTGAATGCGAAAGATTATCAGCAGATGATGCAGCAGCGTTTTTTACCCTGCGATCGTCAGCTTGACTTGAAACAAGGAACATACACGTTGCGTATGGGCGTGCTGGACCGTGCCTCCAACAAGATGGGCACCGCCACGGCTCAGGTTGTGGTGCCATAAGAAGATTGAATTGAGCTAGGCCTCGATCTGTGCTTCGAGCGTTTGGCACAGTTCTTCCCACTCATTCATGGCGCTCTCAAGATCGGCTTTTGCCCGATTCAGCAGGTCTGTTTGCCGTTGTGTCTCTTCCACGCTTACAAAGTTCTGCAATGCGGTTTCCGCCGTGGTAATGGCAGTCTCCAGCCGTGCGATCTCTTCTTCCAGTTCCACCAACCGTTCTTTCATCTGCTTGAGCTTGATCGGGTTCAAGCGCTTCAACTTCGTTTCGGGCTCGGATTTTTCGGCTTCGTGATGATTTGTTTGGATCCCGGTGTTCGGCGAAATCGCCGCACTGCTTGAAGCAAGAGATACATCCGGCGCAACATTGCCTTTACCTTCCTTGCGCCAGAGGTAATCTTCATAATTGCCAGGAAAAACTTCCACGCGCCCTTCGCCAATTTCAAAGACGCGCGTCGCTAGCTTGTCAATGAAGTAGCGGTCGTGCGAAACGAAGACGACTGTGCCGGTAAACTTCTGCAATGAATCCAGCAGCACGTCTTTAGCGCGAAGGTCTAGATGGTTTGTTGGCTCGTCCAGCAGCAGGAAATTCGACGGATGCAGCAGCATGCGGGCCAGCGCGTAACGATTGCGCTCACCACCGGAAAGAACGCCGATGGTCTTGAAAACGTCATCCTCAGAAAAAAGAAAGCAGCCAAGCAGGCTGCGCAGCTCTGTTTGCGTAGAGCGCGGCGCGGCTTCAAACAAGTCGTCGAGCATGCGGGCATTGGGGTCGAGAGCCTTGTACTGGTCCTGCGCAAAGTAATCGACGTCGGCATTGTGGCCCAGCCGCAATTCTCCTGACGTGGCCTGTTCTGAGCCGGCCAGCAGCTTGATCAGCGTAGATTTTCCAGCGCCATTCACGCCCACCAGCGCAATGCGGTCGCCTCGTTCGATCACAAAATTCACGCCGCCAAAAACCTGCTTTGCGCCATAGCTTTTGCCCAGGTCTTTAGCTTCGGCAACCATGCGTCCGCTGGGACGAGGTTGCGGAAAAGAAAAATGAATGGCTTTTTCGTCCGGAGGGACTTCAATTTTTTCCATCCGCTCCAGTTCTTTGATCCGGCTCTGCACCTGCTTGGCTTTTGTCGCCTGATAACGGAAGCGATTGATAAAAGCCTCTAGCTGGTCAATCTTCTCCTTCTGGTTGGCGTAAGCGGCCTCAAGCTGTGCGCGGCGTTCCGCTTTCTGCGCCAGATATTTCTCATAATTGCCGGAATAAAAGAAAACCTGCTTGTTCCATATTTCGGCGGTTTTCTTCACCGTTACGTCTAGAAAATAGCGGTCGTGCGAAATCAGCACATAGGCATGCGGATAATTGACCAGGTACTGCTCCAACCAATTACGGGTTTCAAGATCAAGATGGTTCGTCGGCTCGTCCAGCAGAAGCAGGTTGGGTTTTTGCAGCAGCAGTTTGGCCAGAGCGATGCGCATTTGCCAGCCGCCGGAAAATTCCTCTGTCCGCCGCTCCCAGTCTTCTTTCTTAAAGCCCAGGCCGTTCAACACCGTGCCCACTTCGGCTTCGATGGTGTATCCATCGCGGGCCTGCATTTCAGCCTGTATGCGATGGAAGCGCTCGGCAATCTGCTGGTACTCTGCGCTTGCGTGGTCGACCTCTGCCATGCGCCGCGCCAGATCTTCCTGCTCGCGCTGCATCTGATGAACGTGCTCGAACACTGAAAGGCATTCGGCAAAAACTGTGCGCCCTGATAGAGAAAGTCCATCCTGTGGCAGATAGCCGCACTGGATTCCGCGCTGCTGCGTGATTGTGCCGTAGTCTAGCGACTCAGTCCCGGCAAGGATTTTCAGCAGCGTGGTCTTGCCGGTGCCATTCGCGCCCACCAGCCCTACGCGATCATGCGGCGTAATCAGCCAGTCCAGCTCCTGAAAGAGGACTTTGGGGCCAAAGCGCTTGCCGGCTGCGGTGAGCTGGATCATTACTATCTATCTAAGCACAGATTTTATAACCACGCAGAGCTAGCAAAAAGCGGGGCGAACACACAAGAACAAAGGCTTACTTCAGTATAGGTTGAACCCAATCTCAATATTCATTTCCACGGCAACCGGTTGTCCGTTGCGAATAGCGGGCTGAAAACGCCAAGTTTGAACTGTGGATTGAGCGTTTTCGTCCAACCCCATACCCAATGGACGAAGTAGGCGAACGTGGTGGACATTGCCATCGGTCCCAACAATCACATTCACCACCACGATACCTTGGTATTCTTCGTATTTAGCAATCTCTGAGAAATCAGGTTCGGGAGTGTTTTTGGGCTTGGGAGCCTTGACCCCGGAACCCGGACCAATGGGATACGTGGCAAGTTCGTGAGAATCCTCATGTTTGGGATCTTTGGTCGACTCTGACGAGACGTCTTGTATCGGCTTATTCGCTTTAGGAACTTCCTCACTCCAGCGGTATTCCGCTTCTTTTTTCTGAGAAGCGTCATAGCTGAAATGGTGGTCCATCAGGTATGCGCGCCAAAAATCCGGCAAGGATTCCAGAAAGTCCTCTGTCTTCAAGGCAAATATCCGGCTCAGGACGCTGAGCGCCTGCTCTGCAGACTCCACGGGCTTATCCAGAGTGATTTCCACATTCACAGAAGGCGAAATGGGCGGGCGCTTAGAAGCTTTGCGCCGCTTGAACTCGAACAGGACCAGCTTCTGTTTTGGAAACAAGAAAAATATTCGCTGGCCTTCAAGGCGGAGTTTATCGGGCGCGAGGGTTACGTGGTCGATGAGCACGCCGCTAAAAACGGCCCACGAACCTTCTTTGCCGCCGGCCTCCAGCACCTTGCCTTCCGCGTCATATCGCTGGGACTCTGCATGCAGTGGATGGCGGAGAATCAAAATTTTCCCCTCAAACTGCTTGAGGGTCGCCTCCGCATCCTGCGCCCAGGAGGTAGCGCTATTCGCCATGATTGACAGCAGAAGAATCGCTAGTTTTACGCGCATATTTCTTCCGAATAGTATCACTGAAGTATGGCGAGCTTTCATGAAACAGGCTTTGATCGAAACGCTTGGATCTACATTCCGCCACTGAACTCAAGATTTACCTTACCAGTTGGAGTTAGTTGGGCTTGGGCTTTTGCGCCGGTTCAAGCTTGGCTTTCACCATCTTGTAAAACGACCAAACGTTGTCGGCTTCGCCCTCAGTCAGCCGGCGATGAATTTTCATCGAGGGAAAAAGCTTGTTGCCGGCCACGGTCAGCGTCAGCGTGGCAAATTGCTTTCCGGGATAGGTGTCGATGCTCCAGTCGCCGCCAAAGCGCCGCCGCACTACCTCGCCCAGGTAGCAACCCCACATTTTGCACATCTCTGTCAGCTCATCGGTGGCAGGGCCGCCCGGCGGCAGGTCAAGCGCAAGCTGGCTCAGGATGCCTTCCAGTTCCATCAGTGAATTCTCGCTATAGTCCAGGCGTGCGTTGAACTCGCGGGCAATGATCACGGCCTTGTGCGCGTAGGCCTCGGTCATGCTGACAACAGAATCGTGGGTCTCCATGACGTCGAGTTTAACTCAGCTCATACGGGACAGGGTTCCCCCGGTTTTGCCGTTCCGATGTCGGCGATGTCGTGCGATCACGGCGATTCCAGCGATCCAGTATCCCTCCCCTCCCTACCCCATCCCAGATTGGCGTAGGGTTGAGCAAGGTCATCCCAGATCATCCCAGATTGGCGTAGACTTCAGCGATTGGGGCTTGATTGGCGTAGGGTTACAGGTTTCCTTTGCGTACCTTTGTGCCCTTTGTGGTTAAGTTCCCTGGTCTTGCCTTTCCGATGTCGGCGATGACGCGCGATCACGGCGATTTCCTCCCCCACCCCCCATTTTTAAACTTTCATTGCAAACAAAGCACTTATTCAATTCGACGCTTGGGTGGCCCTTGGGTGGCCCTTGGGTGGCCCTTGCGTGGCCCTTGCGTGGCCCTTGCGTGACCCAAGCGTCACCCAATCCCAATCCCAAGCAGGCAGAGGGTTGCAACGGGTTCATGTTTGGCTGAATGCTGAGTGCTGAGCGCTGACTGCTAAGTTGTCAATGATCTGTTGTCGTGCACACCCTTGGGCGCTGCTGTATGTTAGCGCCATCGCTCAATGCAGTCACGTGCGAACTAGTTCACTAGCACCGGACATGTCTTTTGCAGCCCTCTGCTTAGCGCAGGTACATGTTTTTAGTACAGGCTTAGGACAATTGACACAAACCCCAGCGGAATTATTCGGTTTTCGCTCGATACGTCGTCCCTTGCCGGAATCCAGTCCCGCTTAGCGGGACGACCGATAGTAGCCCGGTACGTTTCCCAGGCGCGCTTGCGCGCTGAGGAATAAGTGCCGGGAAGAGTAAGAAAAGATTCCTACCGCTCTGCCGAAGGCCGGCGCGCAGCGCAGCGGAGCGCGATGAACCAAGTTGCCAGAGAAAGAGACCTTCCGTGGATAAGAGCCATCGGGGAAATCCGCCCGTTTGGATCCGGCGATGTAGGCATCGACTCAATGTAAATCTTAATTTATGTTTGCTTTGTCCATAGCAAGCACTATCCTTAGCTTAAGTTGTTTAGCCCACGCGCATGAAGAAGATTCTCGATTCGAGTCTGCTAGGCCAACTCGGGGTTAACCTGATTGAACGAATCGTTTTGAATATGGGATTTTTGTGGACCCCTACGGGTCAATTGGAAGCTGGGATTGATGGAGTCATCGAAATCCGCAACCAAGACACAGCAGAAGTTACAAATAATATTATCCAAGTGCAGAGTAAGGCGCTGTCGGAGTTCGCCGGTGAGAGCGTTGACTCATTTCAATACCGCTGTTCCGAGAAGGATCTACAATACTGGCTCGGCGGCAATGCTCCGGTCATTCTCGTCGTCTCCAAACCTGAGACAAACGAAGCCTACTGGATTTCGATAAAGGAGTACTTCAAAGATCCTGCTCGACTGAAAAAGCGACTGATTATCTTCTCGAAGTTTGCGAATCGATTCACGGCTGAAAGTCGAGACTATCTGATTCAACTAGCCGTTCCCCGCGACTCCGGTATATATCTTCAGCCGCTTCCCAAAAAAGAGACTTTATATTCCAACTTGCTAGAAGTAAGCCATTACGGTCCAACAGTATATGTTGCAGACACTCCACTGAAACACCGCTGGCAGGTATCAGACATTGCACGTGCGCGCAAAATATCACTTCCGAGTGAATGGGAGCTCTGGGGAAAAAGGATTGTTTCGCTCAACGATTTGAACGAAGACCAGTGGGACTACATTTGTGACGCTGGTAGTATCGAAAGCTTTTCGATCGATGAATGGCTATTTTCGATACAAGCGGACCTTCGAAACCTTGTTTTGAATCTGCTGCATCGCGCCCTCAAGCGCTTTCTCAGCGGACGAGGTGTCACGTATGATGACAACAAAGAATGCTTTTTCTTTAAAGCGAAACCCACGCTTTCGCTCTATAAATATCGTTATCTCAGTCTTCAACAGAGCGCCGCGAGGACGGTCTTCCAGCCGTATCCCAAGAATCTTCGCGCAGATCAACAACCTTCCTACTACCGACACGCGGCCTGCCATCTCAAGTTTCTTGTTCTCGGCAAATTATTTCTTGAGGTCACGCCCTCCTGGTACTTTACCTTTAACGGCGTCCACCGATACAGATTTTTCGAGGAACGATTGAAGGGTATTAAGAAGCTAGAAAAGAATGCCGCAATTTTGGGTCAGGCCGTAATGTGGAGCGAACTCTTGGCACACGAGCCTGAACTTTTTGAGCCAACCTATCCCTTTCTTCGCTTTAATCGTTTAACGAGCTTTGAATTGGAGCATGGCATTAATGACAGTTTATGGTTGCCGAAAGAAATCGACGGCGGTGCCGACCTCCTTAAGGAGCTCGGGAGCGAACAGCAGGCACTAATAGATGAAGATTGATTTTATAGACGAGCCAGAGCTTGAATTTGGTGCTGGTCGGCACATTGATATCCGCTTCGGGTTGATGAATTATGGTCCCTTAGATCTTGGCGAGTGTTCCACTCCAAAGAAAATCAGTGTTGGAATCGTGGGAACTTCGCAGACCATTGATGAGCTCGCAGCGTGGCTGGAAAAGTGCCGGAATGGAATCGCAGCGAAATCCAGCAATCAGCCCAATCTCTTTGTTAAGTTTCCTGGTTTTCGCGAGGACAATGTTTTAAATACGACAATCGTGCTAAATCAGCAATTGCAAAGGGCAGTTGCTAATCGGGAATTTGATCGCCTCGCAGGTCTGGGCGGCTCGCCTTTGGCTGTTCAGCGGGCTGTCGAAGTATTCCTTGATGAGATAAAAGGGTTATCCGAAAAGCGCTTGGCGAATGTAATTTTATGTGCCATTCCAATGTCTCTACTTAAGCAACAGGGTGAAGCTGTTGGCGTTTCCGATGCCGAGGCCCCAACAAATGAGCAGCCGGTTCTAGATTTTCATCACCTGTTGAAGGCTAAAGCAATGGAACATGGCGTTCCCATTCAGTTGATTCTTCCAATGACGTGGGACGAAACAAAGCGCTTACCTCAGAAGGCACGGAAAGTACGACTGCGTAGTTCTCAGGATGAGGCTACTCGAGCGTGGAATCTTCATGTCGCCATGTATTACAAAAGCGGCGGAATTCCATGGCGGCTTCCGCGCGCCGCAACCGCACTTACTTCGTGCCACGTCGGTGTCAGCTTTTACGAGTCACTCGATAAGGCTCGGTTGCTTACCAGCGTTGCGCAAGTTTTTAACGAGCGCGGCGAAGGAACAATTGTTCGGGGTGGTCCAGCAAAACTCGGGAAGGACGACCGGCAGCCGCATCTTAGTGAGATAGGCGCACACGATATTTTTTTACTCGCACTCAAAGCATATCGCCGTGAGCACCGAACGCTACCAGCCAGGATAGTAATCCACAAGAGTTCCTCGTTCAGCAACGCTGAACTGTCGGGCTTCCAGTCTGCCGCAGAGAGCCTAGGAATTGAGTTGCTAGAGCTCCTCACGCTTTCCGATCGCGCAACGCGCTTGTTTCGGCAAGGCGCGTATCCGCCTTTGCGCGGAACTCTACTCAGCTTGAGCGATACAGAACATGTCTTTTACACCAGAGGCAGCGTGGATTTCTACCAGACATATCCTGGTTTATATGCTCCATTAACTTTAGGGATCAAAATTGCAAAAGGAGAGCACGCACCCCATTTTCTTGCAGAGGAGATTCTCGCCCTTACAAAAATGAATTGGAATAAGACCCAGTTTGATGGGTTCGAGCCAATTACGTTGCACGCGGCAAGACAAGTTGGAAAAATTCTAAAATACGTGCCTGATGGCGATTCAATACGGGAAGATTACGCGTTTTATATGTGAGAGCGTCGTCCGGCGGTCCGCTCCTTCCCTCCGCGTTCATCCGCGGTAAAGAGCTCTTACACGCCCGCTGCGCCCGTGGATCCCAGCGGCAGGAAATACTGTGTCCCGCGGATCGGCTCACTCACGCGACGGAGCAGTTCCTGCAGGTCAGTATGGCGCTCCACGAAATCAATGTCGTTGGTGTTCACCACCAGCAGGTCTGAAGACGAGTAGTGAAAAAAGAAGTGTTCATAGGCCTTTACCACTTCCTCAATGTAGTCGTCGCTCACGGCGGTCTCGCCGGCAACATTTTTCTTGCGCAGGCGTTTCTTCAGCACATCCGGCGAAGCCTGCAGGTAAATCACCAGGTCCGGCGCGGGAAGCTGCTCACGGAAAAGCTGATAATAGCGGTTATAAATTTCCAGCTCGGGATCGCTCAGGTTGATGTAAGCAAAAATCTTGTCTTTTTCAAAGATGTAGTCGGCGACGACGGTCTTGCGCGACTTAGGCCCCACTTCCAGCGCGCGCAATTGCTCAAAGCGCCGGACTAGGAAAGCAAACTGGGCCTGGAAACCAGCGCCGCGCTCGCCCTCATAAAATGCGCGGAGAAAAGGATTGTCTTCCGGCTCGATCACGCGCTGCGCGTTCAGCCGGTCAGCGATGATATTGGCCAGCGTGCTCTTGCCCACGCGGATGGGGCCTTCCACTGCTATATATTGTGGCGGTTCAAAAAGCTTGGCCATCGGTCACAAGTCGGCTGACTTCAACGCAGCATATACGGCAAACCGTCCGCTGGCAATGTGCAATCAGTTAACAGGCTGTGGAAAGCCAGAGCGCCGACGCGACGAAGTGCTTGATGGCGCAATCGTTTGGGCGTGAACCTGCACAATTAAAGGGAGGCACAGAATTTGGTAATTGGGTAAATTGGTAATTGGGTAATTCGGGACCGCGCCAAGTTCTGCTTGATGGATGCTCTCTTAGGATTTGTGGTGGATATTTCGATTTCTCAGGCGCGCTTTCATTTGCAGCCGCGATTTCTAGTTCGCTGCGGCCGGCGGTGCGTTTTTTAAAATTACCCAATTACCAAATTACTCATTTACCAAATGGTTTGGCCTTACATCACGCTCGCTTCCGCCGCTGCAGCCAGTTATGCCGGATACGCCACCATGTCGCCCACGTCGCAGCTTTATGGCCGCACACTGACTCATGGCACCGATCCCAACCAGATGGCGCTCACCTTTGATGATGGGCCCAACGATCCGCACACGATGCATTTACTGGACGTGCTGGCCAGGCACAATGCCAAGGCCACGTTTTTTCTCATCGGCAAATATGTGCGCCAGCGCCCGGAAATTGCACGCGCCATACTCGCGGCAGGGCATGAGATTGGCAACCACACGGACAGCCATCCCAACCTGATTCTGGTTTCAGCGGCGCGGCTGCGCCGGGAACTCAATGACTGCGGCAAGGCCCTGGAAGATGCACTGGGAAGAAAGGTCACGCTATTTCGACCACCTTTTGGCGGCCGCCGTCCCAATGTGCTGCGAACGGCACGCAGCCTGGGGCTTAGTCCAATTATGTGGTCGGTGACCGGCTATGACTGGAGCGCCAAATCCGCGCCCCAGATCTATGAAAAGGTAAGTCGGCAGGTTGATTCGCGGCACAAGCCTCAGGGAGAGATTGTCCTTCTGCACGATGGTGGGCACCTGGCCTTTGGTACAGATCGCAGGTTTACCGTCGAAGCCACTGGCAAGCTTTTGGAACGGTATGCCGCCAGGAAATTTGTCACAGTTTCGGGCCTTAGCGGAGACAACTCAAAACCGCATAACCCTAAAGGACTAGGGTGATTTTCCGGTCTCTGCCACGGGCTAAGTCTTCGTATAATAAAGGCTGTGCGCCGCCTACTCTGCTGTCTCGCCCTCGCGAGTTTTACCATAAGTTTGCACGCTTCTGTTCCCTCAGTGAGCAGTCCTGCCACGCTGCATCGCAGCGCGAATCCACAGTTTGAAAGTCCAATGCAGGACCATCCGGCCCTGGAAATGACCTCCGCTCCTGCCGATATTTCTTTTTACGATGAATTTTTCCCCGCGACTGTGGCCCCTCAAGCGCAACCCAAGACAGGCATGTTTCATTGGGTCGGCAACCTGATCAAAAAAGGCCGCCAGAAGATCGCTCTGCTTTCGCCGCAAAAATTCTTCTAGGGCTCGCCCTCTTATTGTCACGAATTCTGTTTTGCCTGCACTACACTTCTGTATTCCTTAATGGCGACGCGGGCTGTTTCGGTAGTCAGACTCATAGCCGCATTTCCAGCAACTAAGGTAGAATCAACACGGACTTCCTTCCCTTGGAGACCATTTTGCGCACGCTTCGCTGGATTTTTCTGGCTCCTTTCATTCTTACTGCGACCTTCTGCACCGCTCAATCGAGCGTTGAAGGCGTGGTGAAAACTTCTGCCGGAGAGCCAGTAGCCGCAGCGCAAGTCTCTCTCACACACGCAGGAGCGACCGCGCCGGCACAAAAGACGATTGCTGATGCCAATGGCCGCTTCCATTTTGCGGCGGTGAATGCCGGTCAGTATGTCCTGAAGACTGAAGCATCGGGCTTTTTCACCCGCGACTACCAGATGGTTCTGCCGCCGCGCGAAACGGTCTCATTGACGATCGAACTGGCTCCAAGAACCACGGTCACGGAAAACGTGGAGGTAACCGCGCAAAATCAGACGATCGACCCTGGCAGGACAGGCAGCTCACAGACTTTCAGTCACGAACAGCTTGAGCGCCTGATGGATCCGATGGCGGAGAACACCAGTAACCTGGTCGCCAACCTGATGCCGGGCGCAAGCCAGAGCCATGACAACTTCATCAACGTGCGCGGCAATGAATTTTCACTGCATGAATTCATCAACGGCGTTTCTTTCCTTGACAACACGCAGCCGCAATTCAGTCCCGGCGCCAGCCCGCAGATCTTTGAGACCGTTGACCTGATGACGGGTGGCTTTACCGCCGAATACGGCAACCGTTTTGGCGGCGTCCTGGATATCACCACGCGCTCCGGTCGCGACATGCAGGACCATGGATCGTTGAACTTTCGCGGAGCCACGCAGGACAATTACGACTTGAACGCCGAGTATGGTGGCGCGAAAGGCAAGCTGGGCTATTACGCATTTGCTGATGGATTTACCTCCGGACGCTTTCTCGATCCTCCCAACGCAATTGAGTTACATGATTTTGGCTCAGCGCTTCGCGGCACCACGCAGCTGGACTGGGCCGGCGGAAAAAATAATTTCAAGTTGCTGTTGATGGGCAGTGGCGCAAATTTTCAGCAGCCCAATCTGCCGGAAGATCAGGACGTAGGCCGCGATCCATCGCGCCATCTCCGCCAGCAAACGGCCATCCTCACCTGGGGACACTCGTTTTCTCCCGATACGGTTCTTTCAAGCTCCATCTATCAGCGCATCGGCTCAGACCGCATCCTGCCGACCTCTGATCCCATCACGCCGCTGTCTATCGGCTCACGCAGTACACTCACCGTAGGCGCCAAGAGCGATGTGGTGCATTTGTGGCATGGGCACGTTTTCAAAGCCGGTATCGACCTCACGCGGCTGCGCGAACTGGAAAGCTTTTTCATTGATGGCCGCGGCGACGCGGAAATTTTCAATCTGGATGCCAGCGGCGCATTCAACTTCCGCGGCGGAGTAAAAGGCGGGCAGGCAGGCCTCTACGTTCAAGACCATTTTTCACCGTTCAAAAATCTTACGGTGGATGCGGGCGCGCGCTATGACTACTTTGATCTGGTTGACACGCACGTGCAAGTGAGCCCGCGCGTGGGCGTGGCCTACCACATAACGCGCACAAAATCGGTGGTGCACGCTTCTTACAACCGCTTGTTCTCGCCGCCTCCGATTGAATACTCCCTGCTCGCAAGCTTTATCGGCAACAATGCCGCCGATCCCGGACAGCGCGTAGGCAACGTTCGCGCTTATACGCAGAACTATTTTGAAGTCGGCATACAGCAGGAGCTGCATCCCCAGGTGGCGCTTGAAGTGGATGCGTACACACACACTGGCCACAACAGTTTTGAGAACCATGAAATCAGCATCTCGCGGCTGTTCCTTCCCATCAACTTCAACACAGCGCGCTCCAGCGGAGCTGACGTGATCATGAATGTGCGCAGCCTTGAACGGCTGGGCATAAGCGCCCGAGTGCAATATACGCTGGCCCGCACGTTCTTTTATGGTCCTGTAACTGGCGGTTTTACCGGCGACGAACCTCTTGATCCGGGCCAGCGCATTCAGCCGGCTTTTGACCAGACACACACTGGCACGGCCAATCTTTTCTATCGCAATAGCTGGAGAAGTTCATGGATCGGCACGGCCTTGCGTTATGGCAGCGGAACCATCGTAGAAAATGGTCCACGGCTGGACCAGCATCTTACCGCCGACATTGGCGCCGGATTCAACATGTGGAAAGCCGAATCCCGCCGACTTGATCTTGAACTGGACGCCACCAACCTGACCGACAACCGCTATAAGATTTCCAAAGAGAGCGAAGAGATTCCCATTCAGTTTGCCCCGTCACGCACGCTGGGCGGCAGCCTTAAGTTTCATTTCTGAGGCCATTCCAATCTATGTAGGAAGGCTGCGGCTCGCGTAAAATATGGGGTAAGAGCTTTCTTTTAAATTGGGAGCCGGGGAGTGAAATTGCGCCTGAATTGGGTCTTGATTACGCTGCTTGCGCTCGCGTCAGGCACCGCCGCGCTTGCTGCGGATGCCACCGTGCTCAAGCCGCCCCGCGGAGCCACGGTAGCTATTGTGATGTTTGAAGACATGCAATGCCCGGACTGCTCCAAGGCTTATCCTGTGGTCTGGGAAGCCGCCAACGCGCATAAAGTTCCGGTGGTACTGCATGATTTCCCTTTGCCCATGCACAATTGGGCCTTCGATGCGGCGGTGTGGGCCCGCTATTTCGACCAGATATCGCCCGATATGGGAAATGAATTCCGTAAGTTTATTTACTCCAACCAGATACAGATTACCCGGGACAATCTGCTGCAGTGGGCACAAAAATTTGCCGGCGAGAACAAGACCGCTGTCCCTTCAGACAAAGATCCGGATGGCAAGCTGGCGGATTTGGTGAAAGCGGATTACTTGCTCGGGCAGCGCATTGGAGTGGAACATACTCCCACAATCTGGGTTGTAAGTAATAGCGGAGTTTCTCAGCCATTGGTGGAAGAAGCGAAAGTCCAGGAGAAGCTGGGGCAGATGATTGAAGACATGCTCAGCAAAGCGCAGCCTGTGACGGCAGCCAAAGTAAATTCCCCGGCCAAGGCCGCAGTCCGCAAGAAAAATATTGTCAAAACCCCTAAGAAGGCAGGATGACCAGCAAAATGAATATATTGGTAAAACGTTTTATTTACATCGCCGCAGCGCTTGCTCTTGCTCCAGCCGCCGGCCGCGCAGCAGACGGTTCGTCACTCAAGCCGCCTCCGGGCGCCCGCGCGGCCATTGTGATGTTTGAGGACCTGGAGTGTCCTGACTGCGCCCGAGCTTATCCAGTGGTCTGGGAAGCCGCCAAGAAGCACAACATCCCGGTGGTGTTGCATGACTTCCCTCTTCAACAGCATCCCTGGTCATTTGACGCAGCGGTATTTGCCCGCTACTTTGACACCAAATCAGAGAAGCTGGGCGATGATTTCCGGGGCTATATTTTCCAGAACCAGCCGCAGATCGATAAATCCAACCTGCGGCAGTATGTAGATAAGTTCGCCAACGATAATAAGACACCGCTCCCCTTTGTTATCGATCCTGATGGACAGTTCAAAACCAAGATCCTCGCCGACCGCCAGATGGGGACGCAAATCGGCCTGCAACACACTCCGACCATCTTTGTGGTGGGCAATGGCGGGCCAGCGACTCCGGCTGTTGAGGTTGAAGACCGCACCAAGCTAGACCAGATCATTGAAGACACGCTGCAGAAATCACCCGCGGCGAAGAAGCCCTTGACCCAAAAGACCACAAAGAAGGCTGCAAAGAAATAACATCCGTTCGATAGAAATAGAAAACGCCCTCTTTCGCCGAGGGCGTTTTCTTTTTGAACATGGTGTGCTGCCGCTCTTATTTAACCTTACCTAATTCGACCACCAGCTCTTCGTAATCCGGTTCCTGGCCAAGTTCGTAGGTTTTGGAAAATGCGATTTTCCCCTGCTTGTCCACAATGAAGATGGCACGATCATTGATTCCGGGCAGCGGCTCGCCCAGACGCAGAATGCCAAACTGCTGGGCCACACCTGCGTGAGGCCAGTAGTCGCTCAGAAGAGGATACTCGAGCCAGCCAATTGACTTCTCCTGCCAGGCGAGATGGCTGTAAATTGAATCCGGGCTGATGCCCACGACCTGGGCATCGTGTTCGGCGAACTTTGGCAGGTAACTGCCGTACGCCGACATTTCATTCGTTCAAGTTGGACTCCAGTCCAACGGGTAAAACGCCAGAATCACGTTCTTTTTGCCGCGCAGGTCACTGAGCTTGAATTTGTGCCGCTGTTTTCCCGTTACCGCGGGAAGCTCGACCTCCGGGGCCATCTCTCCAACTTTCAAAGCCGCCATTCATCCCTCCACGTAAACTTAACCGGGCTTATTTCTGCAAGCGCCGGACCTTGCTCAAGAAACCATTCATTTTATCGTGGTCAAATAATTTAAGACAGGGTAGCTTAAAGAAAACGGCAGAAGCGGCATCGGCATCGAATAGCGTTGGCCCCTGTTTTGGAGAAGTTGCAGGAGATTGCCGGCGAAAGCGCACGCTCACAGGAGTGAAAATGCTGGGTTTGGGTAATTACAATTACGGGCACTTTTCCCGGGAACTCTTTCATGATCTTGCCCGCAGCTCATTCTCCGGGCCCGGACCGGGAGTGCAGGCACCTGACTTCAAGGCCGCCACCCTTGATGGCGAAACTGTTCGCTTAAGCGACTACGCCGGGAAAAAGAACGTTTTGCTGGTTTTTGGCTCGGCTACATGCCCCATGACGGCCGCTTCCATTGGCCAGATCAATGAGCTTT
>Ga0070734_10002821_pt1 | contig 19808 bp, 26 predicted proteins | sample Coa_R1_8_FD_66444 | JGI IMG/M metagenome (GOLD analysis project Ga0070734, IMG submission 66444) | Surface soil microbial communities from Centralia Pennsylvania, which are recovering from an underground coalmine fire - Coalmine... | ecosystem: Environmental > Terrestrial > Soil > Unclassified ... | reverse complement strand
CAAAAGCGAGCCAGCATTTTCCGAGCTATTCCTTCACCATCTTCTTTCCCGCAATATTCGCATCGAAGAAGACTTGGTGGATCAGCTGTTCAATTCCAGTGAGAAGCGGCTGGCTCGGGTTCTGCTGCTGATGGCGAATTTTGGCAAGGAAGGGAAGGCGGAACCAGTGATTCCCAAGATCAGCCAGGAGACTTTGGCCGAGATCGTTGGGACGACACGCTCGCGCGTCAGCTTTTTCATGAACCGGTTCCGCAAAATGGGCTTCATCGAATACAACGGCGGGCTCAAAGTTCACAATTCGTTGTTGAACGTCGTTCTCCACGATTCAACGGATTGACCACCAGCCGCGGTTTACGGAATTCGCAGGCGCTTTCGCCTGCGAATCGCTCTGTCGGACTAATTGCGCTCCGCCGAATTGCGATGCAGCGCCCTCTCAAACTTTTGGGCGGCTGCGGGAGTTTTGAAGTCTCCGGTAAGAATTTCACGATTTGTCGCGTCGTGCCCGTACAGTTCCCGGTTGGTTTCTTCATCCGGACGAAGCGTTGCGCCTTCCAGTGAAATGCCCGCAAACAGTCCGCGCGCGCGCGAGTAGGACAACATTTCAGCATGCATCATGGCATCCGTCTCAGCGCTCGCGTCGCGGCCAATGGGGCCCGCCGCGGCTGTGGCGTCGCCGCCCAGGGTAAATTTATCCGATAGCAGGTGCGTCATTCCGCCGTCGTTCATCATGAGCAGCACCACGTCGGTTTCAGAAGCGCCAATCTGGAACCCAACGCTTCCGCCTTCCACGCGCATCGCAGCGGGAGCGCTCCAACCAGAGCCGCCCGCGCGCCGGCAGGAGGCGAAACCGCGGCCATACTTCGCGCCGAATATAAACCCAGCCTTCTTCATTCCCGGGATGATCACGACGCAGTGTGCCTTGTCCAGCAGATCTTGCGGGATACCTTTGTCGTCCGCCCTCATCATGTCGGTCAACGTGTCGGCTGACGCGTCCAGCCGGTCGTCGACCTTGATTTCCCGATCCGCTGCCAACGTGTAGGTACTCATTGCCCCGGCTATCGCCAGTGTGGCAATCAGTGTTTTAGTCATGAAATATTCTCCTCTTCGGCTGGATGTAAAGCACTGCAACGGCCATTGCCGGCGCTTGGCTGATCGATTGCACTGTCGAACGGGTAATTGATGACAAAGATTCGAGGCATGTCACGGCAATCCTTGTGACGCCCGGTTCCGAGAGCGGAATTTCTCGCGACCCTCCTTGGTCAAGTGACCACAGGCCGTTACTGATTGGCAGGACATTCGCTCTGAATCAAGAAGTGCTCGAAATGAGCAGAAAAGGTGAACTATGCTTTGGACAATCGTTGCGATCTTTCTGATCCTGTGGCTTCTCGGTTTTAGCCTGCACATCGGCGGAGGCTTGATCCACTTGCTGTTGGTAGTGGCAGTGGTGGTTTTTGTTTTCAACTTGTTAACTGGCCGCCGCGCTGCCTAACGCTCGATGTGACGGCTCCTGACTGTTTGACCAAATGTGGTCAAAAGAGAACAGCGTCCGGACGCATTGGCCGTTATGATCAGGTTGGTCCTCATCCCGCCTGTGTTGCGACGGGCAAGGAAAAAAAGCCACGCCCCCCGCAGCCTCAATTCCATCAGCTTCTGATTGGCTTGTCGTCAATGGTCCCAAGGAACTGGAACTGTTGCTTCGCGCTATCGTGCACCAGCCGTCCGCCCCGATCCTGATTGCAGACAATGACCGTAGTTACAGCGACGCAAGCTCAGGCGCCGCGAAACTGCTGGGCCTTTCCCGCGACGAGATCGTTGGACGCAGTTTGGATGAGTTTGTCGAGCCGAAGTTCAAACCTCACGTTTCCAGACTCTGGCACGAGTTTCTGGAACGGGGCGAGCAGGAAGGCACGCTCCCACTGGTGGGTCCGGATGGAAATCCGCACCCGGTGGAGTATATGGTCAAAGCAAATGTGCTTCCCGTGCGCCATCTCCTGGTGCTGCGGGACAAGACTGCCCCAACGGCCGGCGAGGATGTCCCCACGTGGGTGCAGGACTGCGCGCTCTTTTTGCTCGAGGCGAACGGGAATGTGGCGACCTGGTATTCGGGGGCCGAGCGCATCTACGGCTACACGTGCGAGGAAGCCATCGGCCGGCCTGGTGCCTTCCTCTATCCTGACGAAGACACGCTGGCAGGCAGAGTCCAGGAAGAACTGAATCGGAGCATTACGGAAGGACACTTCGGAATCGAAGGTTGGTGCGCCAAAAAGGACGGATCCCGATTCTGGGCAAACGTCATTACCGCCGCCCTGAGAGACGACAGCGGCGAGCTGCGGGGCTTTGCGCGAGTGGTGCGCGATTTTAGCGAGCGTCACGAGCGCGACGAGAAGTTGCGTAAAGCACGCGTGCACCGTCGCCTGCCCGCCGGCACCACCATCGCCGGCATCGTCTCCGGGGAGTTTGACCGGACTCCGGAAGTAAATGACGCGTTCCTCGATCTGGTGGGATACACGCGCGACGACCTGCTTTCGGGCCGACTCCGCTGGCCCGATCTCACTCCGCCGGAATACCGCGCCGTGGATGAGCTGGCGCATGAAGAAGGTCTGAGATTCGGCGCCTGTACGCCCTTCGAAAAGGAGCTGATCCGCAAAGATGGAACGCGAGTTCCGGTGCTGGTTGCCACCGCGGTGTTAAAGCTTTCTCCATTTCGCTGGATCACCTTTATACAGGATCTACGCGAACGCAACCGCGACGAAAGCGCCGAGAATGACTCCGCCGAAGGAGACGCCGACTCTAAGCACGACTTCCCGGAAATCGTGGGACGCAGCCCCGCGCTGAAACGGATTCTCTCGCAGGTGGAACTGGTGGCGCCCACCGATGCCACCGTATTGATCCTGGGTGAAACCGGTACCGGAAAGGAATTGATCGCGCGCGCTGTCCATCAGATGAGTCCGCGCCGGGAGCGTCCGTTTGTCACGTTGAACTGCGCGGCCATTCCAACCGGGCTGCTGGAAAGCGAGCTATTCGGTTACGAGCGCGGCGCGTTCACCGGAGCCCTTTCGCAGAAGATCGGACGCTTTGAGATGGCTCATCGCGGCACGCTTTTCCTGGATGAGGTCGGGGATATTCCACTGGATCTGCAACCAAAGCTACTGCGCGCGCTGCAGGAAAAGGCTTTCGAAAGGCTGGGTGGAACCAAAACAATTCCCATTGACGTCCGGCTGGTGGCCGCCACCAATCGCAATTTGACGCAGATGATGGGCGACAAGCTTTTCCGCAGCGATCTGTATTACCGGCTGAAGGTTTTTCCCATCACAACGCTGCCTTTGCGGGACCATCCGGAGGATATACCCATTCTGGCGCGGCACTTCACGCAAAAATACGCCGCGAAGATGGGAAAGCAGATCGACAAGATCCCCTCTGAAACCATGCGTGCCATGGTGAGCTGGTCGTGGCCCGGCAACGTTCGGGAGCTTGAAAACTTCATCGAAAGAGCGGTTATCCTCTCACCCGGTTCCAACCTGCGCGCTCCGCTGTCCGAAATACGGGCCGGCGCGAGGGAACTATCCGGCAGCCAAACGTTGGAGCAAGTGGAGCGCGAACACATTCTTCACGTGCTCCGCGAGTCAGCCGGGGTAGTCAGCGCGGCCGCGACCCGGCTGGGGATACCGCGCACCACCTTGAACGCCATGATGCGAAAGCTTGGAATCTCCCGCAAGGATCTCTAAACATGACCTACTTGAAATATGAAATTGGTTCCGCGCAGGTTACGCAGGTCACCGCCGACGAAATCCTGCGCTGGTTCGAAGCCTGCGATCAACCAGGCGATGTATGGCAATTGATGAATAACAAGGATTTTTTCTTCACTTCCCGGGAGCGAGTTTACGCCAACGAGAAAAGCGTGAAGCAACTCGGACTGACCTACTTCACCGGCGGCCCCTACTTCGCCCGCACTCCCTGACCGTCGCCGTTCGACAACTTCTTTCCGAACCAGCGACGGCAAGGAGCCGGTGCTTTTCTATCTTCCACACGCACTAAAGCACGATGCTGATTGCGATCCCTTCCCCCGGGGCTCTGCGATTGTATAAATAATATCCATCGTCGTACCCGACATAAACGTCGTCGGTCGCATACCAATCCTGGCCCCAGTCTTCCGGCCACGGGTCAAGCATCAGGAACGAGAACCCATCGTGCTGGAAGCGTGGGTAACCACCTACGATGGTTGGCTGACTGGTGATGCGGAACCAGTGTTGATCTCCGAAACTGAGAGCGAAAGTTGCCTCAGGGATGTAATAACCTCCATAGCCGCCGCGCTCGCCCCAAGTGCGATGCTGAGCTTGCCATTGCGTGGCGCGTCCTTGCTGCCACGAACTGTTCCCCTGCCATCCGCCGCCCTGCTGTAACCATCCGCGCTGTTGTTGCCAGCCTCGGGCCACTTGTTTACTGCGCTGCGGAGGGGCGCTTCGCGCTTGTTGTTCGACCGGCGCAGCCTGCTGCTTCTGTTCATGCTGTGCGCGCTGCGGCGCCTGCTGCACTGGCTTAGCCTGCTGCTTCTGTTCATGCTGAGCACGCTCCGGCGACTGCTGCACCGGCTTAGCCTGTTGCTTCTGTTCGTGCTGAGCACGCTCCGGCTTTTGCTCTGCCGGCTTACTCTGCTGTCTCGGCGCTTGCTGGGCTCGCTCCGGCCTCTGCTGCGCGGGCTTCGCCTGCTGTTGCGATTTCTCAGGCTTCGCCTCTTTTTCCTGTTCCTTTTGTGCATAGGCGGCGCTGCCGAGAGTCAAGAATAGAATCGCCGGGCTAACCAATCCGGTCTTGAAAATACGCTTCATGTTGATCACCTTGATTGGGCAAGAGAGCACTTCGCTGGCCGTTGCCCCGTTTCATTTGGCTATGCACCTGCTCCTTCCAATCCGCTCAATGCGAAAAGGAGAACGTGATGAACGAAAGCACCAAGGATGACCTTCAGGGCAAGGCCCATGAACTAAAAGGCGCCGTCAAGGAACTGGCAGGCCAGTTAACCAATCAACCGGATCTGGCGGCGGACGGCCAGGCCGAAAAATTAGGCGGGACCATTCAAAAGAAAATCGGACAAGTGGAAAAGGTTCTAGGCAGCTAGGCCGGAGATACACGATGTTAATCCTAATCATTCTGTTGATTCTTCTTCTTGGCGGCGGAGGCGGCTATTACGGACACAGCCGTTGGGGAGTGGGAGGCGGCGCCGGCGTGGGGCTGGGGACCGTCCTCGTGATTATCCTGATCGTCTATCTCCTGGGCGGTCTACGCTAGCAGCCCGTGGTAGTAGAACTGTGCGTGGCTGGAAAAATGGTGACAGACACGATTTTCCGCATAGAGCATTTGACGGGTTTTCAGTACTTTGCCGCTGCGGAAATTCGAGTCTGTCACCACATTTCCGAACCGGACTGATTCTGCCACGGGCTGCTAGCCGAGCCATTGACTGCCCACGGTCACTTGACCATATAGGGTTACTCGCAAAAAATGCGGATCCTGGCAACTGGCCTGTGCTCAACACGGTTTACGTTGGTTCCTTCCGTGCTGCTCAACTGGTGAATGACAATTTCAAGCGTGGCAAGTCTCCCAGCTCGCCAGCCTCAGTTGGACGGAAGCGCCAGTCAGTTGGAATGGGCCGAACGAATCAGAATCCAGGTGAATGCCGAGTTTGACCGTGTAGCGGCCTCTTTCCAATCCGTAGCGGGTAGGCAGGACGCCGCGAAGCGCGCCCACACGCAATTCATCATCTCAATACTCGAAGACAAGCGCGCTGAAGTAATGAGTAACCACCGCGCTGGTTACTTCATTCGCGATTGGCAAGAGATTAGCGATCAGGTCCGGCAAATGATCTTTTTGGACCCCCGCTACCAGTCGATCAAAAAACTACCTAAGGAGAGAGCAGCATTATGAATATCCGACCGTTATATGACCGCATTGTTGTGAAGCGTATCGCCGAACAGGAAACTACGCGAAATGGCATCGTCATCCCAGACTCCGCCAAGGAGAAACCGCAAGAGGGCGAGGTGATGGCTGTCGGCCATGGCAAGCGGCTGGAAGACGGCAAACTAGTGGCTCTCGACGTCAAAGCAGGCGACCGTATCCTCTTCGGAAAGTATTCCGGCAGCGAGATCACGCTGCAGGGCACGGAGTACATCATCATGCGCGAAGACGATGTTCTCGGCGTTTTGGATTCAGCGGGCAAGAAGGCGAAGAAAGTCGCGTAATTCATTCGAACTCAAAAGGAACCCATCATGGCAAAACAGATTACTTATAGTGACTACTCGCGCCAGGCAATCCTGCGCGGCGTCAATCAGCTCGCGGACGCAGTGAAAGTGACGCTCGGGCCCAAGGGACGCACCGTGGTTCTCGAGAAGAAATTCGGCGGCCCCACCATCACCAAAGACGGAGTGACGGTGGCAAAAGAGATCGAGCTCAAAGATCCTCTGGAAAACATGGGGGCCCAGATGGTACGCGAAGTCGCATCCAAGACTTCCGACGTCGCCGGCGACGGCACCACTACCGCTACTATTCTGGCCCAGGCGATCTACCGTCAGGGAGTCAAAGCTGTCACGGCGGGTGCGAACCCGATGGCGATCAAACGCGGTATCGACAAAGCCGTCGAAGTCGCCGTGGAAGAAATCAAGAAACTTTCGAAACCGGTCTCGGGCGACATGATCGCTCAAGTGGGGCGGATCTCCGCCAACAGCGATTCCACGGTCGGCGATGTTATCGCCCAGGCGATGCAAAAAGTCGGCAAGGATGGCGTGATCACGGTGGAGGAATCTAAGACCATGACCACCGAGCTACAGACCGTGGATGGCATGCAATTCGATCGAGGCTACCTCTCGCCTTATTTCGTGACCGATCCCGATCGCATGGAATGCGTGCTCGAAGATCCCTACATCCTGATCCACGAAAAGAAGATCAATAACATGAAAGACGTGCTGCCGATTCTCGAGCAAATCGCCCGCGCCGGCAAGCCGCTGCTGTTGATCTCAGAGGAAGTAGAAGGCGAAGCCCTGGCGACGCTTGTAGTCAACAAACTCCGCGGAACCATCAACGTTTGCGCGGTGAAAGCCCCCGGTTTCGGCGATCGCCGAAAATCGATGCTGGACGACGTCGCGATCCTCACTTCCGGCAAGGCCATCATGGAAGAAACCGGGATCAAGCTGGAAGGCGTTCAGTTGGCCGATTTGGGGCGCGCCAAGCGCGTCACTGTCAATAAAGACAACACCACTATCATCGACGGCGCAGGCACGCAGAAGGATATCGAAGGCAGGATCAAGCAACTCCGTTCTCAGGTGGAAGAAACCACTTCCGACTACGACAAGGAAAAACTGCAGGAGCGTTTGGCCAAGTTGGCCGGTGGCGTGGCGATCATCAAAGTGGGCGCGGCTACCGAAACCGAAATGAAGGAGAAGAAGGCTCGCGTCGAGGATGCCCTGAATGCCACTCGCGCCGCAGTGGAGGAAGGCATCGTTCCGGGCGGCGGTGTCGCGCTGCTGCGCGCGGCCATCGCACTCGAGAAGCTTACGCTCTCCGGTGACGAGCAGTTCGGCGTGACCATCGTTCGCCGCGCCTGCGAGGAACCGGTGCGCCAGATCGTAGTGAACTGTGGGACCGAAGGCGCCGTGGTGGCCGAACACATCAAGAACCAGAAGGATCCCAACTTCGGCTTCAACGCCACCACGGAAAAGTACGAAGATCTGGTCAAGGCGGGCGTCATCGATCCCACCAAAGTAACTCGCACGGCCTTGCAGAATGCGGCCTCCATCGCGTCACTCATGCTTACCACCGAAGCCATGATTTCCAGCGTCGTGGAGGAAGTCGATTGAACAAGCGCTTATTGAAGCGTCACAAGCGCCAAGTCGCGCGCGCCAAGGAACACGTGAAACTGTCGGAGCCCGACCTGCGAACACCGGAACAAATCACCGCTGCCAGAGAAGCCGGCCGTTCCGCCGGCGGCCGGCGCGGAGGCTCCGAAGCTCCGGGCGCCATGCCGTCTCTTCGAAAACACTCGGGCTCCGCCGCGCACAGCCCGGCCAAAGCCGACACCTGAGGCGGACTATGGCTGGAATGTTCGCCCGCTGCCCGTACTGCAAATCCATCGACTTTAGAATTGTGGGCGTGCGAAACAACCTGGAAAAAGCTCTCCAATGGCTGCTCCAACCCCATCGCTGCGCTCTTTGCGGCCGCCACTTTTTCCTGTACCGATGGCAAGTCTCATCTGGGGCTTGAGCGCGTTACCGCACGTCCGTAGGAAAGGGAATTCATGGAATTCTGGCAGGATGAAAGAAAGCTTGCTTTCACGACGAATCCGAATGGAATGTCGTTCGCGCTGGACACGTGGGAAGAAAACGGTCTCGGCCGTCTTCCCTTCAAGTTTACTGCGTCCTTCGTCAGCGAGACCGACGCAAGATTCTACTTGGCGGCAAAATATCCTCGTGCGGTAGAAAAGCTAAATATTGTTGACGAACAAACCGCCTTCAGTTTGAGTGCGCCAAGACCCAAACCGCCGCTCGGATGAGATCGGGTTCGGAGAGTTGATCCTGCTCGCTCATGGCAAAAGCAGCTCCGGCACTTTGTCGAATTCAGCGAACATTCGTCTGCGATAACTCTGCGCCCGCATCACTAGGGATGCCTTCTGCAACTCCGGGGCGGCAGCGAGCCTGGCAGCAACTGTGCCGAGGGTCACACCGTGATTTCTTGTGGCGTTTTCAAGAACTGGTAGTCGGAAATCCATCCGCACCACGGCTGGCGAGTACTTCTGTTGAAACAAGAGCGCCTGTTGCGTTTCCCGCCAATATCGGAAGTCGGTGTGTTCTGCGATGGAGTTCTCGACGATCAAGTCAGCATGCCTAACCGGACGATCGCCTCCAGTTTCTCAGCCACGACCGTATTCATGGGATAGGCCTGAATTCGTGGCGCTGGCATGTGCAGCAGTGTCGGATAGTCAAGCAGCCCCGGCGTCACGGCATCGCCAAATCCGACATCCACCTGGATTGGTATGCGAACGTTCTCAAGGCGCGCGAGGAACTTGATACGAACGCCCTCGTAATCTTGTTGTTCTTTGATCTTCTCGGCCTTAACCGTCTCTGCAGGAAAGATGAGACCATCCTCCTCAACCGGAATTCGGCACAGTCCCCGGAAGACTTCTTCACAGTGTTCTAGCGTAGGATCGCCGCGGCCCAACAGATCGAGATCTCGTGTCGGTCGATGCGGTGCGTTGGCCCAAGCCTGAAAAAGCATTGCGCCTTTCAGAATGAATTGGTCTTTGTATTTTGATTCGCTGAGGCGGTAGAGGAGCCGCTCCAGTGCATAACGCGTAAGAACCAGGCCAAAATCCTCGCTGGTGCTGTTGGCGATATTCAGCAGCTGTTGACGGACGGATGCGGCAATGTTTCGGGATTTGACCGGTTTCACGTAAGGGCCTCCAGGTAAGGTCTCATCACGTTCGCGACGCGGCAGACTTTCGCCGCTTGCCATAGGTCAGTATTGGTCGCCTTGCGGCTCCGGATAGATTCGCGGAGGGCCTCGAGTGCGACATCCAGCCCAATCTTGTTTCGATACTTGAAGCAATCCGCGACTGTCTTCGCGACGGAATAAACTTGAGTCGGTATTCCCTCTACGGAATGTGTCTTCCGGCCGAAATCAAGCGATCGTTTGGAGAAGCGAACGATACGCATCCGGGGTTTATCCGAACGCGGCCGTCGATCTTTTTCGCCGATTGCCATCCATACTTCGAATGGGTTCTGCGTCCCGATGTCGTGAAACCGGAGCGCGGAGAGCAGGCAAATGACGCCACGCGGCGTCCGCTTTGCAGCCTCAGCGAAGGTGTGAAATTCTGTGATTGCGGCATCGGCTGGTGTATAGAGCCCGCGCCCAGAACGAACCACCAGACCCCGCTGCTCGGCAAGACGCAGATATTGTCGGGCAATTCCGTGAGCATCGAGATCGCGCGGCCGAAGAACGCCGGCGGCCTTGGCGAGCTTCGCGATTTTTGCGATGGGTTCCACATCAGGCACTACCAGATTTTACATAACGTCGGGGGTTATATACAAGTCCCGACATCGGTAGAGGGCGATTTTTGAAGGGTAGATTCCACAACGCGCGGCGGCCCACGCTGCAGGCATTACCCAAATCGCAAAGGAGGTTGTTGCCTAAATCATTGACAGCATAGGATCAGGTTAGCCGCCGTGGGTGGAGGCATGCACCCTCACCGCTAGCCGAAGAGATTCAATGAGATAGAAGCCTATCCGGGCCGGCAAACAACATTAAGTATTTTATTATCAGTTACTTGGCGGTGAGGGTGGGATTCGAACCCACGGAACCCGTAAAGGTTCAACGGTTTTCGAGACCGCCCGATTCAACCACTCTCGCACCTCACCGTATCCTTATTCTATCTTGTTTCTCAATTCAAATCGCGCGACAGCATCAGCTTTAACGCCACTTTGTCGGATGCGCCGGTCAAACCAAAACCCACCCCCGCCTCGATGTTCACCAACTTGCTCACATGGTCCATCACCGCCCATATCTGGTGGGACTGCTCGCGCACAGTATAAATCTGCCGCAGCGGACCGTAATCGGCATACTCCTCCACCGCCACCGACCACCTATTTGGCAAATTGTGCGCGACTCGAACCGCAGGCGCAAAGTCGAGACTCTTCAATCCGCCCGTGTACGCAGTATCCACAATCGGATTAATGATGATATCGGCATCTCGTAAATGCCAGCCCAGAATCGGCCGTACCTCGGATGTAAAACGCCGCGGATCCCACTGCTTCTGATTGACGCTGAATTCGAAATTGACTCCGTAAAAAAACTTGCTGTCCGCCGCATGCGGCTTCACAAAAAGCTCACGCACTTTGAACCCGTTGAACGTCGCTCCGTCGTTCCGCGAAAAACTATAGAGCGGCAAATAGAGCCCTTGCTCGAACCAATCGGTGACGCCATACGCCCACTCGGCAACTCCCACCAACGCGTGATTCGACTCCACCGCGCCGGGAAACGCGGGAGTCCGCCGCCCATCCGGCGTGAAATTGTTGTGGATCATCAAATTGAACTTGCCGACGTCTGCGATGGCCGCATCGTAAACCTGGATCTCGTCGGTTTGCGCAAACGCTGAGGCAGCGAAGATCATCCAAATCCACCCTGTCGCAACGAGTCGCAACTTGCATCATGACACACAGACGAACGGCGGCGAGCCACATCGTTCATGTGCGGCAAACGAACAGCCCAGTACCTGACACACCAAGTTTGAACCGTTAGTCCGTTTTCCCGCCGGCCCCATTCGGATTGAATAAGAACTGCATGAACCCAACTTTGGGTGCAGTCCTTCTTCTGGCTGCGACGGCCCTGGCGGCGCAATCCGACTCGGCGCTCCTCTTCTCGGACTGTTCGGAGACGTCCGAAGTCAAGCGCGTTGTTCAGAGCACGGACGCCGTCATAGTCCGTCACAGCCTGGAAGGAGGACCGCAAATTTGTTACTCGGTCACCGTCTCTGCGGAAAACGGAAAGAATACCGACGGCTTCCTGATCGGACCCTCACATCCCGCCGTCCTAGCGTTCGAACAAAAAGAACAAGACTACATCTCGCAAGTGTTCACAGGTCCAAAACCCCCCGCCGCACCGGCTCGTCCGAAACCAGTCGCCCACGCGAAACCCTTCAAACTCTGGAACCCCTTCAGCAGCACGCGCGGAACCAAATAAACAAGGACAACTACCTTCTTCCTTGACTTCAGAAACGCGCAAGCTGTCTCCTCCTTGAATTCCTGGAATTCCAAATCAGTACAATGGGAACGGACCCGTCGACGGATGGCCGCTCAAAGGCGAATCTCGATTCGCTCGCGGGAGGAAAGTCCGGTCTCCACAGGGCAGCATGCCGGCTAACGGCCGGGGAGGCTCGCTCAAAGCGAGTTTTACGGAAAGTGCCACAGAAAATATACCGCCCGCGGCGCAGGCTTTCGAGCTCGCGTCGCGGGTAAGGGTGAAATGGTGCGGTAAGAGCGCACCGCGGACGGAGTAATCCGCGCCGGCAGGGTAAACCCCATGCGGAGCAAGACCAAATAGGAGAGGAGGAGCTGCCCGCTCCGTCCAACTCTCGGGTAGGTCGCTAGAGCCAGGCAGCGATGTCTGGCCCAGATGAATGGCCATCGCCCTTAATCGGGTACAGAAACCGGCTTACAGTCGGGGGGTCCGCTAAAGGATGAAGTCGAGATATTTAAGAAGGCCTGCTCTTCACCGTCGCGTGCGTCATCGTTGCCGGATCAGTCGAATCACGCGCGCCTGCATGAAGCACCAACTCCCTCACACTCCGGCTGTCCGGCGGTGCTCCCCGGCCTGGGCGCAGCGTCACTGCGAACCAAGTAGCCGGAGCACCGCCGAACATCGCCTCAATCAGGCGTGGAGCGCCTTGCGATCTTCTCCGGTCTGAATCTGGATCTGCTTCGGCTTGCTTGACTCCGCGATTGGCAGCTGGATTTCTAGAATGCCGTTCCAGAGGCGGCAAGTCACATGATCCACGTCCAGGCCCGTCGGCAGCGTCAGCGCGGTGTAGAACTTACCGTAAGCGAGTTGCGCAAACGCGTTCTTGTCGAAGCCTTCCGGCGCCTTGCGCTCGCCCTCAATGACGAGCTGATTGTTCTGCACGCTCACGTGAACGTCTTTCTCGGCGACGCCGGGAAGAATCGCCCGAAGGCTTAGAAAATGATCGTTCCATCCCGATTCAATCACCGGGCTGAACGTCCAGGTCCGTTCCCGGTTCGCAGTGGAACCCGCCGGAAGCGCTTGCCCATAGAAATTGTCAAACATCTGGTCGACAGAGCGACGGAATTGGTCCAGCGTCTGCCGAACATCATTGGTGAAAAGTGTGCTCAACATTGGTGTCTCCTTAGACTCAATTCGTTACGTTCTTTGGGTGAGAAGGTGGGAAGACGCGCGCGAACGGCAGATGGGGAAGCCATTCCCCAGAGCTTCCAGGGTCGACTGTTCACAGCCGCTGCCGGGAGCGTCGCTCCCAACCCTCTCCGAGAAGTTTTCCGCTTTGAATATTGCCACAAAACGGAGCTTGTTGTCAAGAGGTAGAACTGATAAAATATGATGAGAATAAGCTAAGATAACCTCCGTGCTCCAGCGTGGGTACAGGGGATCTAGCACCCGGGAGCCAGGCTATGACATGGGAGTACATGGTCAGGGAGTTCAACGTCCAGGACTCCGACAAAATTTTATTGCTCGAGGAGTTCTTAAACGTGACTGGAAAGGACGGCTGGGAACTCGTTAGCGTGGCAACAACGCCGACAGCAAATTTCACTCATCTCGTCTATCTTAAGCGTCCGGCAGCCAGTGTCGAACGAGTCGATCTCATACCGCCCCCAAGCAGGTTTTGAGAGTCCGTAAAGTAAGCACCTGCGGCGATCCGGCCGCTTTGGCTCGCTGAGATGTCGCAGATGCGTGCTCTAGCAGGACTTTTGGTAGGATGCTAGTTACTCATATAATCTGATTGATATCGGCTGATATTTTTCTTATGCTATAGACCAGAGGCGAGAGTTATGGCTTGTCAACCTCCACATCCTGACTCGATTACCGGGCTCCGGCGGCTGTACGAGGACGTAAAGCAGCGCGGAGATGAGTGCCTTGCGATGCTACTCGCCGGGGTCGACATGTACACCGCAGTAGGGCGGGAGTGGGAACTGCTTGAGGTCATGCGCAGGTTTGCGCACGACGCAGAAGAGATGGTTCAGAACACGCCGAGCGCCGCGGAATTGAAAAAGCTCTACGATCGCGATGATGGCGGCCAACCGGCACAGCAATAGGAACGTTTCTCTGGGACTCCGCAGCGGTCCGATGCCTTAAGCCGCGCGCCGGGCCGCACTACCCTCTACTCTCGCGGGTTCAGTGTCACCACCAGCGCCTGCGTGCGCTTGGTCCCGATTTTCCGATATCCATGCGGCCTGGAGGATTCGAAGTAGATGGAATCGCCATCCGAAAGCTCGTGTCTGTCTTCACCAATGCGCAGCTCCAGTCTGCCGGATAAAACGTAAAGCAATTCAAGTCCTGGATGTTCGTGAAGCCGGCTATTTTGGTCCGCGACCGTTTCAAATTCGGCCAGGTAGGAATTGAGTGCGCGGTTGGGAACGGGAAAATCAAGACTCTCAAAGTAGTAGTTGACCTTGCGGACATCGGGCGAATCCGGAAAACGCAAGCGATCGTTTTTCCGGACAATCGCCAGCACCGGCTTCGGTTCAGGATTGAAGAAATACTCAAGTCCCACGCTGAACACCATCGAGATGCGCAAAAGGGTTGGCAAGGTGGGGTGCATCAGATCGCGTTCCAGCTTCGACAGAAGCGCGGGCGAAAGCCCGGTGTGTCTACTCAATTCCACCAGCCCCATGCTTTTGCGGAGGCGCAAGCGCCGTAGTTTGCTGCCGATCGCGTAGTTCTTGAGCCCGGCGGCGATGGTGTCAGACGGCATATTGAAGATCGTTTTCCTCTCCGTGCCGGTTTGCGGCAGGTTTTTGCTCCTCAGGAAAGTGGCCTTTCCCCGATTCTTTACAGTAAAACAGATTTTCCTTAAGATCAAATCATTAGACAGAGTCTAAGTTCGAAAAAAGTGAAAGGAGCAGTTCTCAACATGAAACAGTTGAATGTAATCGCCGCCGCACTGGTCATCGTCGGAGCCCTGAACTGGGGCTTGGCCGGAGCGTTCCATTTGGATTTGGTGGCGTTTTTGTTCGGGATGAAATTTGGCGAAACCTCCGCGCTGAGCACGGTGGTGTACAGCCTGGTGGGGTTGGCGGGGCTGTATCAGGCCCTGACTTGGAAATCGATCCAACGGCGCTGGCACGGCGAAACGGCCGGGGCGCGCGCGTAAGTCTTTCGGATTATCAAAAAGGTCAACAAGGAGAAAAACATGACACACTATTTGCCCGCTGTATTGGCAGGCGCTTTGGCGATGATGGCTGCCTCTTCTGCTGCTTCGGCGGCAGACATCGTGGATACCGCAATTGCCGGGAAATTCAACACGCTGGTGGCTGCGGTGAAGGCCGCCGGTCTGGTGGATACGTTGAAAGGTCCCGGTCCGTTCACGGTGTTCGCGCCCACCGACGAAGCATTTGCGAAGCTGCCGCCCGGCACGCTCGAATCGCTCTTGAAACCGGAGAACAAGGCTAAGCTGCAGAGCATTCTCACCTATCACGTCGTGCCTGGCAGAGTCACTGCACAGGACGTAGTGAAGCTCGACTCGGCCAAGACCGTGGAAGGCCAGAGCATCACGATTAAGACCATGAACGGCCACGTTATGGTCGGAAATGCCCACGTAACGAAGACCGATATCGTGTGTTCCAACGGCGTGATCCACGTGATCGACACGGTTCTCTTACCGAACTAAGGCCGACTCATGCATCTGTTGACCGGCGCTACCGGGTACATAGGAGGACGTCTGTTAAGACGCCTCCAGAGAGAAGAGCCGGCATTGCGATGCTTGTGCCGCAATCCGGAGGCGCTTGGCTGGCGCGTGGCTCCCAGCACGGAATTGGTGCGGGGGGATCTGCTTCAGCCGGCGTCTCTGGGGGCGGTGTTTTCCGGCGTGGACACGGCGTACTATTTAGTCCACTCCATGAATAGCGGTGAAGAATTCGAGGCCGGGGAGCGGAAGGCGGCTACGAATTTCGCTGTGGCGGCGCGCCAAGCGGGGGTGCGCAGGATCGTTTACTTGGGCGGTCTGGCTCACGGCGACGGGCTTTCTACGCACATGCGCAGCCGGGCCGAGACCGGGAACATTCTGCGATCGAGCGGCGTTCCCGTGATCGAATTTCAGGCATCCATTGTGATCGGTTCCGGCAGCGCGTCATTTGAAATGATCCGCGCTCTCGTGGAGCGGCTGCCGATGATGATCACGCCAAGGTGGGTGAACACGGCCGCGCAACCGATTGCGATCGAGGACGTGATCGAATATCTGGTGGCGGCCGCCCGACTGCCCGCCAGCGGCCATCTGACGTTTGAAATCGGCGGACGAGACGTCACTTCCTACGTCGGAATCATGAGGGAATATACGCGGCAGCGCGGTCTTCGACGCTGGATCGTGCGTGTGCCGTTCCTCAGCTTGTCGTTATCCAGCCGTTGGCTGACGCTGATCACGCCGGTGTATGCAGCGATCGGGCGCTGTTTGATCGATAGCGTCCGCAATCCGAGCGTGGTGCGGAACCCGGCGGCTCTGGCGGCCTTCGGTGTTCAGCCCATGGGGATCCGGCAAGCGATCGAACGAGCGTTGCGAAACGAAGATCGCGAGACCGCCGAGACGCGCTGGTGCGATGCCCGGGTGGGCGCCGTTCCCAGACAGCAGCCGGAGCCGGCACGCGACGTTCTGACCAACGAACAGGCCATCCGATTGCCCGTGACTGCGGCTCAAGCGTTCGCTCCGATTCGGCGGATTGGAGGCCAGACTGGCTGGTACTTTGGCAATTTGCTCTGGAGGATTCGCGGTTTGGTGGACCTGATGCTGGGCGGCGTGGGAATGAGGCGCGGCCGGCCCGACCCGGAAACCCCGTTCCCTGGAAGCACCTTAGATTTCTGGCGTGTGGAAACCTATGAGCCCGACAGGTGTCTGCGGCTGGTGGCGGAAATGAAGCTCCCGGGGCGCGCGTGGTTGGAATTTCGGGCTGAGCTTGATAATGGTTCGACGGTGATCAGACAGCTCGCACAGTTCGAACCGCGAGGGTTGGCCGGACTGCTGTACTGGTATCTTCTCAGTCCCGTTCACGCACTGATGTTCCGGGGAATGCTGCGGCGCATCGCCGCTGCGTCGCTCCACGGAGCTCCGATGGCTGACGTCCGAGAGGCGCGACTTTCGTCCGGCGCGGTTCCAGCGGCAAGGAACTGAGGTTCGTTATGAGTACGGATTTTCCTTATAAAGCCGGCCGGCTCGAAATTCACGCCGCGGCGAATGAATGAGTCCGAAGACGCGCAGCGCCCTCTTCTTGAATCCTTGTATTCTCGTAATTAGTGCGCCGCATTTTTTCCCGCCTCCACTCCTCCCTCGAAATCGGCATGCGCCAGCAAGTCACCCGCCTCGGCCTGCTCTTCACCATGGCCTGCGTGATCGTCGCGCTCGGAGCCTTCGCCTCCGCCAATAATCTGCTCTTCCTCATCCTCGCGATCATGCTCGCGACATTCATGGTCTCGGGATTCATCAGCCGCCTCTCGCTCGCCGGACTCGAGCTCGATTTCCTGCTGCCCGAGCACATCTCTGCGCGCCGCAAATTACTCGCCCGCATCGTCATCCGCAACACCAAAGGGTGGATGCCGTCCTTCTCCATTCACGTCACCGCATCCGGCGACAGCGGCCTCTCTTTCCCGCTCTACTTTCCGCTCATCGCCGGCGGCGCGCGCGTGGAAGAACCGGTCGAGCTCCTGTTCGCTCACCGCGGCTCCTACCGGCAGAACAGCTTCCGCTTCTCCACCCGCTTCCCCTTCGGATTCACCGAGCGCCGCATTAACGTCCCGCTGCTGCGCGATGTCCTGATCTACCCGTCCATCGATGCCCAACCCGGCTTCGACGACCTCCTGCTTTCGCTCGATGGCGAAATCGCGTCGTTCTATCGAGGGCAGGGAAGCGATTTTTATCGGATCCGTCCTTACGAGGTCCTCGAAAGCGCGCGACACGTCGATTGGAAAGCTACCGCGCACACGGGAGACCTGCAGGTCCGCGAATTCGCGCGCGAAAAAGAGCAGGCCGTTGCGTTTTTTCTGGATCTGGACGCCGCTGAAGATCACGCCGCGTGGTTTGAAACCGCCGTCGACCGCTGTGCTTTTCTTGCCTGGAACATGTCGCAGCGCGGCTCGCGCGTCCGCTTCTGCACGCAGGATGTGGATTGGCAGCTCCCCGAAGAAGCCGACGTCTACACCATCCTCAAATATTTGGCGCTGGTTTATCCGAAACCCGGCAAACCGCTGGTGGCTTCGCACGAACGAAACGTGTTCCAGATCGTCTTCAGCGCTTCCGCCGATCGCCTGCGCGCATCCGGCTGGAACTTAGGCGGCAGCAATATCCGGCTTCTTGTTCCCGAACCCGCGGCGGAACCTGTCGCTACTGCGCAATCCGGAAAGTAGTCCACGCATGCGTGTCCAAATCTCGCAGCGCGTCTTTCTCCCACTCGAACCCGGCATGTTCTTTCATATGTTGCGCGGCCTTGAAGCTCAATCCGCAGGAGTGCCCCATCGCGGCGGTGAACGCCATCTGATCGATCATCGATCCGTTGGCCGCTTTATTCTGAACCGCGCCCGCCGGACCGTATTCGGGCTGCCACGGCTTTGACCCGCGCGGCGATAAATCAATGTGTCCGCACAGCGTCCGCTCACTCGGCTCCGTCTTTTTGTCGTAGCTGTCGTAATGATCAGCCAAAAAACGCTGCGCCGCCGCGACATCGATCTTGCCTTTGTTCTCCGCCATCAACTCATCCCAGCGGACGTGCCGCGCATTCGCGCTGATCGACATATCCTTCACCGGAAAATTCCGCGCCTCATCGCGAATCAATTCCGGATTCGCTGGGAAATTCGCGCCCACGAAATATCCGTCTTTTGTTCGTTCCAGCGTGACATGCTTCAATCCCAGCTCCAGATTCGCGATTTCGTTCGTCTTGTTGTCCGCGAGCATCCACGTATTCGCGTACCCGCCGTTGTTACCTTCCTTCATGATCCGCGCGAAGTCGTCGATGGAACTCGAATACTGCATGGCTTTCCGTGCCCGCACAAATTCCGGCACGCCGTTCGGATCGAATCCTTCAAAACTTCCGATGGTCGTCTCAGTAATCGCCATCCCCGCGCTGTTGATGCCGAAATCATCGCCGCTATGGATTAACCCAGGCATGCCGTCCATCAGCATCCGATGCCCTTTCACCGGCGCGATATCGAAAATGATGTTCCAGCGCGAACCTTCTTTATACTCGCTCCAGTTGTTATGCGCGATGATCACTTTGCCATCGGTTGTATAGCTGCCGGTCGCAACAAACGCGCTGCAATGTTCCGCAACCGGACGGAATTGCGAAATCAGCTTGTGCTCTTTGTCGTACCAGTTGGTGTAATAGGGCGAAAGTTCGAGCCAGGCGTTGAGCACCACCACGTCCCACAGATCCAGATCGACGCCCTTGGCTTTCAACCCTTCCGCGATGCCCTTGAGTTCTTCGCGATACTGCGCCTCGATATGCGGCCACAGAACTTTTTCGGCCGCCGAGCGGAAGAACGCATATTCTTTCTTGGTATCGTGCGTCAGTCCGAGCACGACCACTCTCTGGACATCCTCGATCTCAGGCGCGAGCAGAAACCCGTGCTGATATCCGATCTCGGACGGCGTTCCTTCCAGATGCGTGTAGATCCAACCGTTCTGTTCCGGCTTCCGGAAAGCCTTCTTCAGGCGCGAATCCGTCTGCGGATCCCGAGCCGGCGGCGCCGCACTCAGCACGAGAACAAAGGCAAGCAAAAACCCAGCAATGCGTCCCATGTCAAAACAGAATAGCAGGTGGTAGCTGCTTTGGAATTGTGGGGCAGACTTTCCAGCCGGCTCTTCTTGAACGTGCCCACCAAACGAGTAACATAGATCAAATGCAAACGAAGTCAATGCTGCTTGCTGGCGTATTGTCGACGATCTTATCCTTATCAGCGATCTCCGACACGCTCCCACCCCAGGAATACCAAAAGCTAACCCACGACATCTACAAGCAACTCATCGAAATCAACACATCATTCACCACCGGCGCGACAACACCGGCCGCCGAAGCCATGGCCGCGCGCCTCAAATCCGAAGGATTCCC
>Ga0070734_10002820_pt1 | contig 19815 bp, 14 predicted proteins | sample Coa_R1_8_FD_66444 | JGI IMG/M metagenome (GOLD analysis project Ga0070734, IMG submission 66444) | Surface soil microbial communities from Centralia Pennsylvania, which are recovering from an underground coalmine fire - Coalmine... | ecosystem: Environmental > Terrestrial > Soil > Unclassified ... | reverse complement strand
GCCATCATGGGCGGCGACACCCTGACCAAGATCGACGTCGAGGAGGGGCATAAGGTCGTCAAGTCGATTCCGGTGGGGAGCAACCCGCGCCATGTCGTGCTCACCTCGGATGGCAGCATGCTCTATGTGAGCAACAACGCGCCGGGAACCGTCACACAGGTGGATGTGTCCAAAGATAGAGCGGTCGGAACGATCAAGGTGGGCCGGCAGCCGCGCACCATTGCGCTCTCGCCGAGCGGCAATACCCTCTATGTCTGCAACTATGAGAGCGGCTGCCTGGGCGTCATCGATCTGAACCGACAGCAACAGACCTATACGCTGCCGACCCGGGTGCATCCCATTGGCGCGACAGTCTCCCCGGATGGCCGGACCGTCTGGGTAAGCAGTTATCGCACCAGCACGATCCATGTGTTTCGCTACCCCTGACGGCCGGATTTCAGGATGTTCAAACGATGGCTTACATACCGCACCCCCTGAACACAGAGCAGGTGTCCCTCTCGGATGATATTCGCGAGTTGACCGAGCTGCTGGCGAAGAACACACACGACATCTGGGCAAAGCAGCGCTTCGCGGAGGGCTGGCGCTATGGCCCGAAGCGCGACGATGCGCACAAAGAGCACCCCTGCTTGGTCCCCTATGAGCAGCTATCGGAGATCGAGAAGCAGTACGACCGAAACACGGCGCTGGAGACGCTCAAACTGCTGATCGCGCTGGGCTATAAGGTCGTCAAGCAAGGATAGCCGTTGTGGACGATTCGAACCGTGGCTCACTGGGAACCTATCTGCTCTATCTGTTTACCGTCATCAGCGTGATCATTCTGCTGGGGGCCTGGGGGTTCTATTTTTTCGAGATCCACGCCGATAAGACGATGGTCCACAACTACGGGGACTGCCTCTGGTGGGCCATCGTCACCATCACCACCATCGGTTACGGCGATGTCTATCCGGTGACCCTGGGCGGTCGCCTGATCGCCGTCTTCCTGATGTTTACGGGCATCAGCGCCCTCAGCGTGCTCACCGCCGCCATCGCCGCCTCCTTCGTCAAGAACGACCAGTTGCAGTGGCTCCGCATCCGCACCCTCCATAACCATGTGATCCTCTGCGGCCTCGGCGATAAGGGCCTGCTGCTGGCGAAGGCATTCCGGGAGCGCGGGCAGGCCGTGGTCATCATCGAGAAGAACGAGGCCAACGAACTGATCGAAGTGGGGCGGGAGTTGGGCGCGTTCGTCGTCATCGGGGATGCGACCGAGCCGGAGATGCTGACGCGGGCGCGTATCGGGGAGGCAAAGTACCTGATCGCTGTCTGCGGCGACGATGGGGCGAACGCAGGGATCGCCGCCCACGCCCGCGACCTGGCGGGGCAGCGCAAGGGCGGCTCGCTCACCTGCAGCATCCACATCGTGGACCCGGAGCTCTGGTACCTGCTGCGCAAGTGGGAGATCGCTACCGTCAGCGCGTTCCGGCTGCAGTTCTTCAATGTCTTCGATATCGGCGGTCGGGCCATGCTCAATGCCTACCCCCCCTTTGAGATGACGAGCGGGGAGATGCTGACCGCGCCGCATATCCTGGTGGTCGGCTCCAGGAAACTGGCGCAGAACGTGGTGGTCCATACCACCCGGCTGTGGCGCGATTCGCCCCATGCCTCTCACCTGCGGCTGCGGGTCTCCATCGTGGATAAGGACACGGCGATGCTCAAGGAGAGCATCTACCTGCGCCACCCCGGCCTGGAGAAGGTCTGCGACATCGAGACCTACACCGTGGATGTCAAATCGCCCGAATTCCACCATGGGGCGTTTCTCTACGATGCGCACAAACACTTCCTCATCACGGCGGCGTACATCTGCCTGGATGAGGATACGGAGGGCCTCTCCGCCGCCCTCGCGCTGCTGCATCGCGCCCGGCAGCACCGGATCCCGATTGTGGTTCGGATGAACCAGGACGCGGGTCTGGCGACGCTGCTGCATGGGGCGCAGGACACGACGCGCAGCTTCACCAGCCTGCACGCTTTTGCCCTGTTGGAGAAGGCGTGCCAGCCTGAACTGGTCCTGGGCGGCACCAACGAGGCGCTGGCCCGCGCCATCCACGAACGCTATCGCGAAGACAAGCTCAAAGCCGGCGAGGATAAGAACAACCCCTCGCTGGTCCCCTGGAACAAGCTCTCCGAGGAGACGAAGGAGTCGAACCGGAACGAGGCGGACCACATTGGGATGAAGCTGCAGGCCATCGGGTGCGACATCGCCCCGCTGACCGAGTGGGACGAGGAGCGTTTTACCTTCTCGCAGGAAGAGATAGATAAGCTGGCCCGCATGGAGCATGAGCGCTGGCTGGCCGAGCGCCGCGCCCAGGGCTGGACCTATGGACCGCGCGACCCTGCGAAGAAGACCAACCCGAACCTGCTGGAGTGGGATCAACTGCCCGATGCCGGTAAGGAGTTCAACCGCCAGGACGCCGCCAGCATCCCCGACCTGCTGGCCCGTGCCGGCTTCCAGGTCTATCGCCTGTGAAAGTCCCGCCTATCTAAAACGTTTAGGAGCGAAGGAATGGAACTTCCAGGAGAGCTGGAGACGTATGTGGCGCGGCCCGATGCCGCCTACCGCTGGGAGATGGTGAGCGAAGGGCGCAATGGCGCGACGACCATCTACGATCTGCAGATGACTTCGCAGACCTGGCAGGGCCTCGGTTGGCAACATCGCCTGCAAGTCTTTGTGCCGGATATGCTGAGCGCCACGGACACTGCACTCCTGACCGTACAGGCGGACTACTGGAACGACATGCGGCATCGGCAGGTGGGCGCGCTCTATGCGGAGGCAACGGGCCTGGTCTGCGCCGCCCTGTTCGATGTGCCCAATCAGCCGCTGTTTGACGGCCTGATCGAAGACGGCCTGATCGCCTACAGCTTTCTGCAGTACCTGGAGGAACGAGGCGACGACTGGCCTCTGCTCTACCCGATGACGAAGAGCGCCGTGCGCGCACTGGATACGCTGCAGGTGTTTCGACGCGCTCAGCAGGCGGAGCCGCCCCACCGCTTTGTGGTCACCGGAGCCTCGAAGCGGGGCTGGACGACCTGGCTGACCGCCGTCGTGGATAAGCGGGTCGTCGGGATCATTCCGCAAGTCTATGATAACCTCAACCTGATGGCGCAGATGCCCCACCAGGTCGAGGCGCTGCACCGCTACAGCGAGCAGATCAGCGACTATACCGACATCGATCTTCCCACTCGGCTTCGGACGCCTCGGGGCGCGCTCCTGGCCCGGATCGTAGATCCCTATACCTACCGTGAACGGCTCGCTCTGCCCAAGTTGCTGATCCACGGCTCCAACGACCGCTATTGGGCCACGGATGCCATCAATCTCTACTGGAACGACCTGGTCGGGCCGAAGCACATCCTCTCCGTACCCAACGCTCGGCACAGCATCAACGATCCGGAGCGCATCTTTCCCACGGCAATCGCCTTTGTGCGGGCGGTGGCGGAGGGGAGGACCCTACCGGAGATACACAGCACCTTCACCAACGGCGGCGCGTCGGCAGCGTTGACCCTCACCTGCGCTACGCCGGCGCGGGAGGCGCGGCTCTGGAGGGCGCTCTCCTTCGATCAAGACTTCCGTGAGTCCGTCTGGGAGGCAACGGTCATGAAACCCCAGGACGGCGATGGCACGCGGTTTCTGGGAGAGGCGACAAAGTCGAAATCCGGCTACATGGCCACGTTCGGCGAGGTTGTGTTCGAGCAAGACGGCTTCGACGTCCATCTCTCCACGCCGGTGCGTATCCTGCCTTAATTTGCAGGTGAGGCAATGGCGCATCGCTGTCACAGAGCCTCTGATATTGCGTAAGAGAGAGTGTTTGACTGTTCTCCGTGCTGCGCCCGGCAGTTTCGGCGCCTCGTCCTCTTTACAAGGAGCCTCACCCGATGACTGCTATCGCGTCCGAACCCGAATTGTTGCCGGGAAAATCGCCTGCCGACCGCAGCGATGTGCTGCGCCTTTGCCTGCTTGTGACGGCTTCCGTCCTCCTCAACACCCTGATCGGCGCCATCGTAGGCGAAAAAACGTCCTTCCTCTACAAGGACGTTTTGCAACTGACGCCCACGCAGACCACGGAACTCAAACTGTTGTTGGGGCTTCCTGCCTACGTCCAGCCCTTTGTCGGCGCCTGGACCGAGATCATTCCCTGGCTGGGCTATCATCGCCGCACGTACTACTTCTGCGGTGTTCTCGTGGCGATCCTGGGTTACGTGACGCTGGCATTGCTGCACGAGTATCACTATGGCGCCGTCGTCGGGCTGCTGCTGGCGTTGGGGTCCGGCGGGGTTCTGGCCAGTGTGGTCTACAATGCGGCTTTTGTTGCGGTCGGGAACCGTTCGGGAACCCTGCCCCGCCTGCAATCGCTGGCGATGCTGCTGCCGTTACTGCTCAGCACCTTCTACTCCAGTCATCTGGGCGGGTATGTGGCAGAGCACTGGACCTATCCCCGCGCTTATGGGACCGCCGCCATTCTGGCGCTGCTGCTTTTGCCGCTGATCCTTTTGATGGACGATACACGGGTTCCCCACGGCGCGGCAGCCCGGCTTTCGGAGGAGGCGATGCAGGCGCATCGGGAGCGCCGAGCGCAGTCGTTTGCCATCTTGAAGCAGGCGCTGAAGTCACGGGAGTTGTGGATCTTCACCGCCTATATCGCCTACATCGCGCTCACCCCCTCTCCCGATACGGCCCGGTTCTACTATGAGGTCGATTCGCTGCACTTCTCCAAGCAGTTCATCGGCGACCTGGGCATGTATGGGGCGGTGGGCGCGCTGGCCGGCCTCGGCCTGATTACTCTGCTGGCGCGCTTCGTCTCCCTGCGTATGGCCACCTGGTACTCCTGGATAGGGAACTGCGCCATCTATCTGTGTTACTTCGGCATCCGGGACCCTGTAAGCGCGAAAATAGCCTTTACATTCATGGGGTTGAGCGGTTCTCTCTATGGCGTCACCAATGTCGCCCTGTTGGGACGCGCCTGCCCCCGTGGCGCGGAGGCGACCGTCTATGGTCTGCTCGGCTCCGCTACAGCGCTCTTCTACCTGATCTGCGACTACGCCGGCACCAAGCTGTACGACATCTTTGGGCCGAAGAACCCGGCGCACCACTATACGGTCGCCTATGGCTGGAATATGTCGGTGGCTATCGGTCTGGCCTTTGCGGTGGTGCAGGTCGGGTTCCTGCCCTTCCTGCCCGCCTGGACCCGTAGCTCCGCTTCGATCTCCGCACGGCGTGCGGAGGAGGCCCTTGAGGCATCTACCGTGTGAGCCCTGGTATAGATGCGTTCTACGGCGGCATTCGCTCTTGACTGGAGCGCGTTGTTTTTCTCAGGATCTCAGCGGACGCAACCGGGATAGGTCTGCCCCTGCACCGGGAAGTATTCGGGGCCTTCGCCTTCGCCGGTATAGTGGGAGTGGGCGGACATATACGAGAGGGCGATGGCGCGCCGCCAACTCTGCGAACGATTGGGCGAGGTGTAGTGGGGCAGCAGAGAGTGGAAGAACAGCCCGCTCCCGGCGCGCATGGGGCAGAAGATCGCCTGATCCGCGTCTATCGCCTCGGGCACGATCACAAAGTCGTCCGTGACGGAGACATGGGGTAAGGGGCCGCGTTTGTGTTGGCCGGGCAGCACCGCCATGCAGCCGTTCTCCAACGTGGCGTCGTCAAAGGGGAACCAGCAGGAGCAGAGCGCCATCGGCTCGATGGGCCAGTAGGGCGAATCCTGATGCCAGCCCTTCTGCGACCCCACTGCCGGCGGCTTGAGCAGCAGGCTGTTGCGGAACATCTTGAGGTCCGGCCCGAGGATCTGAGCCAGGATGCCGACGATCCGGGGATGCAGGCCCAAACCGCGAAACAGGTCGTCGTGCTGGACCAGATAGTCTATCTTCCGGATGCCGTCGCCCGGATGGTCCACCTGCAGCTCTCCCCGTGCGACGCGCGGTTCGGTCTGGACCGCCAACCCCTCCTGTGGGCGTCCGCCATGGGTATACTCCCGGATCCTCTCGCGTAGCGCAATGACCTCCTCCGGCGAAACCAGGTCTTCCACCAGCAGGTAGCCCTGTTCTTGGTAAGCAGTTAGTTGTTTCGTGGTCAAGTGCTCAGACATTGACACGCTCTCCTCTGAGATGCTTTGTTAGAACACTCGTTCCTCTTCAACCAATTTCCAATCCTCAATTCGCTTATCTAATCCATCTACCAGTCGTTGCGCCCAGGAACGTACGGCACGATGTGCGTCATTCGTCCACGGTAAAGCCGCCGTCCTCAGTCCTTCCAACCATTGAGATGTATCACCCCAAAAAGAACCCGACATGAAGTTACCAGATAAAGCACCAGCAACTGCCTCATTCTGTCCATAGCGAATAAGGAGTGTTCGTGGCAATGCATCCAGAGGATTACCCCTCACCTCTGTGAGCGCTGCAACGAGTTCTGGACCATCTGGTTGGTGTTGTTCTGCCCATTCCAATATAACCTCTGCTCCCACGATTTGCGCATACCATCCCTGCAATACCAGATAGAGATGGAGCCGATTGGGGCGGTCAGAAGTAAGCCATACCGCTACTTCGTTCCATACCTCCTTGGATTGCAAGTTCGTGGCCTGTTCGAGTACTTGGATGGCCTTATTGCTCCGAAGTAGAGGGCGATTTTGGGTTTCCAGGTGTTGTAAAACTGCGCGTACCATACGCAATGGATCGTGTGCCTGATAGCGCTCGGCCAACTCTTTTGCATAGTGCTGGGTCATAGTATCCCCAGAAAACGTATCATGGTGTTCCAGTGCACGCCAGGCATGCTGGGTGAGCGTCTGTTCATCCTCGGTATGAAAATCGAGACGTTGATGAATAAGAGCCAGTGCGCTTGCCGTCGCTGCCTCGCTATCGTCGCGCAAAACGCGCTCCACAAGTTGCATAAAAATGTCACTTGAGAAGTGGCGCGTCATGCCCCCCATAATGAGATTACCCATCCTCCCGGCTTCCAGCACTCCCCGATCCAACAGAGCGATCAATCGTTCCCCATCTTTGTCGTCCGGCTCGCTCCGCCACACAGCGTCGAACACTCCAACTGCGAACTCGTGCGTCGCCTCGACAACCCAGGCGTTCAGGGAGGCGTCACGCCATGCGTTTCGTCCGGCTTCTACATTGCCTTGTAAGTAGGCAGAGGCAAGCGCATAACCCTGACCTACCCGGACAAAAGCTTCAATTTCGTTCCACCATAGATGGGCGGCGTCCAACTCTCCCAACCGCTTACCAAAAGCATATGGTTGCGGCGCTTCCGTCGCCAAATAGCACAATTCAGGTCGCAACGTATCGGGCGCATTCATGGCCTCGTCCGCCAGATCAGCGGCTTCTTGTTCCATCGTTCTGCCGCCTGGCTCACGCCCGTTTTTCCAGTCTGCAATGGTGCTACGCCCAGTCCATCGGCGTAAGCGATCAGCAAAAGAGGAGCCGATTATCCGTTCTCGAAATGCGTTCAACCGCTGCTTCCGTTCAGGGGTTATTGTCGCTGTCTCAAATTCTAACAGAACATCTATTGTGCTGCGTAGTTTATAGCGCTCTTCTTGATTGGTTAGAGGTAGTTTTTCCAATCGCTCGATCACCGCATCGGTAAGGCCACTACGCGCCAACTCACGCGCTTGCCGCAACAGAATATTTCGTGCTTCGACCTGGATCTTCGGGTTTTCGTGAGTGGCTGCCTGATCCCATAGTGCCAACCCAGACTCACGCACGGCCCTATCTTCAGCGTAATTCTGTGGATGCCATTCTGGTTCTACCAACCGGCCACCTTGATCCTGTACGCCGAATGTGCGTGTCTCCTGCAGCGAGAACACGCGAGCAATGGCTCTGATTGCTAATCGTTGTTGTGCTTCAGAAGAACTATTCAGCGCTTCCTGAATGAGAACGTGACGTTCTATCGCCGGCACTGCGGTGCCGCCGAGGAAGGTCCCGAACAGGTCTACCCACACTCCGCCTGCGTTGTTGGCCCAGTATTCGTTTTCCGCGTCTGCTAATTGCAACAAGAGTCGCGCCGCTCCGAAAAAGGTCTGTTTCGACCATGCGAGTTTTTCCAGTAAACGGACCACCTGGCGTCGTCCGCTATAAAAGGTGAGTAGCTCGCTACGAGGTAAGTGTTCGATAAGCCGCTGCAAAGCACGTAGTCCAACCTGTGGGTTCATTTCCGCCAGCAGCGCAAAAATTTCGGCTCGCCCATCGTCGTTGATAGAAGCAAGATCGGGGAACACGCCCTCCACGCCGAGCAACATCTCTGTGACTTGCTTGGCCTGTAGATCGTCACCTAAATCGTACAGTCGCTCTAGTAATGCACGTCTGCTGGATGGAGTTGGTAATTTCGCTATCAGACTAAGCGTCTCTTCCCCATAATCATCCCATGCTTGAGCAGCCAGTGTTACTGCGAGCAGATGGGGCGTCACATAGCGGTATCGGCCCTGGCGTGCCACAAAGCCCTTCTCTACGAAGCGACCTACACGTCGCTGGGCATCCCGCCAATCTAATCCTATGAATTCCGCAACGGTTTGCCCTTCAGCGGCCAACTCTCCGTCCCAACCAACACGGCTTAACAAGGCCACCGCTTGGAGCGCCCCCCGATCCGCTTGGTCTGGAACAAGAAATGCGGCAATGACTTCTTGCATACGTTGCGTTCGCATCAATTCACGAGCAGATGCCTTTTCAGGGTGTTCGAGTATTGCCTGCGCAAGCGTGACTGCAAGTTTGACAAAGCCAGAAGACTTGCGAATGATGAAGTCTATCGCCTCCATTGGTACATGAGAGTAATCCTTCGTTAGCAATGCTCGTATGGATTGGTCATCTAATCTCTCTAATAAGTAGGTGTCTATGCGGCTGGCAGAGGTTCGAGCTTCTTCTGCTAAACCCACAGTTAAGAGTTTCAGCCGACCTTCACAACGTTGAGCCTGATGTTCCAACCTATCCCGAATTTCACGGCTGCATTCATCCACAACCAGTATGAGATGCGCTTTCGGATTCACCTCCACGAAATGAAAGTCGAATCTTGTCAACGGGAACTTTTCCGCTTTTGAATTGCCATACACTATGACCAATAGGTATCCAATCGGAAACAACCGCACAGTCACGCACTGCCGCATCTATGCCACCATCCGGGTCATCAATACGCAAAGACGTATATACCTGGGTCGTTGAAAGTCCCTGCTGACTGGCTTCTGCTCGGATAAGCCGATTGAGCACGTCCCCAAATCCTTCTTTGTTCAAACGGACAATAGAAGTAGCATCTACTTCAAATAGTGCGTTCATCGACGATAGGACCTCCAAAGTCAAGCTGAATACTTTGTGTAGCGAGAGGCTTCCGAGAGTTGTTCCAAACTTCCGTATCAGGATTATACCATAGGGCAAATCCTGTGCTATACGGTGGAAGCACGTTCGGAACACAGAGAGCGATTATTCTGCATAGGCGGATACAGATTGGACTATGGCCTGGAGGTCACAGGCATAAAGCCCTGCGGTCCCGAAAGTATTCAACTCCAACAAGCGAAAACCATTCTCCGCTTCCGCGATGTCCGCAACAAATACCTCTATGGGTCGCCACGAATACCTGGCGATTGTCTCGGCAAGAGACTCCGCGCCCTCCGGTGCGTCCGGCTTGCATACTGTTTCCCGTCCAATTCTGTACAGCGACCTGGCTACCACCCTGTCGCCCGCGATAACGAAACGCCATTCGGCAGAGAGCGAGCGCGCCCGAGCCAGGAGGACACGAAAATCCTCCGGAACCGGCGACCATCTTCGATGTTGTGCATAGTGGGCGTCGAAGAGAGATTGCTCCGGTTCCAGGACCGTACCGGATAAGAACTTGCCTCCCTCCGCAGGTTTCAGGAAGAGCGTGCCTCCCAACAGGCTTTCGTACTCCGCGCGCCTCGCGTTGAAGTCCGCGTAGGTGGTCGTGATGGCATCCGAGTTCAGGGCGAGGTCCCCATAGATGGGCAGATAGACTGCGGGGCGCAATAGCTCCGAACGGAAGGCTCCCGGACGGATCGTCCACTGGGAGTGCGCCCAGGCGGCGAACCCAACCGACCCGCGCAGGAGCAGAGGGCGCGTCGCCTCAAAAACGTGGGCCAGATCCCATGGAAAAGTGCCATTCTCAGGATCGTAGAAGGTCTCGATGACCTCATGTCCTGCTTCACGGATCACCTCTACGATAGGTTCTCCGCTGAGTGCCAATCGTTTCGCAGGTTGTGAATCAACGATCCATAGGGCCATCAGGTGTATCCTCCAGGAGCGCTCAGGGCCAGGGGAAAGAGGGCGTGGGGGTGAAGCGGTTGAAGAGAGCGGGGAGGGTGAACAGCACCGCCATCGTGAACTCGCCCAGCACCATGCCCAGGAAGAAGGGGCGGGCACGGACGTAGAGCTTCATGCCGCCGTAGCGGAGGATCACTACCTTGCAGAGCCAGGCGATGAGGCAGGGGAACCAGAAGACCATCATGGTCCAGCAGCCGGAGAGGGCATAGCCCAGCGGATGCAGAGGGAACCAGAGCAGGCGGGTGCGGAGGGTGGCGATCATAACCGTAATGAGCGCGCCGATAAAGAAGTTGAGCGTGCCGACGAACGGGAGCGGCGGTTGTGAGCGATTGAGCACCGTATTGGCGTTGTTGAAGGCCCAGACCGGGTTGCCCTGATACACATAGCTATACATCTGCACCGCACCCAGCTTGTAGGGCAGCGAGATATGCAGGTAGCCCGACACGCCGATGGCGACTACGAGCGCGATGGCAAAGACGCCGAGCAGCGAACGGCGGCGCACCTGGACGCCGTCCGCGAACTTCATGGCATCCAGGAAGCCCGTCAGCAGGAGGCCGCGCTGGTCACGCAGCCAGAGGCCGTCCATAAAGGCCATCGCCGTGATGTTGGCCGGCCCCAGGTTGCGCACGTCCCCCACCATCCGGTAGAGGTCAATGGGGCGAAACGAAGTCTCCGTCATCAGCATCCCCGACTCGGAGACGCTCCGCGCCATCACCAGCGCCACCACAAACAGCAACACCAAAATCTCGAAGAGCGCCAGGCCGTAGGACATCCCCACCAGATTCAGCCACCCCGCCGCCAGCAGCACGCTCGCAACCAGCCCCCAGAAGGCCGTGCGATAGGGCAGCAGTTCAGACCGCTCCTCGGCGTCCGGCGGGCGCTTCCAGTGGGTCGCCGCCTCCCAGACGCGCTTCAGGTGTGGTCGGGCCGAGTAGAGCATATAGCCCACCAGGACCACATAGCAGCCGATGATCTGGTAGCCCACAAAGAGCTTGCAGCCGTACATGGGCATCACTTCCGGCTCGTAGCCCAGCGCACCCGCGCCCACCTCCTCCACCTTTGTCAGCAGGAAGAAGAACCAGAGCGAGAAGAGCAGGTCGGTCGGGAGCAGATAGAAGAAGCCGACCGCTGCAAACGAGAGGAAGATATGGAAGTAGCCCATCTGGTTGTAGGGCATCGTCGGGAAGAAGTCGTTGAGGCTTATCTCGGTCATCACGTCGGGAAAGCTGGGATAGTACTGATGCAGCCCCTTGAGGCCGAACACCAGGGCGGGGAGCGCAAAGCCGAGCCAGGTGAGGCGGTTCTGGAGGAAGCTGCCTCCGGGCGTCGCGCCGGGGCCGGAAGATTGTCCGCGCACCATCTCCAGAGGGAGCTGTACCAGCGGAAACGCCAGCTTCTCGTTGTCCACCCACTGGCGGCGCAGCAGCGCGGCCAGGCAGAGAAACGCAAAGAACATCAGGGCCACAAAGAGGCCCCAGGCGCACATCGGGACCACCCACGCGCTCCAGGGCAGCGTCTCACCGGGTTTGAGGGCCTCGAAGAAGCTGCGGGAGACGAACTGCTTGGGATCGCCCTTCGGATCGAAGGGGACGAGCCAGTGCGGAATGTAGGGGAAGAACTTGGCGGCCCAGCCGTTCTCCGGCGTGGCGTTGTAGTTCGGGACGACCAGCAGGGGGATCAGCTTCTGCAGGAGGCCGCGAGAGGAGACCATCGAGGCCATCAGCATCATGATATAGATGGTGAAGAGTTCGTGCGGGCGGAGGCGCAGGCGGGAGGAGAGGCGGCCCAGGAGGGCCTGCGTGCCCAACAGCAGCACCAGCATCCCGACGACGACCGGCGGCAACTGCAGGAACCCGATCTGGATCTTGGCGACCACCAGCTCCGCGTAGCAGACCACAAAGCAGGTGAGCACCACACAGACCACCCCGACCAGCAGCGCCCGGCCGGTCAGCGCGGGGATACGCGCCTCCCCGATCCTCTCCCCTGCATCCTGCGTCGACTGCGGCTTGCCGGGCGCGTCCGTGCGCCTCTGCGCCGAAAATCCTGCCACACTTCTCTCCCTGCCGAATTCGTCTTGCTGCGCTCCCATTATAGGGGGCGATGGCAGGGAATGTCAATCCCGCGTTTTACACTGCGTACTTGAAGGGGGCTCAGCGGCGGATCACGACCGGACCGGAGTTATTGCTTCGTGGCAGCGGATCCGGTTGAGACGGAGGCGGCGAGGCCACGGCTGGTTTCGGCGCAGGCCGTTTCGGGGATTCCGGTAACGCTTCGGCCGGCAATCGTTTGATCGCTTCCGCAAGCGTTTCCCTGAGAACCCTTTGACCGTCGTCCGCAAACCGCACGAACTCCGCCGCATAGGTTGCGAAGCGGCTGGAACCGGGCAGTTCACGCACCACCCGCGCCACGCACCGTATCTGGCAGGTGGTCCGCACCACGATCACCATCCCCAGCATATCATTCGAGCGAAAAGGATGCGGAGACATGAACAGGATGCCTGTTTCACTGACATTGACGATCTTGCTGTGCGAACTGTCTCCGGCTCGATTGGTCAGTTCCAACGTCCAGTCCACCGAAATACGCCTGGCTTTACGTTTGTTCTCACCCATCCCTATCTTATGTCTCCTCCCTCACGTGGTTTCCTCGTCCTGGAAGAAACATCTATTTATTGCCACATTCCACGGGGATCTTTCCCTCGTATTTCTACGGCATTCCCGGCACAAACGCGGTCTTGCCTACCATCGGGTGATTGCCGTATCACAGGGAAACGCCGAAAACGAAAATACCCCCTTCGCCTGGACGAAGGGGGCGATACATTAGAAGGAGCTACTTGGAAGCGCCGCGTAGCTTGTTGATCCAGAGCGTATTGTCCTGATCCGTCATGTCGGTGAACCCGTTGATGTCCAGGAACAGGATCTGGTGTATTTTGGCCGGATCCAGTTTCGCGCTCTTGTCCGGGGAATCGTCGGCGACCGTGAAGTCCGAGAACGGCAGCCAGAACTCCTTGAGTTCCGACCCGCCCGGCACATCGATGGTCGTGTTGAACTTGCCGTTGGGCTGCTCCAGTTGGACGATCAGCTTGGTGGGCTTGAGGGCGGCGATGGTAAACGCCACCTGACCCTTGCCTTCGAGCTTGCCGCTTGCGAAGCGCCGGATCGCGCCGTGGATCTTCATGGGACCCTGATGCATCTCCAACTTCAGGCTGGCGCCCGACAGGGGTTTGCCTGTCGTCGTGCTGGCTCTCATGTCTCCCATGATCATCCAGCCGACCTGGGGGCGCGAAAGCTCATCCAGCGCAACGTCTTTGCCCATGGGCGCGACGCCGGTCAGCGGCTCCGTGGTGACGGTGAAGTCGTCCAGGTAGGTCTTATGCGCTCCCCGCTGGATATTGAATATCTGATCGATCTGGGCATTATCGCCCTGCGCCAAAAACCCGCTGAGGTCCAACAGGCTCACGTTCTCGACCTTGTCCAGGTCGAGCTTGCCGTCCGGGTCCTTGGGATCGTTGGGATCGTCGCTGAGATAGAAGTCCGAGGGAGCGAGTTGTACCTCCTGCCACTTATCGGCAGGGACCGCGAAGATGGCGTTATAGCGCCCGCCCTCCTTCTCCGAAAGCGCGAGGACCAGCGACGCCGCATGATCGGACTTGACCCAGAACTTCAACGACTTCATTTTGGTCAGCGCCCCATCCGGGGTTGGCAGCATCAGCCCCCACATCTGGCCCTTCTCCACCGCATAGTCCCATTGGAGCGCGCCCTTGCCGGACTTGACATTCGCAGCCTCATGGGTCACACTGAGCTTGCCCGAGCCGCTCATGCTGTTCAGGATGTCTATCACCTGCCAGTCGCCGGCGTTCTCCTCGAAGGTGTGCTGGAGGAGGGGCTTGGCTGTATCCTGCGCCTGCGCCTGCCCGAAAGCGAGGCACAGTCCCAGCACCAGCGCGCCGCCTATCCACCCGGAGCGTTGTCTCATGATCTTTCCCTCCTGACGGCAAAAGTCGCCGTCGCGCCCGTTGCTTGATTCACGTTCGACTACGCCGCCGACCGCAGCGGGTTTCGGGGTGTGAACTATCTCACAGTTATCGCAGGCCGAGCAGCAGCTCCGTCGTCAGTTGGTCGAGTTTCTCGTAGTTGTAGCCCTTTTTGCCATAGGCGATCCGGTCTACGTGGAGTGCGGAGATCTTCGCCGCGTTTTCCGGCGAATAGGAGGTGAGCAGGGCGGCGACGTTGTCGGGGTCGGCGCTATTGGTTGTGAGGATCCCCTGGATCTCGGCGTCGGCGTTCCACTGCCGGCCCTTCTCTTTGAGGATCAGATAGGTGCGCATGCAGCCTTTTGCGAACTCCCACACGCCCGCCTCATCCTCCGTGCGATAGGCGTGGGCATCGAAGTGGCGCATGCCGGTGTAACCGCTGTCCTCCAGCAGTTTGACCAGGAAGAAGTTGGCCTTGATGTCCTCTGCACCGAAGCGGTAGTCCTGGTCATAGCGGCCCGGTTTTTGCCCGTTCAGGTCGATGTGGAAGAGTTTCCCGGCATCGATGGCCTGTGCGACGGCGTGGACGAAGTTGAGACCCGCCATGGTATCGTGGGCGAACTCGGGGTTGAGGCCGAACTTCTCCGGCTTGTCCAGGGTGGCGATAAAGCCGAGCATCGCGCCGACAGTGGGGCAGTAGATGTCGCCGCGCGGCTCGTTGGGCTTGGGTTCGAGGGCGAACTTGAAGTTATAGCCCTGTGAAATATCGTACTCGGCCAGGAAGTTCAGGCACTCGCGGAAGCGCTTGGCGGAGTCGCGGGCATCCTTGCTGGCATCGGTCTCCGTGCCCTCGCGCCCGCCCCAGAACACATACACCCCCGCGCCCAACTCTTTGCCCAGGTCCATCGAACGCATGGTCTTCTGCACAGCATAGGCGCGGATCTTGGGGTCCACACTGGTGAACGCGCCATCCTTGAAAATAGGATCGCTGAACAGGTTGGTGGTCGCCATCGGAACCTTCATCCCGTGGTCGCTCAACGCCTTTTTGAATTCGGCCACGATGGCGTCGCGCTGCGCTGCCGTCGCATCGATAGGAACGAGGTCGTTATCATGGAGATTGATGCCATATGCGCCGAGCTTCGCCAGTTGCTCAACGATGTAGGTGGGCTGATAGGCCAGGCCGCAGGGGGAGACCGGCTCGCGCACCGGCCCGCCGAAGGGGTCCCGGCCCGGATTGCCGACCGTCCACAGGCCGAAGGTGAATTTATCTTGCGGGGTAGGGGTAAAGTCGCTCATAGGGTGTTCTCGTCCTCTCTGTCGGGAAAAAATAGTGCGCCCTTTCAGACCGCCGAAACCTATTTCGGTCTGAAAGGGCGTTTCTCCTGCCATCTTATGCGATTGAGGATGCCGCTTATTTTGTGAACTTCCAGAGCGCCTCGGTCTTTCGAATATTGTCGGCGAAGTTCTCGATCTGCTTTCGCAGCACGGCGGGCGTGACGGCGCGATTGTCGAAGCTCCGATGCAGATAGAGCTTCTTCTGATCTTTGTCGAAATAGAACGCAGACGGATCGATGTCGCCATTGCTTATCAGAAGGTCCATCCACTGCGAAGCGGAGACGCCGGACGGATCCTCTACCTTGCCCAGGTTGGCATTGAGGCCCATTTTTTCGGTGTCTCCTGAAAGCACGATCTGCATATTGAGGGTCCAACTATCCTGCTTGAGGACGATCAGATAGCCCTTGGTGAGTTTTTTCGGCTCATAGCCCATGTTCTCCAGCATCTGCTTCAGGCTCTCATCATTCAGGGTCTGGCCGGCGGATGCAGCCGGTTGCGCCGTATCCTGGTCACTGCTCTGGGCATGCAGGAGGCCGCTCAGGGCGGTGCACCCCCACACGATAAGCGAAAAGAGGGCCGTTGCCGATAGGACCTTTTTCATGTCTTCTCCTTGAGTTCCAATCTCTCACCACCCCGACATCGTTCATGGCAATACGCTGACTTTGAAACCTGTTCCTATCGGGGATGATTCTCAAAGTCTTATTCCACAAGCATCCTGAAAAAAAGAGCAGGAATGCGCAGAGAGGGCGGTGAAGTAGCCGGTGTCGCAAAGGCCCACGCTGCCTGTTCACCGCCGAAGAGGGCAGCATCCCTCCGTTTCCTCTGAAAGGATCGCAAGGATCGTCTATGGCAGACCTGGTATCGTTACCCACTCAGGAGATCGAGCGCTCCGCGATCCGCAAGATCATGCTGTCCCTCGCTCCGTTCCTCGCTCTCCTGTACGTCTTCAATATGCTGGACCGTGGCAATGTCAGCAGTGCGGCGCTGACAATGCAGAAGGATCTGCATTTCAGCGATACGGTGTATGGCCTCGGCGCCGGGATCTTTTTCATCGGCTACTTCTTCTTCGAGGTTCCCAGCAACCTGGTCATGGAGCGAGTGGGGGCACGGCGCTGGATCGCCCGAATCATGATCTCCTGGGGCATCATTTCGGCGTGCATGATGTTTGTCCGTAACCCTGCAAGCTTCTATGGGCTGCGTACGCTGCTGGGAGTGGCGGAAGCCGGGTTCTTTCCAGGGATCATTCTCTACCTTACCTACTGGGTTCCGAGCAAATACCGGGCGCAGGTGATCGCCCGCTTTCTGGCGTTGACAGCGATTATCGGTCTGGTCGGCCCGCTCATAAGTGGGCAACTGCTTCGGATGAACGGTATCGGCGGGCTGGCAGGCTGGCAGTGGCTGTTTCTACTGGAGGGGATGCCTTCGATTCTGCTGGGGTTTGTGGTTCTGGGCATTTTGCCGGACCGTCCCTCACAGGCCGGATGGCTCACACCGGAGGAGAAGAGCTGGATCGAATCGAGCCTGGTGGAGGATGCACAGAACACGCAGCGCGTGCAGCATCTGTCCTGGCGTGTGGCGCTCACGGAACCTCGGATCCGCATGTTGTGCCTGATCTTTATCGTCACTTCGGTCGGCGGCAACGCGATCGGCTTCTTCGGCCCTCAATTGATTAAATCCCGAAGCGGCGGTCTCTGGCCCGATTGGCTTGTCGTGACGGCGCTGGTGATTCCTGATATCGTGGGGGCAGCGGCAATGGCGCTTGCTGCAGGCCATTCCGACCGAACGGGGCGGCGGCGGCGACATGTCACGTTGGGCTACTTTCTCGCCGGGTTAAGCTTTGTGGCCTGCGTCTTCGCCCCGAACGCCGGTTGGACGATTGCGGCGCTCGCGTTCCACAAATTGGGTGAGCGGACGGCGGCAGGCTCCTATTGGGCGCTGACGACGAACCTGCTGGGGGTGCGGGCAGCGGCCGGCGGCATCGCGCTCATCAACTCCGTCGGCAATCTTGGGGGCTTCTTCGGACCGCTCCTGATGGGCAAACTGAAGGACAGCACCCACGGGGGATATACCGTAGGACTCTACACCGCCGCGGGATTTATGGTGTTAGGCTCTATTCTCGCCTACTTTGCGCGCAATCACCCCTCCTCCAACCCTGTGCAGAGCGCTTATGTGGAGGGGCCGACCGCGATAGCCTCCCAGACCGAACAGCAAGTCCCGTGACCCTGCGCTACGGCGCAAATCCTTCCTGAAGGTATTGCCGATGTCCTCTGCGGACAATCCCATCTCGCCAGGCCGGCCGGATTCCCCTCCGCCCTATTCCGCAACGTATCCGTGGGGCGTGGTAGGCATGCTCTGGTTCATCTGCTTCCTCAACTATGCGGACCGGGTCGCCATCAACTCCGTTTTTCCCGTGCTGGAGAAGCAGTACCACTTTACCAAGGCAGAGTTGGGCTGGATCGGGACAGCGTTTACCGTGACCTATGCGCTGGCCGCACCGGTAGCAGGATATGTCGGCGATTGGCGCGCGCGCAAGTGGGTCATTCTGGGAGGGCTCTATATCTGGAGCCTGATTACGGGGTTGACGGCTCTGTGTACCCGGTTCTGGCAGTTTGTACTGGTGCGCGGCTCGGAGGGGCTGGGCGAGACCTTCTATATGCCCGCCTCGATGGCCCTTATCAGCGACTACCATACTCCCCGCACGCGCTCCCGCGCCATCGGGCTGCATCAGACCAGCATCTATGCGGGAACCATCGGAGGGAGCGCCCTGGCCGGCTTACTGGCCGAGCGGTACGGCTGGCAGACCCCCTTCTGGGCGCTGGCGCTGGCGGGGATCCTGCTCGGACTGATCTTACAGGCGTTCGTTCGGGAGCCGCGCCGCAATGAGGCCGAGCGCCGTGAGCGCGGCCATGCCGTGGAGACCCAGGAGCCGGAGCATGTGCCCCTGTGGGACTTTCTGGCCGATTTTGTGCGCACGCCGACCGCCGTGTACCTGAACGTGGCCTTCTTCGGAGCCAACCTGGTCGGGTTCGTCTTCCTGACCTGGATGCCCACCTTCCTCAAGGAGAAGTTCCACCTCAATCTGGCCGCCGCCGGACTGGGGGCTACCGTCTTTATTCAGCTTGCGAGCATGGGCGGCGCCCTGCTGGGCGGGGTTGTTGCGGATCATTGGAGCAGAGTGCGATCCGAAGGGCGCATTCTCGTGCAGGCGCTGGCGGTGTTGTTGGGAACGCCTTTCGTCTTCCTCTGTGGCTACACGCTCAACCCCTGGCTGCTGATCGTCGCGATGACACTCTTCGGCTTGAGCAAAGGCATCTACGATTCCAACCTGACCGCCGCGTACTACGATGTGATTCCCCCAGCCCGGCGCAGCACAGCCACCGGCATGATGAACTTATTCGGCTTTATCGGGGCGGGAGTGGGCGCGCCCGCCCTGGGCTACGCGGTGGATCACCATGTCACGATGAGCGCCGCGATCTCCTCGACGGCGGTCGTCTACTTTGCCGTGGCGCTCATCCTCTTCTTTACCGCCCGCTTCACCGCGGTGCAGGATATTCGGGCTGTCCGGGGCGCTACGTCCAGCGCATGACCTCTTTCCAGTGCGCCGGGGTGGGCATGGGGCGGTAGGCGATATTCAGGTCGGGCGTCTCCAGCTTGACGTCGCCCTGGAAATGGCTATCCATGCCGTAGGCCAGGATGCCGGTCGTCAGGTAGGTGCGCTCGCTGCGCGCCGTCGGCTTGCCCGTCAAGTACATCTCTTCCAGGGCGCGGACGGTAGCGGAGAAGTGGGTGAGGCGCGGCACCGGATCGAGGAAGTAGGAGGCGGACACGATCTCCTTTTGCCCTGTCACCCGGTAGGCGAAGGCGAACTCCTGCGAGTACCCATTGGGCATCAGGACCGTCATCCGCTGCCCGTCTCGATAGGTGATGTCGAAGGCATAGACCTCTTTGGTGTAGTCCTGGGGCTTCCCATTGGGCTTTTTCAGCGCGCCCAGCGCCGCCTCGGCGATCTCTTTCGGCCAGCGCCCGGCCTCCTGCGCATCCCAGACCGCCTTGCCCGAAAGGACCTGCACGCTCTCGACCCCGGTCTCGCCGCCTGCGCGGCACTCGGCGATGCGCTGCCCGGTCTCAAGGGAGTGGAACCCATAGGATTCCAGCCCGCCATACCCCACGGCGACGATGTGGTCCAGGCGTTTCCCATGTGGCAGCGGGGCCAGCGGCTC
>Ga0070734_10002819_pt1 | contig 19819 bp, 11 predicted proteins | sample Coa_R1_8_FD_66444 | JGI IMG/M metagenome (GOLD analysis project Ga0070734, IMG submission 66444) | Surface soil microbial communities from Centralia Pennsylvania, which are recovering from an underground coalmine fire - Coalmine... | ecosystem: Environmental > Terrestrial > Soil > Unclassified ... | reverse complement strand
TCCAAACAGGGTTATTGAAGAGAGCACTTGGGAATGGGAACGCTCGTTAGACGCACGTGAGAGGCGATGGTAAGCGGGAACAGATTGCGAGGAAAACCGAAACCTCAACCACAGAGGTCACAGAGGAAGAACCCGGAGGTCACGGAGGAAGGCGGAGGCATATCGGTGTTTCAAAAGAGTGGGTGTTTCACGAAGCAGAGTTAGCGGAATAAATTGGGTTCGTTCAAGGTTGATGCGCATCCTGATCCAGCGTTGGAGGAAGATCGATAATGCCGGATGAGAAACAAGCTCTGCCGCGCCGCTGGCGCTCTGGGCTTCTTCGGTACGAATACCCACGGCTTCGCTGGTGGGCTACCCTCTCGTCGCGCCGCTGGCGCTCTCGGAGTGTTTGCAGTGGAAAACGTTCTCGTCCAACAAAAACCAAACCTCAACCACAGAGATCACAGAGGAAGAACCCGAAGGTCACGGAGCTAGGCGCTCAAATGAGCAGTATGTTCTTGATGCGCGAGGTGCGGTGAAATAAAGTAAAGCATGCTACTAGCGTTACAAGAGCGCAGCGAGTAAGACGTCTTGAGGCACTGCTGAAGGTGCGCTCTTCGCAAAGGATGGGCGCATCCACCACCCATCAGCATGGTTAAGGGGCAGCCAAGAGCAGGGTAGGCTCGTCCAAGTTCTGCGGAATACGACACCCGACGCGCTAGTGCCTGCGGCGCTACCACAGAGGGCACAGAGAATAAGCCCAGGAGAACACAGAGGAAGGAGTCACGAAAAGCAGGTTTCTCCATTCCACCGAATGCTATGCTCATCATAACCACGCAGGCAAAACCTATAGCTGCATTTTCCTATTTATAGTCGCCATTGGCTGTGTAGCCCAGGCAAATTCTTTATTCTATTTGATTGTTGAGGAGGTGAATGAAAGGCGGCCGCCAAACCGGCGGTACTCAGGAGCTTCTGTCAAAGAGCAACATTTTGAGATATTGAAGGAGCATCAAAAACTCTTTCCTCAAAGCCGCCTCAGGATTCGATCCCACCTTTGGCTTTGTGCAGGTTTGATCTGTATCCTTACGTTCATCTGCTTTGCCGTGTTGTGAGAGTCGTGGGGATCTGAAGCGCTACTGAAGGCTGCGTTGTTCGCAAAGACCCAAGAACCATCAGCATGGTGAAGGACGGGACAAACAAGGAGGACAGGTCACCCGTCCCAAGTGAAGATCGGGAGGTAGATCGATGTTTTGAAAGCAGGTGTGCTCGAAGCAGAATTAGCAGAGTAGACTAGGGCTGATTCAAGGGCTGATGCGCATCCTGATCCAGCGTGCAAAAGAGATCGATAATGCCGGATGCGGAACAACTCTGCCGCGCCGCTGGCGCTCTGTGCTTCCTTTGGTACCGGTACCCACGGCTTCGCTGCGCTTCGCCGGTGGGCTACCCTCTCGTCGCGCCGCTGGCGCTTGGGGCATCGCGGGAGAAACGTTCTCATCCAACAAAAAGCAAAATCTCAACCACACAGGTCACAGAGGAAGAACCGGAGGTCACGGAGAAAGGCGTGATAAATCTGGTCCGCCATTTACATTTCCATCTGTTGATCGGTTGTACCGCGTTGGCGCAAATTCTTTTCGGCGAGGTGCTTGAGTAGTTCTGAGATGATTGGTTGGGCGACAGACCCACCCTTTGCTACGAGCGCAAAAGCCAAAGCGCGCTCTTCGCAAAGGATGGGGCACCCACCACCAACCCAGCACCCATTCATCATGTTTGCAGAGAAAGGCGAAGAGTAGGGTAGGCCACCCGTCCGCCTTTGAACAACCGGCCTGCTGCGCTTCTCTGTGACCTCCGTGCTTCTCCTCTGTGACCTCTGTGGCTAAGCTCTTGGTTTTGCGAACTTGAGATATCATCTTTTCCATGGTGGACCAGCGCTATCGAGTCTTCCTCAGTCATAGCAGCAAGGACAAGGATTTCGTCCGAGAAATCTATCGCCGTCTCACGCGGGATGGCGTCTCCTGCTTTTTCGACGCCGAGTCGATCGGATGGGGCGACAACTGGGTCAGGGCGCTGGAGCGCGCGCTGGATGAGTGCGAGTCTGTGGTGTTCGTCCTGTCGCCGGACCTCATCAACTCCGAATGGGTGGAGGTCGAACGCACCAGCAGCATTGCCAATGATCCAGCGGGACGAACGCGCAAGGTTTTGCCCCTGATGCTTCGGCCCTGCAGCGACCTTCCCAACTTTCCTCGATTCTTCCGCCAAATTCAGACGATCGATGTCTCGGCCACTTCGAGCTTTGAATCGAATTATCCCAAGATTTGCGAGAACCTTGGTGGCTCGGTTCGCCCGGATGCCGTCGTCGTTAGAACTGAGGATAGAAGCAAGCTGCCGCCGCCCGGTCCACTTCCGGCAAAATATCGGATGCCCTTTCGGTCGTTGGATGACAAGTTCGTCGGGCGCGTGGATTCGTTCTGGAAGGTGCATGATTGCCTCTTCCGCGACCGTACAACCGTGCTCACGGCCGAGGCGGTTGTGGTGGGCACCGGCGGCCTGGGGAAGACGCAGCTTGCCATTGAATATGCCTACCGGTTTGGGTTCAAGTATACGGGCGGCGTCTATTGGGTGGATGCCGATCGCGGTCTTTCCACGCTCATCGCGCAGGTCGCCGAGGCTGCGGGCATCGAAACGGATACCAAGAAAGATGAAGAGACGCAGTTGGCAGCGATTTGGCGAGGGTTGAACAACCTACCGGGGCCTTCGCTGATCGTCCTCGACAATTTTCCCGAGGACGAGCCGCTGCAACCGTACCTTCCGGTGGGGGATAAGGTCCACACGCTCATCACTACGCGCCGCCAGGATCTAAACTACCCTTCGGCCCGGTTGGACACGCTAACAGATGAAGAAGGCGTCCGGCTCCTCAACTCAGGGATCAGGCAATTTGGCGATGAGGCGGCGGTATTGGTGGAGCGATTGGGCGGACTGCCGCTGGCTCTGGAATTGGCGCGAGGGTATCTCAACCACCGCCGCAATCTTACGATTCCTGCGTTATTGGAAGAGATGGACACCGAGATTGAATTATTGAACAAGTTCGTCTCGGAATACCGGGACCATCTTCCCACCCGCCACGAAAAGGACATAGTCAAGACCTTTCAGTTGAGCTGGGATGCCGCACCAGAGCTCGGCCGGAACATACTGCGGGTGATGGGAGAACTTGCGCCAGCGGCGGTTCCCCGGTTCCTGCTCCGGCCACCGTTGGACCTGCCCGCCAATCCGCGCATCGACGATCCACTGGACAGCGCGTTGGACGAACTTGTCCGGCTCTCGCTGGTTGAATTGGATACCAATGGCAATCCCGTCGCCCATCGGTTGATTCTAGCCTTCGCGCGGCATCGCAATGGTGCTGACTCGGCATCGCCTTTTGATCGGTGCTTGAAGGTGATCCAAGAGCAGATGGATCGCGCCGACCTGCTAGTGGATGCCGCTACCCTTAGCGACCTAAGCCTTCTCGTGCCTCATGTAGAGTCTCTTCTTGAAAAGGAGCGGATACCTCCGGAGACAACTCTGAAACTTGCGAATGGACTGGGCGCTCACTATCAGGCATTGGGCCGGTATTCGGAAGCCCGGCGCACGTTCGCTTCGGCACTGTCCTCCGCTGAGCAGACATACGAGCCGGGCCATTCCCACATTGCCACCTATCAATCGAATCTGGCGGTGGTGCTGCGGGATCTTGGGGAGTTGGAGGAGGCGCGGGATTTATTGAGGCAGGCACTGGCCTCATCTGAGCAGACGTATGAGCCCGGCAACCCCGAAATTGCTACGCAGCAATCGAATCTGGCGGCGGTGCTGCGGGATCTTGAGGAGTTGGAGGAGGCGCGGAATTTGCTGACAAAAGCGCTGGCCTCCGATGAGAAGGCGTACGAGCCTGGCCACTCCTCCATTGCCGTCGATCAATCGAACCTGGCGATCGTGCTGCAGGATCTAGGGGAGTTGGAGGAGGCGCGGGATTTGTTGAAGCAGGCTCTGGCCTCCGATGAGAAGACATTCGAGCCCGGTCACCCTATCATTGCGATTCGGCAATCGAACCTGGCGATGGTGCTGAAGGATCTAGGAGAGTTGGAAGAGGCGCGGGATCTGTTGAGGCAGGCGCTGGCCTCCGATGAGAAGACCTACGAGTCCGGTCACCCTATCATTGCGATTCGGCAATCGAATCTGGCGGTGGTGCTGAAGAATCTTGGAGAGTTGAAGGAAGCGGGAGATTTGTTGAGGCAGGCGTTGGCCTCCCTTGAGAAGACCTACGAGTCCGGTCACCCTATCATTGCGATTCGGCAATCGAATCTAGCGGCGGTGCTGAACGATCTTGGAGAGTTGGAGGAGGCACGAAATCTGTTGAGGCAGGCGCTGGCCTCCCTTGAGAGGGCCTATCCTACTGGGCATTCCAACATTGCCATCGTTCAAGCGAACCTGGCAACCGTGTTGCAAGAATTTGGGGAGTTGGAAGAGGCGCAGGATCTACTGCGCAAGGGCCAGCAAGCGTGATCTGCCGATTTTAGAAAAGGTCCACTCAAGTTACACTGGAAGCAGTCCTTTCAACTTTGGTGTCCATTTTGATTGCGGAGTTATTGCCCGAGTCCTACGACATTCGTGGAAGAAAAGTCTTTCGGCCTGATTTCAGGCGACACAGCGGATTTCGCCCGAGCTATCCCATGGGCCGCTTCCTCAGCCAGCCTCTCAAGCACCGCTGCTTGAGCCTCGATGAGCTTCGCAAATTTCTGGCAACGTGCAAGTACGTATCCGACCGAGAGCAATTCGGGAAAGACGATTATTGGCAGCCGCCTGAACACTTCGAAGAGAGCAAAAGAGGCGACTGCGATGATTTTGCGCTGTGGACGTGGCGGCAGCTTCTGCAGATGAACTATGCTGCGAGGTTTGTGATCGGCAGGGCAGGCCGATACGGTGAAGGGCATGCCTGGGTTACGTTCGAGAAGGATGGAAAGACATTTCTTGTGGAGCCGCAGGTTAGTGCGGTGGGCTTGCGGATGCCACGTCTCTCAGCCATGCGATACAAGCCAAGGTTCTCGGTAAGCTGGGACGGTGAATCAATTGCCTATTATGAGCACGAAGAAAAGAAGTTTAACGGTTCACTACGCCAAATCGTTTCCCTGGTTGCCGAGTGGTTGTTCTTTTGGGTTCCTTTTTGGTTCACAGTTCTGTTGAAGGTGCCGAGGGGCGTTATTCGGAAGATCGGCCAACGAAAAAGCAAGACCTTAACCACAGAGGTCACAGAGGAAAAGCCCGAGAGGTCACAGAGGAAATCGGGAGGCAGGTCGATGTTTTGACAGCACGAGGTCGTGGTCGCATAGTTCCCGTGTGGTATGCCTCCTGAATCTAGGATCAATCTTTGATATAGAAATCGATCTTTAATCCAGGATCAATCCCACCCTTTGCTGCGAGCGCAAACCCAAAAGCGCGCTCTTGCAAAGGATGGGGCACCCACCGGTTGAGGAACTAGAAAGGACGAGGAGATCGGCCAGTCGTCCACAACCTCAATCACGGAGGACAAGCCACAGAGGTCACGGAGAAAAATTGGGAGGCAGGTGGATGTTTAAGAGACGGGTTCCCGAAACATAGTTCGCCGGGTAGATTGAGTCAATATATCTCTGCTGCGCCTTTCTCATCCACTTACCTTGCCGTCTCACCTCCCGGTTTCCTTCATCACTCGACGCGCACATTCGTTGGCGCTTTCAAGGCTAGTGCGGGCCGCGGCCAGGTCGCCTCGCTCCAGGGCATGGCGAGCCGAATCCATGGAAGTTTGCATGCGCAGATGATTCGAGGTGATATCGGGGTGCAACGTTTGGCCAGAGCTTTCCAGATCTTGCTTGAGCCGGACAAACGTTTCGTCCGCAAGCTTGACCTTGCCCGCAACCAGGTCGAGGCGGTTTTCGAGAGCGGCATATTCTCCGGGATCGGGTGTGGGCTCCGGCGAGGCAGTTGCTATGGGCGGTCTCTCTGGGGCAACCGTAGTCTGATGCGGCGGCAGGCTCGCATTGCCCGGTGTTGGTTTGGGAGAAGACTTGTCCGAGGTCATAGGCGAGTAAAGCGGAGTCGCGGGTGAGAAAAGTGGGATCGTACCGCCCATGCTGGTAATTCTGGCGGTAATGACCTCCCATTGCATCTGATAAGGGCCTTGGTTCGGATCGCCTTTTGAAACCTGCTGAAGCGTCTGGGCGGCGCTGCGGTAGGACAGCATGGCAAAGTCGTGGTAGAAAGGCTCGGAGAGCGCACCCAGTTGCTGATAGGCGCCGGCGATCTCCGGAGCGAGCAGGGCATTTTGCGCGACGTAGGGGCGAATGCTATCGAGATAACGCCCCGCGCGTTCCAGCAAAGCTTTTCTTTCGGGAGTCAGGCTGGGGCGATTCGACCATTCTGGAACTAGTTCCTTGGCGAGACCATCGCGCAGTTTGCGAATCTCATCGACACGCGGCAGATTGGGAGCTCCATTGGACACGGTCTTTGATTCAGTCTTGAATTCGGTCTTGGATCCAGTTTTGGAATCAGTTTTTGATCCAGATCCAGCTCCGGATGCGGCCCCAGCGCCGGGCTTGGGGCCGTTTCGTTCCAGCGCCTCCAGCGTGTTGCGGATCGCGTTTTCCCGAGCATCGGTCATGCGCGCATGAAACTGGGCGCTTACGGTTTGCCACACGCCAACTCCCAGAGTTGCCATAACCAGCATGCTCATCGCTACCGCGATGCGATTGCGTTTCACGAAGCGCAGGGCGCGCTCGGTCATCCTGGCCTTGCGGGCGAGAACCGGCTTGCCATCAAGGAAGAGGGACAGATCTTCCGCCAACGCGTTGGCGCTCGCGTACCGGTGGCGCGGATTCCGGCGCAGGCAGAGCAGCACGATCTGGTCGAGATCACCCACGATGCGGCGGCGCAGTTGCGCGGTGGTCTCCTGGGTGCGCCGCAAATCATCGCGGATATTGGCGCTGGGCAGCGGCGGCTCCTCCATCAGCTTTTCCACCGAGTCGCGATAGGGCAGGCGTCCGGTCAGCAGTTCATAGAGGATGATGCCCAGCGAATAGATGTCGGAGGTCCTGGTGATGGGCGCTCCCGCCATCTGCTCGGGGCTGGCATAGCTCGGCGTGAGCATGCGCGTGGCCGGTGCGGTGAGGTCCGGGGCCATGGAAACAACCGCCTGGGTCTTGGCAATGCCAAAATCCAGAAGTTTTACCTGGCCTTCGGCGGTCACCAGAATGTTGGAAGGCTTCAAATCGCGGTGCACCACCAGGTTCTCATGCAGGTAGCTCACGGCGGAGACGACCTGCTGGAAGAGCCGTATGCGCTCGGCGAGATCGAGCTTCTGCGTGTCGCAGAAGCGATCGAGCGTGAGGCCCTCCACGTACTCCATCACGTGATAAGGCAGGCCCTCGGCGGTTTGTCCGCCATCGAGGATGCGCGCGATATTGGGATGATCGAGATTGGCCAGCACCTGCCGCTCAAGGTGGAAGCGCTGCACGAAATCGGGAAGATCCTGGTTGGCCTTGAGTACCTTGACCGCAACGTTTTTGCGAAAGGCTCCATCGTCGCGCACGGCCAGGTGCACCACGCCCATACCTCCCGCGCCGAGTTCGCGGAGTATGCGGTACGGGCCAATCATGCGCATGGCGCCCATCTGCATTTGGGGCGTGCCGCGCTCGGTTGTATCGGTACTTTGATGGGCCATCAGCAAGCCCATTACGTCGGCGTAAAGACCCTCGTCTCCCTCGCAGGCGCGGCGCGCGAATCCCGACCACTCGGTAGAGGGCAGTGCAACCGCTTCGCAGAAGATCTTCTGCAGGTGAGCGAAGCGCGCGGTTTCCATGGTCTGTTTCATAGTAGTTTCCGCCGTAGCTGCTCCGCGTAGCCTCGCGCCCGGTCGAGGCGTTTGCGCAGCTGATTCCAGTCTTGGTTGTCGAGGGCAGTGGTGGCCCTGTCTATGGCGGTGGCCAACCGGTTGCGCGCGATGGCGATATCGGGATGCAACACGAGGCCCTGCTGCCGCAGATCAGCTTCCATGTGATCGGTGGCGTCGATGAGCGCCGAGGCTTGGGCAACCAGGTCGTCGTACTCAAGCCGCAGGCGATCCTCCGTCCCGGTGAGAGCCGGAAAGATCGCCGTCCAGAGCAGTAGCGCGTAACACAGGTTCATTTTGCGGCCAGCCTGGCAAGGTAACCTTTGCCGGTTATCTGCGCTTGCGCCAGGGGATGGCCGCCGTAGTTACCGGTCGCAGTCTTCTCGCGCACCTCGCTCACGACCATCTCACCCACTTTGACGGTTTGAACGTCGATCTCTTCCTGTGTCTGCGGGTCGCGGACTACGTCGGTGATTTGCAAGATTTCGAAGCGGTCCCCCATTTGCACGCCGGCGTTGCTGCCTACAGCCAGAGTAGCCCCGTCTGTCTTGATGACCGCCACGCGGCTTTCAATGCTCCGTTTCTTTGGGGGGAGCTTGGGAATCTCTACCTCAAGCTTCTGCACGATCTTGTCGACGGCATCCGCCGTGGCTTCTCCGAGGATGGTTTTTTCAAAGCCGCTGCTGGTCTGACCGTTCTGAAAGATTCCTCCGGCGGCGCCTCCTCCTCCTATGCCCAGGCCTCCCAGGTCAAGGTTCTTGCTTTTTCGCTTGGACTCGCCGCGCGCGTTTTCCGATAGGATTGCCTCCGAAGTTTCGGTATCTACAATGCGGAAGGCCAGGGCCACCACCGCTTTTTCTTCTTTCTTTGTAAGTCCGAACGTGCTAAATCCCGCACCCAGACTTTTTGTCCATGCCCCCAAAATTCCGGCGGCGGCGCTGTTGTGATTCTGTTTATCATCTCTTCCGAAGGTGATGATGTCTCCCGTTACCACGCAGTCGGCGCCCAGGGTGCGGCCCATTCTTGGCTTGCTGGCCTGGTCTGTTTTCGACGAAGGGCCTCGTTGCAGTTCGCTGTCGATAGCCGCATCGCGATCGAGTACGCTAATTACATTGGATTGCCGTAGACGATCCATAAGCATGGCGCGGATACCTATTCCGATATCGTCCGTCTGTTGTACCGTGGCTGGAACCGCCATGCCCTGGCTGGCGTAGTAGTTCGCATAAAAATTCTGCATGGTGTCTTTGATGGCACCATACGAGAACCGTGCGACGATCACTCGCCTTTTCTGGGTCACCGGTGGAAGGTTCAAGTCTGGCGGATAAGGCGTGTCCCCGGCGGATGCATTTGCGGTCGTCTGAGCAGGAGCTGGAGTTTGCGAGGCGGTGGCCTGCGGCGTTTCCTTACCCTTCTGTTGATCTGAAGGCGCAGAAGGGGGCGCGGACGCGGTTACACTGGCCTTCGGATCCATCATTACGTTGATGATGTTCTCCGAGACCCCCGCCTTTTGCAGACGAACAAGGTCGCCGGTCGATAGCTTGTATGCGGTCCCTTCTTTTTGCAGCGTCTTGATGACGAGCGATTCCGAAGCACCGTTCTTCACCAGTTCGATGACGTTATCGATGCCGGATTTGGCGGGGGCGGCCGCCTTGTGCGCCGGTGCGGAGCCCTGCTGACAAGCCAATGGCTTTGGTCCGAAAGCGGCAATCGCCAGGACCGCGATGGGTACGGAAAGCGGGAGCTTATACATGGTGGATACCTTCCTTTTCTTCACTACTTGAATCTTGAGTTGCACCGCGTATCAAGGCAGTGGATATCACTGTTACTCAGGCGGCCAGATGCTTTTCCATCCAGGCGCGGGCGAACATCCAGTGGCGGCGCACCGAGCTGTGCGACGTAGAAAGCGCCTCTGCCACCTCCTGGTCAGTGAGGCCGGAGAAGAACTTGAGCTCAACCACTTTCGCGGCCTGGGGATCGGTCTTTTGGAGCCTCTGCAACAGGTCTTCAATCACCTCTATGTCGCATGGCGCTTGCGGGTTGGGAACAATCGCTTCGTCGAGCGCAACTTTGAAGTTGCCTCCACGGTTCGGCCCGCGATAGGCCCTTCCATAATCGATGAGGACGCGCCGCATCTGCGATGCGGCCACTGCGAAAAAGTGCGCCCGATCGCGCCAGTCCACAGAGCTGCCATTTCCTGAGCCATCGTCCACCGAGCCCCTGTGAGTGGAGCTGCTATGCCCCGAAGCACTATGGCCAGAACCACTATGAAAGATGCGGGCATAAGCTTCGTGCACAATGGCCGTGGGCTGCAGCGTGTGGTTCCGCCGCTCGCCAGCCATGTAACGATGCGCGATCTTGCGCAGGTCGGCATAGACCAGGTTGATCAGTTGGTCTTCAGCCAGGCGGTTGCCCGCGCGAAGCTGATGGAGAAGGCCCGTAACCTCGATCTGGTCTTCCATGGATGTGCCTCTCTTGATTGTCGATTCGGGGGCGTTCGTCGAAATCTCGGCTCAAGGCCCTCCACACCGGTTGCGGCGAGTAGAGCCCTGCACTGCCTGTATCTGAGCTATGTCGGAAGGCCGGGAAGCATTACAGGGGCCTGAAAAAATTTCTACTTTGGCCGTTCGGCGTGTCGTTTTCGAGCACTTCAGATGTCGTTTTTCAAGCTCTTCAAGATTCGAGCACTTCAGTACTCGATACTTCCGTTCGATCGTGAAAGAGTTTTCACATCTTTATGCAATCTATAGGCAACTGAGTGGAACGTTTGTTCAAGTTCGCCTCCTAAGCTCCAGCAGCAAAAAACCTGACCATTTTTTCTTTGCGCTCCCGCTTTTCCCGACAGCCAAGCAATGAACGCGGCGGTTGCCGGGCTAGAGAGGAGCGCAAATGAACTGCATCGTGGAATTTTTTCTCACGCTTTTCGACGTCATTCAAGACACCGGCATGAAGCCGTAGATAGGCCACTCAGTATCGAGCTTAGAAGCAATGGGGGGAAGGACAACTTCTCCCCAACTTCTGCTAGAATCCGAACACTCAGCTAGAACGAGAAGGTAATGTTCGTAAAACATGCAGTCGCAGTGAGTATGCTGGGCCTTTCTGTAGCGCTGCGTTTGTACGCCGCCGGCCTGGGCATTGCCTCGAATCCGCAACCGAAACATCTCCCACCACATTCAGCGGTTGTAACCGCGAAAGCCGCATTGCGCGGCAGCGGAAACTCCTGCACGATGCTGCCGATCGACCGGCCCCAGAAGCGCATTCTCTTGCGGCAGTCCGCTTGTTTTCAACTGGAAGTTGAGCCGGGCGAAGCCACGCAATTGTTGCTGGATCAGCCAGAGGATTTGACAATGCATCTCACCGGCAACTTGGAAGCAGGCAAGCCGAATATAAGAGATGTGGATAGCTTCGATCTAGGAATTGAGACATTAACTATCAACGAGCCGGGCGCCTACCGGGTTGAGGTTGGCAGAGTGAAGCCGTCTCGCAGGGCCCTTACCTTTTCGATTGTCCGCTGGAAACTGGAAGCCCCAAGAGCTTCGGCGTGGCAGCAAGCCGAGGCGTGGGCCACTCTTTCGAAGCAATCGGGAAAGACCGAAGATCTGGACCGCTCGTTGGCGCTGTGGCAGGACGTGGGCGATGCGAGTTCCATTGCGCGCACCTACTTGAAGCGGGGATCGGTCCTTGAGCGCGATCCTTACAATAACTGGCCGGCGGCGCGGGACGCATTTGAAAGGGCGGTTGCATTGTGCGGGCCGATCTTCGACGCGCGCTGCTCCGCAGAGGGTGAAAACAATAGCGGCCTGATGTCCAGCCGGCTGGGAGATTTCAATGCCGCCACGCTTCGGCTTGAGGAAGCAAGCCGCGATTGGGAAAAGATCGGCGACAAGGAAAGATGGGGCGCGGTGCTCTCAAACCTGGGGCTGATGTTATGGCAGGCGAGCGACTATTCCCAGGCCATCTCATCTCTGAATCAAGCGGAGACTCTTTTGCGGACCAGAAACCCCGTGAGATATGCGCAGGATTTGACTAACCTGGGTTTGTACTATCAGTCGCTGGGAGAGTATCGCCGGGCCCGGCACTATTTTCACGAAGCCGCAAGGTTATTTGAGGATAACAAGGATCTTCCTAATTCGATTACGGCTCGGGTAAACCTTGGCGGTAACTACATGCTGGAGGGCAATTTGCCGCGCGCCCAGAGCCTTCTGACTCTTACCCTGGAGCAGGCCAACAGACTAGCCTATCGTCGTATTCGCGCGCATGCTCTTAGCAACCTCGGCCAGAGCCTGTGGAGCGCCGGAAAATTGCCGGAGGCCCAGTCCAGGCTGGAACTGGCCCTCGAAGCGAACCGCGAGATTGGAAGCCGCAGTGGGGAGAGTAGCGCACTCTACTACCTTGGCCTTATTGCCAAGGGGAAAGGAGACATTGCCATGGCGCGAGGTCTCCTGGAGCAATCGGCGCAGATCAGGATGGACGTCGGTTTACGGGACGATGCGTCCGAAACCCTATTCTCCTTGGCCGATCTTGAATATTACGCCGGCCTTCCGCAAGCCCGCGAACACGCAGAAAAGGCCTTGGCCCTGCTTGAATCGGTACGCAGCCAGGTGCCGGGCCCGGCCTTGCGCGCTTCCTACTTCGCCCGCAAACGGAAGGTCTTTGACCTGCTCGTGGATATGGCGATGTCTCCCGAAAATCCGAACGCGGACAAGGACGGTTTGCTGGCGGTGGAGCGGGGAAGAGGGCGTTCTTTGATCGACTGGCTGGCAAGCGGAGCGCTATCGGGGCCGATTCCCGACGATTTGCTGTCGTTGCGCGCTGCCAACCTTCGGGAGCTTGACTATGTTTCTTTTTTACTTGCCAGAACGCCTCCGGGAAAGGACGCCGATCTGCGTGTGCACTTTCAAAAGCTTCTGGACGACCGAGCGGATATCGACGCCCGCATCCAAACTGCCTTGGCGGGACAGAAGATAGCTCAGCCATTGCAATCCCTCGAAGAACTGCAAGCGGAGCTTCTTCGGGACGATTGCGCTCTTCTTGAGTACAGCCTGGGAGCTAAACGGAGTTTCCTGTGGGTGGTGGATGGCCACCGGGTCCAGAAATTCACCCTCAAACCCGCTGCCGGAATCGATTCCGTTGCGTCGTCCATCGTCCATGAATTTGGAGAAATTGTGGAACGGAAGCGCTCCGATGCGAGGAGAAACGCATTTCGGGCTTCGCTCAAGAGCCTTTCCACGATGTTGCTGGGGCCGCTTTCTTCGATCCAACTGCCGAAGCGCTTGATTCTTGTTCCCGATGGCATTCTCCATCAGGTTCCGTTTGCGGCGCTGGAACTTCCGCACCGCAGGGGGACCCTGGGCCTGGTTCATGACCTAGTGCAGGCGCCCTCGGCGGCATACTTATTGGCGGGAGCGCGGCCTCGGCCCATCAGCCAGTTTCCGAAGACCGTGCTGGCCGTTGCCGATCCGGTATATCCATCTTATTCATTTTATCCATTGGCGAACGCGCCGCAGGCCAGCGGCCAGGGAAGCTCCGCAGCAAACATTAGCCGGGGATGGAGCCGACTGGTTTTTGCGGGCGAGATCGGGACGATTGAATCCCTGGTTCCCGCATCGCGCCGACGTGTTCTCCGGCGCTACGCCGCCAGCAGGGAATCATTAGGCCATCTGCGGCTGGAGGATTTCGGGGTGCTGCATTTTTCAACGCATGCGCTGATCGATAACGAGATTCCCGAGCTGTCCGGCATTGTGCTGTCGATGGTGGATCGCTCCGGCCATCCGGTGGATGGCTTTCTCCACCCTTATCAGTTGGCGCAGATGCATCTCGCCGGATCCACCGTGGTCCTTTCGGCCTGCAATACCGCGCTTGGCAGGCGAGTATCGGGCGAAGGGATCATGGGATTTTCCACGAGCCTGCTTTATGGCGGAGGTGCGCAGTTGGTGCTTACGCTCACCGCCGTGGACGCGGAGGCTTCCTCGGGTTTCCTTGCCGACGTTTACCGGCATTTCTTACCGGGCACGAATGATATGGAGCACTCCATGACTCTGGCGCGGCAGGCGATGGCTCATTCTCACAGGTTTCGCGATCCTTATTATTGGGCGTCCTTCATCGTGATTGGGCAGCCGACCGCTCGAACCGCGGGCGAACCGGCTTCAGGAAAGGCGGGCATTGGTTATGATTAACTGCCGTTCGATCTCGCCGGAGATGTGGGCACATGTCCGGGAGAGTTTGATCTTTTATTTCTCTCGCCGCCACTTGCGGGCCGACGCGGAGGATCTGGCGCAGGAGACGTTAATTACCGTTTGGAACCGGGAAGACTACCAGTTCGAGCGAGAGGAGGATTTTCCGAAGGTCTGCTTCGGCTTCGCCCGCAACATTTTGCAGGAAAGTTACCGCGAAACCAGCCGCCTTCCGGGCGAAGCTCTCGATTCGGCCTGGCCCGCTCCTTCCCACGATCCGGGCGGTACTCGCGCCACAGAGGCTCGAATCCTGCTGCGGAAGGTGTTCGAAATTGGAAAGTCTCAACTGCGGCAAACGGATTGGGAAATCATTCAGAAGGCAGTGGATCTCGACCAACGCGGCATGGCGAAAGAGCTAGGGAAAGGCGATAGCAACAAGGGGCGTGTCCGCCTGTTTCGCGCTCGCAGCAGGCTCGGCAAGCTGACGGGATTGGACGAGACCTGAACGCTTTTCCAAGACGGGGTGCTTCCGATGAAAATAGTAAAGTTTTACCTGGACACTCGGTGCTGAAACTCAAAAAAGATTGGAACGCCTTGATGCGGAAGTTTGGAATCCTTTCTTCTATCTTGCATCCTGTATCTTGCATCCGGCGGGAGGCATTTTGTAGTTCATCGTTAAGACGTTTTAGCATCAGTGTGAGCGGGAATCAAGATCGCTGCGCGGCCCGGCTTTTCCCCTCCTGAAGAAGAGACTAAGCTGAAGGCCGCGTAGAAAAACGGCTTGGTACACGCACATTGGTAATGCTACAAGGGGTGTAATGACTAGATGAAAATCGACCATATATCCCACGAGTCTATGAAAGCTTATTTGTTGGGCCAGCTTCCTGAAGATCGCGCCGCAGCTATGGAAGAGGAATACTTCACCAATCGTGAATTTTTCCTCAAGATCCAGGCCGAAGAAACCGCATTGATCGAGGAATATCTCGATGGAAAATTGTCGCCTGAGACAAAGCAGTGTTTTGAAGAACGCTATCTACAGTCACCTTTGCTGCTGCAGAAGGTTGAGGAGGTTCGCCGGGACAGGAAGAGGCTGAAACAGGCGGAGCGGCCAACCGCCGGCTTCGGCTGGCGCGCAGCTCTGGCAGTGGCAGCAGTGCTGGTTTTGGCGTTCGGTGTATGGATGTTTCGGTCCCGTATGGTGTCCCAACCGCGCTTGGCTGCAGAGACGGAGATTCATCGACCTCTCTTGGAGGTGGATGCGAAGGCTCCGCAAGAATATGTCGCGTTTTCGGTTCGCCTCAGTCCGGGAGAGAGCAAAGGATCTGGGTCGCCTTCGAGGGAAATCGCGCCGCCCGCCAACGTTACACTGGTGAGACTGATTCTTGAGTTGCCGGGCGAGAAGCTGCCGGTGCGGTGCCGCGTGAAAGTTTCCATGGTGGACGCTAACGGCCGATGGGTGCCGGTGTGGAGCAGCCCCGAGCCTTTGTTGTCCGCAAGTGACACTTCAAGCAAAGGCGGTCAGGTGTTGACCGTGACAATGAGCCAAGCTTTGCTCCATGCTGGAGACTACGTGGCTGAGGCGTCGACCGACGATGGCCAAGTCCGCGAAACGTTTGTCTATCGGGTTGCGCAGCCTAAGTGAGCCAATCGCTCCAGGACTCCTCAGCCCTTAATCCCCAAGGCCGGGCTCTTCCCGTAAGAGCGTCATCTTAAAATTTGGTTCTACTGTTTGGTGTCTAGCGGGTGCTTGGATTCTTCGTAGAACTGCTTTTGCAGGCGCAGGCTGGCCTCATCCTCTTTAATGCCGCGGATGGCGTCCGCGAGGCTTGTGGTCATAGAAGCCTTGTCGAACTCGCCCAACTGCTTGTTGGCCAGGGAGCCATCGCCTGAATAATGGTTGGGAAAGCGCGCATACCACCAGATGCCGGTGTAGACATCTGCAGGCAGTTTTTGGCGGGCTTCGTCTTTTCCCGATTCGCTGCTTGCGCGCTCCAGGTGGACGAGATCGGGGCGCGAGATCATGGTGTGCGCGGTCTCCGACTCTCCCGCATGCATGTTGAGCTTGTCTGCCACTTCCGGACGCCCTTCTCCCTTGGGCATGGGCCAATAGACATAGACCACGTAGTCATGCGGCTGCGCCATCTGCGCCTGTGCGAATAGCGGCAACAGATACTCGTTGCCGCCGTGGCCGTTGACGATCATGATCTTCTTGCAGCCGTTGCGCGCCATCTCATCGGTGGTTTCTTGCAAGAGCTGAAGTTGGAGTTGCAGGCTGTAGGCGATGGTCCCCGGCTGGTGCCTGGCCTCGAAGATTTGCCCGAAGTAGTATTCGGGGAAGACCAGGGCATATTCTTTATCGGCAGCCGCCAGGCTGATGTAGCGCACGTTGAGAAGATCGGTTCCCAGCGGCAGGTGCGGGCCATGCTTTTCAAGGATTCCGAAGGGAAGCAAGCACGTCCCCTGAGAGCGCTGGATGGCCTTGATAAAGTCCTCGCCGGTTAGCTCTTCCCATCTGGTGGAAAGTTTAGTTTGCGCGGTTGTGGGAAGCGCGGCGATGAAGATGCCAAGGAATAACAACAGTATGGAAGTGAAAAATCGGGGTCTGGCAGCAGTGTGTGTCTTCATTTTCTTTACCTGCTTTGGGATCGTTATTTGTTCATCAGGGGATCCGTGATCAGTGACTAGAGATCCGTCATTCGACATCCTTTGACTCTGGGCTAGCGTAATGCCTGGTTTAGAAACATCGACTGAGATGCCTTGGAGCCTATGTGAGAACTTTTGTTCTCACATACGATCCAAGGCATGAAATTATTCGCGTGCTTAACGTGGCCCTGACCCGTTTTCGACAATCTCTCCCTGTCATACATTGTTGTCGTGCGGTTTTTCTTCGACGGAAAAGCCGCGTCGAAAATTCAATTCTTGGATACCCCTGCGTCGAAAATGAGGCAAGGGCCACTCTTCCACAGTTGCGCCAGCTACATCGCCCACGTGAAGATTAAGGCTCATGGGACGTGGATGATCCGCCTTTTTTGGGGGGACTGCACACGGGATGAAGCTCGAAACAATGTTCTTGATCCTGTCTAAAGGAATGCTCTTCCAGCTTTAGTCGATAGCATCCTTCTAGTTGCATACTTACTTGGTCACATACGTCTAGTCGTATATGTCCGTTCGTTATATACCTCGATGACTCAACGATGTCGGCTCAAGGATGGGCTTCGACATCGGTACGATCCATCGTCGCGATCGATCTTGCCTTGAGGGGCAATTACTCGCCCGCGCTCTGGCTCTTGTCTTTACTCTTGCTGTTGCCATTCTTGTCGCTTCCGAAGACAGATGCCTGCAGCTTGGTGGGCTGCACGTTCCATCCTTCAACCACCACTGTGGGAGCTTGCGAGAATTTGCGTGAATCGTAACGAGCGTGGATCACGCGTTCTTCTCCGGGGAAGAGCGGGAAGTAGTTGTCTTGAAACAGGACGGGAAGAATGTCTTCACCCTGGCTATCGGTAATACGCAGGTGTACCTGGAAGCCGAGGGCCTTGGCGGGATTGCGCAGGGTCACGCGCACGACCGTTTCATTTTGGCCGTGCTCGTCTGATTTACGCTCCGCCGATTGATGCTCGACCACGGCCTCCGAGTTGATGGTGACGGTCGGCAGCGTTTTCAGTGGGGTCATGTCTTCCAGTTGCTTTGCAGGCGTGTAGAACCACTTCGAGTGTCCCCAATCGAGCACGTCAGGCTTGGTGGAGCGCCAATAGAAGTTATCGCTCACGGTCTTGCCCGCTGCATCGACAAGCCAAAGGCGGACGAAGTACGTCGCGGACAGACCGTCGAGAGAGGGAATCGTGAGCGCGCGGGTGCTGCTGTCGGGTCCTGCATCTAGCGAGACTTCTTTTTCGAACTTTTGCGTCATGTCGAGGTTGAACACCTTGGCGCGCACCTTCAAGCCGGAGAACGGCTCGTACATGCTGTTGGTTACATAGACGGCATTGTCTTCCTCGGCATATTGCACGTGCAGGTATTCATTGGCCTTTTTGGCTCCAAAGTAGCCTCCGCCGGGCATGAGGTACCAGTCATAAAGGTGCCAGATTAGCGAGGGCCAAGCGTTGTTGAGCATCCACTGGATGATTCCGGTGCTGGTGTACTTGTTGCGGGTGTAAGCCTCGAACATGGCGCGCTCGCCCTCGTAGGCCGCCGCCTGCGACTTCAGCGAGAACTCCTCCATGCTCGATGAGGGCCCGTAGCGCCGGTCCAGGGCATCCTGGTAACGCTTGATGTTCTTGAACTCGTTGCCCCCGGCGTGGAAGTTCCAAACATCGTCAATCGGCCACAGATGATCGGCCGGGATGAACTTGCGGATTGACTCTGGCGGAGGGATGGCCGCGCCTGGACTGGTTTCCGTGTTGAATCCGTAGGCTCCTCCGTTCTTGGTGTCGGCCAGCCAGTAGGAGGGCGGCACGTACTCATAAGGCCCGGTCATCTTTACGCCGCTGGCTCCGCTGAAGTCCGCAGGCTTGCCGCTGGCGGAAGAGACGGTTGGCGTAGGCCAATGCGTTTTCTTCTCGGCGTCGAGGTAGCGCTGCTCGATCTCGGCCACGGGAGGGTTATCGCTGCCGTTGAGCCACATTACGATGCTGGGGTGGGAGCGCATACGGAGAAGCTGCGAACGCAGGGACTCGACCGCGATGTCTTTGTCTTCATCCTTCCAGTTTTTCCACTTTTCCCAGAAGTCGCAGCAGCACCAGCCGCTCATCACCATCATTCCCACCCTGTCGGCGAGGTCGAAGAAGTGGTCGCTCTCGATCTTGCCTTCCAGGCGGATGGTGTTCAGGTTCATATCGAGCGCGTAGCGCATTTCCTGCTCCAGGCGCTCGTTGTTGTTACGCAGCAGCATGTCGAAGCTCCAGCCGCCGCCGCGAATCAGGATCTTCTTGCCGTTGATCTTGAAGAGCCGATGGCCCTTCTCGGTGAACTCGCTGGTCACCTGGCGAACGCCAAAGCGGAGGTACTGCGCATCGCTGACCGCGCCATTCGCCACAAACTGAAAGTTGGCGGTATAGAGATTCTGCGGGCCGAGCTTGGCCGGCCACCACAGCCGCGGATTCTTGAAATGGAGCTGCGGAAACTGCTCGGCAGAGAAGGCGACTTCTTTGGTCTCGCCCGCCGCCAGGTGGACTTCCTGCGAGACTTTCACGTCGTCAATCGTGACTTCGAGCGTGCCTTGTGCCGGCTGGCTGCTTCCATTTTTTACGTCCGCATAGATCGTGAGATCGGCGGATTTGAGAGTTTCGGTATCGACCTTGGTATCGACGAACGGATGCCGCACCGCCACCGGGCCGCTGGTTGCGAGAAACGCTTCACGCCACAAGCCCATGTTTTTATCGGGAGGCATGGGGTTCCAGTCGACAAACGTGATGCCCAGGTCGTTTTCCTGCGGAGGAAATACCTCTACCGCCAGAACATTGGGCTTGCCGGAGACAAGCTCTTTGCTGACGTTGAGCTCATACGTACGCCACGCGCCGGCAATCTGCTTGGTATCGGCGATCTGCTTTCCGTTGAGCCATACGTTTGCGCGATAGTTGATGCCTTGAAAATCGAGCCAGTTTACTTTGCCTTGCCCAGAGGCGGGTGGAGTGAACTCTTTGCGATACCACCAGGAGCAGTGAAATGGGCTATTCGAGGGAAAGGGCTGGTTGGCGAATTCGCTGCCGATGGCGTAGGTTGCACCCGGCATCTTGCGCAGGTCCATGCCCGCGTAAGGTTCGGGGTAATCTTTCACCTTGTCGGC
>Ga0070734_10002817_pt1 | contig 19825 bp, 14 predicted proteins | sample Coa_R1_8_FD_66444 | JGI IMG/M metagenome (GOLD analysis project Ga0070734, IMG submission 66444) | Surface soil microbial communities from Centralia Pennsylvania, which are recovering from an underground coalmine fire - Coalmine... | ecosystem: Environmental > Terrestrial > Soil > Unclassified ... | reverse complement strand
GCCATCTTGGGGGCGGCATCCTGCCGATTCAGGGGCCGCCCGGCGCCGGCAAGACCTTCACCGCGGCGCAGATGATCTGCGAGCTGGTGCGCCAGGGAAAGACAGTCGGCATTACGGCGAACAGCCACAAGGTCATCCGCAACCTGATCGACGAGACGATCAGGGCCGCCGACGAACAGGGCATCGAATTCCAGTGCTGCCACAAGGCCGATGAAGTCCAGCCAGCGCAACACCGCCTGCGCTTCGCAAAGCGCAGCGAGGATATGATCGCCGCGATCGGACAGGGGGTTTCGGTTGGCGGCGGCACCGCGTGGCTGTGGTCGCGGCTGGATGCGTTTGAGACGGTCGATGTGCTGTTCGTCGATGAAGCGGCGCAAATGGCACTGGCAAGGGTGCTCGCCGTATCGCAGGCGGCAAAGACGGTCGTGCTGATCGGCGATCCACAGCAGCTCGACCAGCCACTGCAGGGCAGCCACCCGGAGGGAACGAAAGTATCGGCGCTTGATCATATCCTGGCGGGCGAGCATACGATCCCCGCGGATAAAGGCCTGTTCCTCGAAGAGACGTGGCGGCTGCACCCTGCCATTTGCGCCTATACCTCGGAACTGTTCTATGATGGAAAGCTGCATTCGAAAGACGGCCTTATAACACAGGCCGTCAAGTCGGCGGGACCAGTAAGCGGCTCGGGCCTGCGTTACCTGCCGGTCGCTCACGCCGGCAACCAGAACAATTCCCCCGAAGAAGCGCAGGCAGTCGATGCGCTCGTCAATGCGATCCTCGGCAGCAAGGCGACGTGGATTGACCGTGACGGAGCGGAGAAGCCGGTGACGCTCGACGATATTGTCATCATCACGCCCTACAATGCGCAGGTGTTCGAAATTCAGCGGCTTCTCCCGGGCGCTCGCGTTGGGACCGTGGACAAGTTCCAGGGCCAGCAGGCGCCGATAGCGATCTATTCGACGGCGACATCGAGTCACGCCGATGCGCCACGTGGCATGGAATTCCTTTACAGCCTGAACCGCCTCAACGTCGCGACATCACGTGCGAAGTGCGTCTCGATCCTGGTAGGCTCACCCAAGATTTTCGAAGCAGAATGCAAGACGCCACGGCAGATGCAACTGGCGAACGCGTTTTGCCGGTACGCTGAGATGGCGGAAGAGATCGCGTAACCCGCGGCCGAAAGGTAGTCGTCTACGGCTGAAACGTACTGAAATGCTCCTTCAAAGCTGCGTTGCTAGGACGAGCCGATTCCTTTGTCGGCAAGGTGATGGGGTGCCCATCCAGGGCCGCATATTCGGTGCCGGCAAGCAGGCTCGACACCTTCACTAACAGAGACACGGGATCGACTGAGATCAGTCCAAGATCGAAAAGGGTGTGTATGTCAGCGCGCAATATGAGTCCGTTCTGCAGGTTATTCGTATTGGTCCCCCGGTACGGCGTAATATGCGCTGCCTCTAAAACCCAGGGTGCCGAGCTGCCCGTCATCGCACAGCGGTTTCGGTAAGCGTTCAAAAGCTTGCGCCGAAATACCTGCTGACCCTGACGGCGCAGAATGGTGGCGAAGATTTTCTTGCGGGCATCTCTTATGTCGCTCGGATTGAAAGGCTCCTGCGCCTCGGCTTGTTGTTCCTCGAACATGGCAAGCCGCGATTTCGCGGGGACGTCGAAGGAAGCGAGAAGGCTCGGTGTCACTTCCGAGATCCCTTTGGGGTCGGAGCGGAAGCGGCGGGGCGCATCGGCGCCTAACGCAATGAGTTCGGCTTCGGTTGCAAGGCGCACGTGATATTGATCCTGTGTCCTGAATATGAGGACGTAGGGCGGATTGGCAGGATCGTAGGCCGGGGGAAAGCCGGCTGCGAGCGTCCATGCCGGATGGCGGTGCGTGTATTGATCCGTTATGCGCCACTCGCCATACCGGCGTCTCGGATTACCGGAAAATGTCAAGGACGCCGCTTGGTGATGGCCGGGCCATCCCTGCGTCGCGATAGTTATCTCGGTGCTTGTCGTCTGCAGGAACTGCTGAATGGCGAAGTCGGCGTTGGCGACGCCGAGCGCGATGTGCATCGCGCCCCCTCCACGGCCGTATGGCGCAGCCGCGCCGTTCATCGCGTTGAAGTCAGTGTTGGTCAGCCGCCGCCAAAGGACAAGGTCCTGGGTTGAATGCGCAGCCCTAAGGGGACGCGTGACCGGCGACATCACATCACGGCTCCAGCCTTGGCCTCGATGCCTCCCACCACCTGCCTCCGGTCAATGCGATCGGCACTTTCGGCTTAGGAGGCACCGATCTTATGATTCAGACCCCGCCGCCGGGAAGCTGTCCTGCCCCCGTCACGACGCGGTAATTCACGTTGAGAGCATCGCTAAAGTGCTTGCGGCCACAGACGATCTTGCGCTTTTCGTCCGGGCGCAGCTCGTCGAGATTCAATGTCCCCTTGGTCTCGCGGACAAGATAGAGCAGATCGTCCCCGCCCTCCGGGTCTTCCATGACAATCGCCCAGTCGGGATTGTATTCGCCTATGGGCGTCGCGACCCTGAACCAGGACGGCAGCTTGATGTACAGTTTCACGTCTTTGCGCCGTTCGAGTGCTTCGGTGAACGGCCTCTCGATCGTTTCCGAGTCGAAGGGAACCCCGTCATAGATATGGGTGCCGCCCGCGCCGTTCTTCTCCTCGCTCGGCACGATGTACTCGGCCCATGTCTCGATCTCGGCATCGAACTGGGTCATTTCGTACCAGTCGTCCATCTTCTCGTAACGAATGCCGTCCACTAGCTGATCGGCGAGCTTGGTTTTAATCAAGCCGACGGCAACGGTCGCGTATTCGTGCGGATTGGTCAGTGCGGCCGCCCGGTTTTTAGACCGGCGGAAAATCTCAAGCAGTGTTTTCCGGCTCACCCGCATAGGCGGCGAGGTGTTCTCCATCAAGTTTTCCATGATCTCGATGAGATTGGGCAACGGGTAGCGCCCGGCGAGATCAATGGCGGTACGTGCGCCGCTTTGTGCGAGCGCCTCGAATGTATTTTCATCGCTTGCGATGATTTCCGCCTTGGAAATTGCAATGCGCGGCCTGCGGATTTGCGCGGTTTCCAGGTCGGGCAAAATGTCGTCGATCAGCTTCCTGGCATCGATCGTGACGGCGTAGCGCGTCTTGTGCCGTATACGCTCCCAAAGCTGTTTAAATTCCGGCTTCAGAAGGTGTGCCTTGCGCAGTTTGATGGTCTTCTTCTTGCGGGCGTTAGCCGGCTTGGGCGGCGCGCCTTCCTCGCCATAATCGGCCTCGATCTCCCGTTGCAGCTCGGCGACAAAGCGGTCGTAAGTTTCACTGGCCACCACAGTCAGGACGTTGATCCTCTCATCGCGGATGCGATCGCCGGACTGATTGACCGGCAGGCGCACACCACGGCCGACCTGCTGACGCCGCTCGGTATCGGAGCCAACTTCTCGCATTGTGCAAATCTGGAAGACGTTGGGATTATCCCACCCTTCCCTGAGCGCCGAGTGCGAAAAAATGAATGACACGCGCTCGTCGAAGGACAATAGCTGTTCCTTCTTTTGCATGATGAGCGCGAAGGCTTCTTCGTCGGCCTTGCTCTTGCCGGTGCTGTCTAGGTACTCGGTCTTGCCGCCCATCTTGGTCCTGCTAGCAAAATAGGCCGAACGCACCTCACTGGGCTTGAGCCCGGACCACTCTGGGTGAGCGGATTTGACCTCGTCGAAAATCCGGTCAAAGAGCTGCCGAATGACGCCGTTCTCGGTGGCGTAACTGTCCACCTTGTCGATGAAGAACAGCGAAAGCACTTTGATGCCCCGGTCGCGAAGGCGCGCCTGTTTGCGCATATGCTCTTCGACGGTGTAGCGGAGCTGGGCCTCGAAAATGGCTTCCTTCTCTACGCCGCTGGCCTGCCCGACACGCATCTCGACATTGTTGGCGAAGCGAATGAAACTGCCGCCGTAATTTATTTCCTCGACGACAAGGCCCTGATATTCGACACGGCCCGTCACCTTTTCAAGATCATCGTCACCCTTGACGGTCAGCACCGTTTCCTTGATGGTCCCGCTCTTCATCAACTTGTGGACAGCAAGACGCGCAATGGGCTTCTTGGCCTGGATCTTGATCTCGTCGAGCCGCAGGAAAGGAAGATTTTGGTTGTCTTCCTCGATGACCGACGCAACTTCGATGCGCTTGACCAGCCCCTGACGGTAGGCTTCGAACGGGGTCAGCCTGTATATCAAGTTGTAGGGATTGAGGTGCGTCGCGCTGTAGCGCAAGGCAAAGAGCGGATTGAGACTCGCGAGCGCAGCGATGCGGTTCTCGCTCTCCATATTCTGAGGCTCGTCAAGGATCAGGACTGGGCGAGTCGCCTGTATCAGGTGAAGCGGACGCTCGCCCTGTAGCCGGTCGGTCGCCTGACGGATGACATTCTCTGCGCGGGCGAAAGCATCGATGGTCATTACCATCAGCTCAAGCCCGTCCGACAGGGCGAACTGACGAACCTGGCTTAGATTGGCGGAGTCGTAGACGTAAGACCGGTAGGGAGGGTTGTCGTAAAGCGCGTTCAAATGAGCGCGCGTGATTTTGAGCGTCTTCAAGACTCCCTCGCGCACAGCCACAGAAGGCACGACAATGATAAATTTTCGCAGTCCGAAACGCTTGTAATACTCCATGGCGGTGCGCAGATAGACGTAGGTTTTTCCAGTCCCCGTCTCCATCTCTACCGAGAAATTGGGAAAGGCAGCGTCCCGCGTCCCGGCAGCCGTTTCGATCGCGCCGGAGATGAGCGCCAGCCCTTTATCGGCCTCAAGGCCGGCGGACTTTTGGACCGTTTGGAGATTGCGCAGAAGATCATCCGCCGCAATATCGAGCCGATTGGCGATAGCCGAAAACGAAGCGCCATTGGGTATCACAAGTGAGCTGAGAGCGCGCGGCTGCCCCTCGAGCAGATTGCAGGCCGCGTCTACGGCCGAGAGCTGATATTCCTGGGTAGCGTCAAACCGGAATTCCATTTGGACGTCTCACAGAACTTTCAGGCGGCACTGCAACGCGAGATTGGCAGCGAGCGTATCATCGAGCGCCTTATCACGGCACACGAACAGGTTTTCTCGCGTGAGCCCCAACGCCCGCACGGCATCGACCGTGATCGTCTCATCAAGGCAGATGTGGAAATTTTGCTCACGCTCCGGGTCAGTCACGCAGAAGATTTCGTGTCCTTCGATATCCTTCTTTTCGACCCGTGAGGTCAGCGCAAAGCCTTCGCGGAGCGCAAGCTCCCAGATGACGCTTTCTGAATTCCAGCCATCGACCAACGAGTCCGCGAAGGCATCGAGCTGATCGGCGTAGGCGTCGGCGTCCATGGTCTCCACGCCGTTCCAGGAGCGGATGTTGGACCCCCCGAGACGAAACGCGCGCAATCCGAGAGGTAATCCATTGCCGTTTTCGGAAATCAGGCGCCCCGATTCGGATTCCAAAAATCGCTCTATGACAGTTTGAATGCGGTACAGGCCAAGCTTAGCGAGATCGGAAAATCCGTGACGTGCAACCTCGCTCTTCGGGTCAACCGGTTCGGGAAGCTGAACGCAAATGCTGCGCCTCTGGCCACCGTCTCTGCGGTTTTGTTCCATCACTGCTTGCGCCGTAGTGCACGAACCGGCAAAGAAATCTAGAACAATATCTTCGTCGCTCGTCACCTGTTCGACGAAGCGCCGGATCAGCTCAGTCGGCTTGGGAAAATCAAATGCCTGGAACCCAAAAATGTCCCTGATCTCGGCAGTGCCGTCCGATGTGAACACGTCAACGATGATGCTGGGAAAGGTCATGAACTCCGTTTGTAGGTCTTTCTTGAACTTCTTTTCCCTGGGACGGCCGTCAGGGTTTGCCGGAAAGAGGATGCAGCCTTCCTCGATCAGCTTGGCCATGCGCGAGCGGGAATAGCGCCAGCCGCGGCTGGTCGGCGGATTGTAGCTGATGCCGGTGGCTGGATCGGTAATTGGGAAATGCAAATTGGGCCGCTGCTCGGCAGTCGCAAGACCGAGAATGCTGCGGCTCATCCACGGTCCACGCGGATCGTCGTCGGGATTCTTGAACTTGGTTTCATCGCGCTCGATGCCCCGGAACTGGCCGTCAAAACTGCGACGATAGGCGAGGATGTACTCGTGATCGACAGAGACCTGTGTGGTGGACCGCGAGTCGGGAAATTTGCGGCTTTTCCAGACAAACTGCGCGATGAAATTCTCTTCGCCAAAAATCTCGTTCATCAGCAAGCGGAGATTGGCGAGCTCATGATCGTCGATGCTGACGCAAATGATCCCGTCTTCGCAAAGCAGTTGCCGCGCCAGAATAAGGCGCGGGAACATCATGGACAGCCATGCAGAATGAACGCGCCCACCTTTTTCGGTCTGGGTTGTTAGATACTCGCCGCCATTGGTTTTCTGGCCTGTCACGCGCAAATAATGGTCAAGCGGATCGGCGAAACTATCCGAATAGATAAACTCGCTTCCCGTGTTGTAGGGCGGATCGATACATATCAGCTTCACGCGGCTGTAATAGGCGCGGTAGAGAACCTTCAGAGTTTCCAGATTCTCGCCCTCGATAAAGATGTGCTGGGCGTCATCGAATGTGACGCTGCCTTCGCGATTGGGCCTCAGCGTAGCGCGGGTAGGTGCCTGAAACATCGCGACGGCATTGCGCTTACCCGACCATGTGAAAGAGAACCGTTCCGGGCCCTCTGACGTCAGACTGCCGGTAAGCTGCCCAAGCTTGTCGAGGTCGAGCCGTCCTTCGGTAAAGGCTTCGGGGGCGACCGCACGAAGCTCCGCGAGCAATTCGTCGCGCATGTCCGGCGTTTGATCGGCAACGCGTTCGATCACTTTATTTTTGAGACTTGCGTTTGCCATCCATCCTCAGAGCGTTGGTTTCATGATTTTGTGCAGCCTGAGTGGGTTTGTCTGACCCAAACGAATCAAGGGGTCAAGCTTTCGTTTAACCACTCGATTTCATTGGTTGCTGGCAGCGGATTTGAACCTTCGGCCTTCAGGTTATGAGCCTGGGTCATCTTCCCGCTCATTTTCTCGATCCCGCACCCCTTCGCCCGGATAGTCCGCTGTTTTCCCAAAGTCTACATTCGGGACGGATCAGCTCTTTGGAGGAAGCTCGCCGCCGAGCAAAGGCGACAACATTCGTTGAAGCCCAGCTATCAAATGGTTCGTCTCACGTGCCCGTTCTGTTAAGTCTTTGATCTGTTCGTCCTTCACGTCGACTTGCTTGCGTAAATAGGCAACCTCCCCCTCCAACAGCGTGATGTATCGTGTGTCTGAGGAAGCCGCGACAGGTCGCGACGAGTCGCCACTCATTGCGTCCGCCGGCGCAGCGGACTCACTCTCGATCTTTGCCAGCGTGTCTGTCCCGGCCGGCCGCGACACGCCGCGGCTTGTCGCGCGGGTAACCTCTTGGATATATGCGATGTGCTTGTCGACCGATGCTGGCGCGACGAGATACTTTTCGCCGAACGAGGTCTCGATCACGCGGCAATCAAGATGGCCTTTCGCGCAATAGCGCTGGATGCTGCGCGGCGTTCTCGGAAGACCAGCACCTGCGTAGCGTTCCAGGGCTTCCTCGATTGTCAGGGTGAAGTCGTTGTCTGGGTTGGTCGCGACAGGTCGCGGCAAGTTATTCATATGAACGATCATAGTGCATACTTAACACAGCTCCTGCCGGTTATCCCCACGCCTGCGGTAATGGGTGCCGCCAATGGTAGAATACCGGTATGGAGCCTCAAGAGGGTACACTGACGCCGATTGCGGAGCTGATAGAAAGAAACATCATTCTGAGGGGAGCCGATCTCCTGTCGGCTAGAGGATTCACCCAGGTCCCGAATCATGTTCTCGAGAGCGCCGTCCTGTCTCCGGGAGCGAAGCTCGCTTACGCCATGCTTCTCAAGTACGCTTGGCAGAATGATTATTGCTTCCCTGGGCAACGACGGCTTTCGAAGGACATGGGCGTGACCGACCGAAGCGTGCGAACGTACTTGCAGGAGTTGGAGCAGAAGCAGTTTATCAGTATCAGGCAGCGCGGTTTGGGCAAGCCTAACCTCTACGAGCTCAACTTGGTGCACAGGATAGCTTCCGTCCCTAGCCGGAAAAAATTTCCGGTCTGGACCGGAAAAAGGTGATATTTCAAGACCGGAAAAATATTCCTACTAAGAATACTTAAAAGTAATAAAACACAAATTAATAATATGCACTTCGTAGAAAATCCGAATCTGCCAAAGCTCGCATTTTTATATATCTACGCCTATGAGAGGGAACGGGACTCCTATTAAATATTACTATCAATATACGATAGTTTTCGAGCCCACAAAGGAAGGGGCATACATCGTCACTTGCCCTGCGTTGCCGGGTCTCATGACCTCAGGTCAAACCGTCGAGCAAGCCCGTTTAATGGCGGCGGATGCCATCCGTCGCTACCTTGTCAGTCTCCAGAGGGTCGGACTGCCGTTCCCTATTGAAAATGACCTGCCCCTGGCGGAGAAGGTCGAAATTGCCGTCGACCCGGAATGAGTCCGTGGTTCGCGGCTCCTCTATCCGACTTCCGCTAGCAACGCACTTTCTCATGAAGACGCTGCCACGGGTTGCCGGGCAGACTGTACTCGAATGTGGTCACGTCGGTGGCCACCCGGCCGCGACAACGGCCGATGCGGAGGTGCTGCGCGCGCAAGCCCCGGTACTGCACAGATGCCTGCCCCCGGGGCTACAAGAGCCGCTTGGCATCGCGCGACACGAAGGCGGCAAGCTGCGATGCAACTTGTTTGACAATGTTACTGTCGCCTTGATATGCGTGCGTCTCAGGGGAGCAGGTCAGTGCCCAGCTGGGGCTCCCGCGAGAAGAGGATACCTGGCTCCAAGAGGGACAAACTGTCCTTGAGCGCTGGCTCGTTTTAACGTCAGAATGCGCCACTGGGAGACTGTCCTCACAGGAGCCATTGCGGCCCAGCTCCATAGTCGATCAGGCCGCACAACAACTTCTGGACCGGTTCCGAAAGCATGAACGACGCAATGATCCAGATGGAGGCCGTCCACAAGTGGTACGGTAATTTCCATGCTCTCAACGACATTAATCTCACCGTCTGCAAGGGGGAGCGAATTGTCATCTGCGGGCCCTCCGGCTCCGGCAAATCGACCCTAATTCGATGCATCAATCGGCTTGAGGAGCATCAGGAGGGCAGGGTCGTCGTCGACGGCGTGACGCTCGATCGCGACGTGAAGCATATCGAAACGGTCCGCCGCGAAGTTGGCATGGTTTTTCAGCACTTTAATCTGTTTCCGCACCTGACCGTGCTCGACAACCTGACGCTCGCCCCTATCTGGGTGCGAAAGGTTCCGAGGAAGCAGGCGGAAGACGCAGCCATGCTGTATCTGAAGCGCGTCAAGATCCCGGAGCAGGCCAAGAAATATCCAGGCCAGCTGTCCGGCGGCCAGCAGCAGCGCGTTGCCATCGCCCGTTCGCTCTGCATGAATCCCAAGATTATGCTGTTCGATGAGCCGACTTCCGCGCTTGACCCCGAGATGATCAAGGAAGTGCTGGACGTGATGATCGAGCTCGCCCAGTCTGGCATGACGATGCTCTGCGTCACTCATGAGATGGGCTTCGCCCGAACGGTTGCCGACCGCATAATCTTCATGGATGCAGGAGAGATCGTTGAACAGAATGATCCCCATAACTTTTTCAACGCCCCCCGATCCGAGCGCACCTCTCAGTTCCTGCAGCAGATCCTCCACCACTAGCGATTATGACAACGCTTAGCGTCACCCGTAGCGCCTGGACTAGAGGAGGGTCAGGGCCAATCGATGTTCAACTGATTTGACGACTGCACAAAAGATCGGGGGCCCGCCAGTCACTTCAGATTCCCGACGAGGGCCCCATCCTGGAACCGCCGCTCAAGTGGGCAAAGTGGAAAGGCAAAGGACCGCGCCTAGAGGCGAACCTTACGTCGGCGTGGATCGTAAAAAGGCTTAAGTGAAACCTCTACCGGGACACGATCACCCGCGATGTCAACCTCGAACTTAGAGCCAATAATCGCAGCTTCATCAGCGCCGCCCTCGGACGAGATGTAGCCGATCCCCAGAGCGCAGCCAAGGTGATACCCATAAGCTCCTGATGTGATGTGCCCCGCAACGTTCCCGTTCCAATAAATAGGCTCATCTTGATAGATGAGGGCATCCGAATTTTTGAGTGCCACGAAAATAAGCCTTCGCTGCCGTGGCTGGCTGCGCATTTCGAGCAGCCGATCGCGCCCGATGAACCCCCCTGGCTTTTCGAAAGCCACCGCAAACTGCAGACCTGCCTCAAGTGGCGTATCTTGATCTGTAATATCATGCCCCCAATGACGATAACCACATTCCATGCGAAGCGAATTCATCGCGTGATAGCCGACCAATGACAGGTCATGATCTGGAGCAATTGCCATAATTGTGTCAAATACGGGAACGGCAAACTCGGAAGGAATGTAGAGTTCCCAGCCGAGCTCTCCCACATTAGTAATTCGGCTCGCTCGAACCCTCGCATACGCCAAGTCAATTTCACGAGAAGTACCAAAAGGGAAACTATGGGCGGAAAGATCGTCCGCCGTCAGCTTTGACAGCAACTCCCGCGACCTTGGCCCCATGATCCCTAATACGGCATATCCCGACGTGATGTCCGTGATCTCGACCTGCTCTCCTGCAGAAATGTGCTGCCTCATCCACGACAAGTCACGCCTCTGCGAGGCTGCACCAGTGATCACCCAAAAGGTGTGCCTATCTAGTTTGGTGACCGTGACGTCAGCTTCGATGCCGCCGCGTTTGTTCAACCATGGTGTATAAACGACCGTATCCGATTCGCCACCCAACTTGTTCGCCGATATATGGTTGAGAAACTTCTCGGCGTCGGGCCCCTGGATAACAAATTTGCCAAAGGAGGACAGATCCAACAGGCCCACGGCGTTCCGTACGGCTTGATGTTCGTTCGCCGCATACTCGAACCAATTCTGGCGACCGTAACTATATCGGTATTCAGCTTTTACTCCCTTAGGAGCAAACCAGTTAGGCCGTTCCCATCCTGCGGCCTCACCAAAGCAAGCGTTGCGCGATTCGAGACGGCAGTGGAATGGTGACAACCGCACCGGACGCGCTGTTTCCTTTTGGCGAAAGGGCCAATGCATTGCGTGAAGAAGGCCAAGGCTCTCGACAGTCCGGTCCCTAAGGTAACGCCTATTTCGCTGGAAAGAGGCGAACCGCCGAATATCAATATCCCCTAGATCCATTGAGGGACTGCCATTCAGAATCCAGTCTGCCACGACCTTCCCGATGCCGCCTGATGACTGGATACCCGACGAGTTGAATCCCGTTGCAACAAATAGTCTCTTTACTTCGGGCGTCTCTCCGACAGCAAACATGTTGTCCGGTGTAAAACTCTCGGGCCCATTGAAAAATAACTTAAGTCCCACATCCTTCAACATCGGAACGCGATGCAATGCATTCTTGAGAGCCGGCTCGAAGTGCTCCCAATCATCCGGCAACTGCCCGAATTCAAAATCCGCTGGAATTCCCTGCACTCCCCATGGTTTTGCTCTAGGCTCAAACGAACCAATTAGAAGCTTCTTGGCATCCTCCTTGAAATAGGTAAAACGACCAGGATCTCGTAAAACCGGTGTGCCAGCTGGCAGTTCCGAAATTGGCTCTGTGACCACGTAGAAGTGTTCTGCCGCGTGGGAGGGCACTACCACTCCGCACTTCTCTCCGAGTTGGCGAGCCCACATCCCCGCCGCATTGACAACATATCTAGCGGAGATATCGCCCGACGCCGTCTTTACACCACAAGCCTTCTGATTTTCTATAATTATCCCTGTCACTTCGACATGTTCGAATATCTTCGCGCCATACAGGCGCGCTCCTTTTGCGTAAGCCTGATTGAAGTCAACGGCGTTCAACTGCCCGTCATTTGGCGTATAAACTCCACCAATCAGATCTTCGCTATTAATATGAGGCCAGAGGCGCAGAATTTCCGACGGTGAAATGACATGAGCCTCAATACCGTACCTTCGAGCTACCGAGGCGTTGCGTCTGATTTCCTCAAACCTCTCCCCATCAGACGCTACATTTATTGCACCCGTTCGCCGATATCCTGTCGACTGACCAGTCTCTCGCTCCAATTCCTGAACCAACTCAGTCGTGTATCTGGCGAGCCACGTTAAACTTTCCGTAGATCGCAGTTGCAGAACCAAACCCGCGGCATGCCAGGTCGTGCCACAGCCAAGAACCCGCCGCTCCAAAAGCACCACATCGGTAACGCCACTTTTCGCTAAATGGTAGGCGACACTACACCCGGCGATGCCGCCTCCGATCACCACCACATCGCAACTTAAAGGAAGTTCAGTAGCCACCCGCATCTCCTTAAATCGCCGCGCAAACCCAAACTGAGGGCGCAATTCTGTCTATATGATCATCGACAGTTGGTATGCTGTTCTGACGGTTTTTCCTCTGCATCCCCTGCTTTGCTCACCCTGATGAAAACTGCTATGCAATTTTCACCGTCAACTCGGACCTTCTTCATCATCGGGCAAAGCCGTAACGACAATAAAACGCAAATCGACAAGCCCCGTATTATAGATTGCGTGCTCTACTCCCGGCGGAATAAAAACCACACTCTCCGGCCCCACGACCTGCTGTCTTCCTTCGATATCGAGAAGACCTTCTCCCTCCAGGATGTGATAGATTTGTTCCTGCCTTTTGTGCCTATGCGGCTTAACGAACCCTCCCGGTTGATAGAGAGAAATGCGGTAGTCGAGTAACGTGGAGCGGCATGATTCCGGCCGCACCATCATCTTGGAATTTGCTCCCTTGAAATGTCCTGGTGGCTCTTCCCATAAGACATCGGCTGCTCGACGTATTACCACGCGTTGCGGTTCGGTCATGCTCTAACCCCGGCTGCGGATCTGCCACATACAATTTGCCAAAACTTACCATGCAACTTGTTAGTCGCTAGTCCCTGGTAGGGCAGGATCCGAATGTATTCGCTGACTGACTTATGCATCTCAAAGATTGAAGACGACAAGCTTTTGATCTGTCATTTCTCGGATTGCATATCGAGGTCCCTCACGACCCACACCGCTGGCACGAATTCCGCCATATGCCAACTGATCCGTACGCCAAGTGCACGTGCCATTGACTATAAGGCCCCCAGTTCGGATCTCTCGAATTGCCCGGAAGGTTATCTCATTTGAACGAGTAAATAGCCCACAATGCAGGGCATATTTGCTTGCGCTGACAAACTCGAATGCCTCCGCAATATTCTCGTATGAAATGACGCTCGCGATGGGCCCGAAAACTTCTTCGCAGACTATTGTCATATCTGGTTTCACGTTAACCAGAAGTGTAGGTTGCATTTGCGCCACGTTGCGCTGGCCGCCAGTAACAATTTGAGCGCCCGCCACAACAGCTTCGTTAACCCACAGTTCGACGCGCTTAGCTGCTTCTTCGTCAATCAGGGTACCAACGTCAGTCGTTTGCTCAAGTGGATCGCCGACTCGCAGCTTCCGGAGGTGCGTTGCCATTTCCTCCACGAAACGGTCTTTTACGCCGCTATGGACGAATATGTTTTGGACGGACAGACAACTTTGCCCTGCCAGCCGCGTTGCGCTTCGCGCGCAAGCAGCTGCAGCAGCGGAAACGTCGGCATCCAGATGCACAATCGTGGGCCCATTTCCGCCGAGCTCGAGGGCAGCTCTTCTCAAGCCAATTGACGCTGCGATGTCGCGTCCCGCGTGCGTCGATCCGGTAAAACTTACGAAATCAACTCTAGGGTCACGAACCAAAGCCTGACCGATATTGCGACCGCCATATACAACGTTGATAAACCCAGAGGGAAGGCCGGCATCAACAAACACCTCAACCGCTTTGTGGACTGTCAAAGGTGCTTGCGGCGGTGGTTTCAGAACCACCGTATTTCCGGCAGCGATGGCGGGAGCCAGCTTGTGACACATGAGGTTGACCGGCGCATTAAATGGCGTAATAGCGCCGACTACTCCCACCGGAAATCTCATCAGGATGGCCAACTTGCCAGCGCCCATTTCACTGCCATCTAAGGGCACATGTTCGCCTTCTATCCGTATCGCCTCCTCGGCAGACAGCGAAATTGTGTCTAATGATCGAAGCACCTCAGCGTTGGCGTCTTTAATGGCCTTACCGGTTTCCTTTGCCATTGTAGTCGCAATATCGTCAGCGCGCTGTTGAAGCAGACTGCCAACACGACGAAGCATTTCCGCGCGTTTATAGCCAGGTACCGCTGCCGCCGCAGGGCGCGCTGTGGCTGCCGCTCTGATGGCGTCATCGAGATCAGAAAGATCAGCTTGCGGCGCTTCCCCGATCACTTCACGACGATAGGGGTCTTTAACTTGATAGTAATTTGCTGCATCCCGCCACTGCCCGCCTATCAGAAGATGCGCACGCGGCAGCGACTTTGCCGAGTTGTCTCGGCTGCCTAATTTAGCCATCGCGTTGTGCCTCCCCGGTCCACCGCTGGCCAAAGCGGGGCTCCTGATGGGGTGTAGGAGGCAATTGCCAGGTACCCGTTGAGGGTGGTCGGATGTTCGCATCCACGTGAACATCCAGAACGCAAGGTTTTCCCGACGCTATTGCGTGCCGAATAGCGTCTCCGAGTTGGTCTGAGTGTTTGACAGTGAAGGCTGACACGCCAAAACTCTCTGCCATAGCGGCAAAATTTGGATTGTATGGATCGCGATTTGGCCCCGCGTAGAATGCCGTTCCGATCTCTCGCCCCCCGAATAATCCGTACTGAATATCGCGGATTGCTCCCCAGGAGAAATTATTCCAGACGATCCAGATGACCGGAATATCGTATTCGACGGCCGTGCAGAGGACATGCGGGGCCATGGTGAAGCCGCCGTCTCCTACAATCGCCACACAAGTTCGTGTCGGCGCGGCCAGTTTGGCCCCTAGTACCCCGCTGACGCCGAAGCCCATGGCGGAGAATCCCCACGAATTTAGCATCGTTTGAGGTTTCTGAGCCAACCAGAACTGCATGAACCAATTGTGATGAACGCCTGAGTCAAGAGTTAGGATTGCGTCATTGGGTAAAGCTGCACGGATCTCCGCCACAACACGTTCCGGTCTGAGCGGCGCGCTGCTAATGTGAAAGTTTGCGTCGGTGAACTCCGACCATTCCCTCTTCCACGATGCGATCTCTTGATGCCACCCTTCCAACCACGTGGGTTGAATCTGCCGGCGCTCGCGCAATTCTTTTGTCAGTTGAGATAGGAACACCTTCGCATCGGCAACCAGCGCGAGATCGACAGGATAGTTGCGACCGATTTCTTGTATATCCAAGTCCACTTGTACGAGTTTGGTCCTCGACATATTCCACGAATATCCTGGCAACCATGACGACGACGACCGGTCATCGAATCGGGCTCCGATTGCCAGCAACAAATCACAGTGGCGGCCTGCCTGATTTGCGGGGTATGTCCCGTTTCTGCCGATAAACCCAAGTGCGCACCCGTGCCTCATGTCTAGAGTGCCCATGCCGTTGGGCGAATTCACTACGGGTACGTTGGTAAGATCGACGAATTTCGTCAACTCCTCGCCGGCCCGTGACAGCGTTACGCCATGCCCGACGAAGAGCAAGGGCCGCTCGGATGAGCGGAGTAAGTCAGCAACGCGTCGCACGTCCTCAGGCGAAACTCCGGGCCGAGCGTTGATGACGGCATTATCGATGGAGGGAACTTCAACTTCGGCCTCTTCCTGAAAGAGGTTAAAGGGAACGTCGATGTTTACAGGTCCTGGTCGTCCAGCGGTCGCCAACGTCAAGCCCTGTCGAAGTGCCAATGGGAGCATATCGACGCGGGTCGGTTGGAAGCTTCGTTTGACATATGGGCGGAGCGCTGCTGGGAATTCGGCTTGTTGATGTCTATAGGTTTCCTGGAAAGGGCCCCGGTTAAATTGGGACGTTGGAACGTTTGCCGTCAGGGCTAGAAATGCTGAGGAGTCTGCGAATGCGCAGGCGGTTGCCATAATCAGATTGCATGATCCCGGTCCACATGAAGTGAGAGTGGCGACAGGACGGTGAGCAACCCTAAAGTAGGCATCGGCCATGTGCCCCGCAGTTTGTTCGTGGCGGGGCGAAATGAGCTTTATGTGCTCCTGACGATCGTATAAGGCGTCAAGCAAACCAACGTTCCCATGACCGCAAATTCCGAAAACATAAGGGATTTGTGCCTTTATCAGGAAGTCAGCAATTAGCTCGCCACCTTTCATCACGCCCATTTACAAATTCCATAATTTTCTGTCGTTTCAGGGCACCAGTTTCCCTACGACCAAAAGGTATTTGCGACATTGTCGTTTGTCAATTGCCATTATCGGATATCAAGGATGCGGTGCATCGGCCCGAGGCGCGCTTGTCCTTTTTTGGGACTTTGCATCATCGCGATGGTCGACTTGACGCGAGGGAGGGGATCGAGGGTGGCGGCAAAAACCGGGTCCGGCGGTGTGGTCACGTGAGCAGTGCACCACGCGATTGGCGGTGCGCTTTGGGCAGTTTTTGAGGTCTCGCTGCATAGGCACAGAGAGACCAGGTTCTTTGTCGGCAGGGCACCTTCTAACCAGGACGCAAAGGCGCTCTATCACTACTTTGGCTTTTCGCTCCCGATATAGCCAAGATCACGCGAGAGTTCTTGTCCTGCTTCAATCACCTTTTTCGCAATCTCGGGAAGTTGCTGGAGCGTAACTCGCCATAAGGGCCCGGAAGCTCCTATCGCGGCCACTACGTTGCCGGTGTAACTCCAAACAGGGGCAGCGATGCATCTGATCTCAGCGTTAAATTCACAATCGTCATAAGCAGCACCGCTCCTTCGAATCTCCTGAATTTCCGCCCAGAGTCTTTCTGGGTCTACAATTGTCTTTGACGTATATGGTGTAAACTCAGTCTTTCGAATGTATTCTTCGATACGCGCGTCGCTCATGTGCGCGAGTAAAACCTTCCCTATTGCAGTAGAATAGGCTGGACGGATACTGCCAACGCGTTCTGTAAAGCGGATCGAAGACGTTCCTTCTGACCTAGCGATGATGACAGCTTGATTCGCCGCCATCACAGCGAGATGAGTCGTTTCGCCGGTTTCATTTGCGAGCCACTCAAGCCGAACCAGCGAATCTCCCACAAGATTTATTTCCGTCAATGCCCCAGCTGCTAAACCATATATGTAAGGGCCAATGCGGTATTTTCTATCCGCGTCTTGCCTGATGCATCCAATTAAGCAAAGAGTACGAAGCAGATGAAACGTGGTGCTCGTGTGCAGACCCACAGCTTTCGAAATGTCCGCCAAGCTGAGCGGATGCTCGCTGCGCGCAATCTTTTCAATTATTGCAAATGCACGTTCAAGCGACTGAACTGTTCGACCCTGCCCCTTTTCGTCCTTGGCATCTTCCGTGCCCTTTAATTTGGCAACTTTCTGAGTCATTTCATTCCTCATCATCATAAACTGTTTTATGATACTGTAAGTATGCTACGCGGCAAGGACGTTGAGCTCTTAAATTGATTTCGCAGCCTGCACTACACACATCAACCCAGGCCTCGTCTCCCAATCAGCTTGCCGTACCCTCTCTGTCATGCACTCGCCGGAATCCACGAGGTAACAACCGTGCTCCCAACGTGTGACCGATAGCGTGACTCCTTCAGCGCGTCTAATCCCAGAACGCGCTTCCCTCGGGTCCGCTGCGCAGTTGCGACAATGCAAAAGACATTTCCGCATTGACAAATTTTAGCAGCTCGAGTTATTTTTAGTCATAGGCTGTCACGGCTGTTCGGTCAACCCGTAGGGGCCGGGACTGCCGGTGTGGCTGGAACCGAGGTGGCGGCCAGACTTCTGCTTACCCACTGCGCAAAATGCAGGAACTCCCATGACGCTATCCATGACCTTAAATCGCAATGCCGCATCAGCCACGGAAGACCGCCTCGCGCAAATGCGCGGCTACGCTTTCGTGAATGGGGAGTTCTGCCCGCTACACGACGCCAAAATATCTGTACTCGACTATGGGTTTATCCACTCCGACGCGACGTATGACGCCTTTCATGTCTGGAAGGGAATGGCCTTTCGGTTACACGACCACGTCGAACGCTTCGTCGGTAATGTAGCTAAGCTCCGATTGCAGCTAGAATACTCCGGCAAAGAAATAGCTGAAATTTTGCTAGAATGCGTTTCCCGCAGCACTCTCAGAGATGCCCAGTGCCATTTTGTGTGTACAAGGGGCGTTCCACGTCCGGGAAGCCGCGATCCTCGAACCTGTATTAACACTTTTCTCGCTTACGTCGTGCCGTTCGCCTGGATTAATCCACCAGACATCGGAAAGAGCGACGGCATAGACGTCATCATTAGCAGGACGCAGCGGATACCCCCTACCTCTCTAGATCCCCGCATAAAGAATTTCCATTGGCTTGACCTGGTAGTGGCGCAATTCGAAGCTTTCGACCGGGGCGCCGACAACGTGATATTGCCCAATAGCGAGGGCAACGTTACGGAAGGCCCCGGATTCAACGTATTCGTGGCCAAAAATGGCTCTATCGCAACGCCCGAGTCTGGCGTCTTTGAGGGAATGACGCGTCGGTCCGTGATTGAGTTATGCGGCGAGCTTAAGATCGCGGTGGAGATTCGACCGATCAAGATCGAAGAACTAAAGAGTGCTGACGAAGTTTTCCTCACGTCAACCGCGGGTGGAGTCACCAGAGTGCGTTCGGTTGACGGGTCCCCAGTCGGGCTAAATCGGCGCACAGGTGACAATCAGCTACTGAGCGCAATTATATCTGACCGCTATTGGCAAAGAAAAACGGCCGGCTGGTACGCCACACCCGTCAACTATTCTGACGCCGATCGCACGCTTTAATCTGGCGCGTCTGTCGTTCGCCGCAGCTCGTCCGCACCTAAGCCCGCATTCGCCGGATGATGCAGTAACTTGCTGCGGTCTTGCGCCGATTCAGATGGAATAATCAATAGGTTAATCCGGATTGCGCGGGGCCGTCATGGAGAACCCAACGGGTGAACCAGCCAATGGCGTTCTCAGACTCGATTTCGACCGCCGATTGATGCTCCAGTTTCGCGGCTCTACCCTCACCTCCGATGCGGGCCTGCTGACCTATCGTGAATTCGACGACGCCCTTGGCCTGAGCGTGATCGCAGGCTCCGCACTCGCTGACACCCGCACCGGCAGGAACGGTCGCCGTGCTCTGCCCGGGTTGCTGCGGCAGTTCGTGTTCGGGCGGCTTCGGGAGCCGCGGCGTCGCCGTGCCAAGAATGCTGTTTGCCGAGATTCTGCGGCCGATCGCCAAACTGCGGCCGCCGCCTGATCGAGCGCCAGTGTGACGCGCGGACATTCGTTAATGGCTCCAGCAAGAACCATAGGAACGAGGCGCCTTGAGGAAGGGAGTTCGGAGATTCCCACACGTGGTGCGCCGATCTCACGGGCGGTTGGAGCATCCTGGCATTCCGAGCTTGGGCACGCTCTTCCAAATACCATCGTCCGGCGGCAAACTTGGTTTTGAAATGTGGTCATCCGGTAGATGTCGGTTCAAAACAAGGAACATTCGAGATGCTGCCCGCGGCGGCTGACGTTATCGTGGTGGGCGCTGGCAATGCGGCGCTTTGCGCCGCACTTGCTGCCGTTGAACACAGGGTTTCGGTACTCGTGCTCGAACGCGCGCCCCAGAGTGAAAGCGGCGGCAACAGCCGCTTTACGGCCGGCGCAATTCGTTGCGTCTACAACGGCGTCGAAGACCTGCGTGAATTGATGCCC
>Ga0070734_10002815_pt1 | contig 19834 bp, 17 predicted proteins | sample Coa_R1_8_FD_66444 | JGI IMG/M metagenome (GOLD analysis project Ga0070734, IMG submission 66444) | Surface soil microbial communities from Centralia Pennsylvania, which are recovering from an underground coalmine fire - Coalmine... | ecosystem: Environmental > Terrestrial > Soil > Unclassified ... | reverse complement strand
ATCGGCTTTGTGGTGCTGGGATATGCGCTTTACTGGGCGGCACGTGAAGGCCGGCAGGCTGTTGGGAACAAGGCGGCGTTCCTGTGGCAGAAGTTTCCCAAGTTTGTGCTGGGATTCCTGCTAATCTCGCTGCTGGCGAGTCTGAGCATCTTCAACAAGGACCAGGTGAATAACCTCGCGAACTTGTCCAAGTGGGCGTTTTTGTTGACGTTTGCCGGCGTGGGCTTGCGCATCAACTTCAAGGAAATGAAGAAACAGGGATTGCGGCCATTCATTGTGGGAGCGCTGGGCGAGGTAGTGATCGCGGCGATCACGCTGGGGCTGGTGCTGGGAGCGAGCAAACTCGTGAAACTGTAGCGTAAGATTTGGAAGTGCAATGGTCTTTGCTATTGTTATCCATCGCTCTCTATATCTTCATTCCGGTCTTGCTGTTTAGCGGGTGGAGAAGGTGGGTGCACCATCGACCAGTGGAGAGCCGCGCGTCTGTGCGCTCTCTGCTGGGATTTACCCTGGGCACTGCATCCGCTCTGCTTGCCGCTGGAAGCATCATCTATGCCGGTGCGTCGGGCGGATTTCATCATTATGCTCCGCCATTGATTGGGCTTTACCGACTGGGCATCCTGGTTCCTCTCGGAGGATTGGCCAGCAGCTTGGCAGGAATGTTGAGCCGCAACCCATTGCGCTGGCATGCACCGGCCCTCTCATTGAGCATGTTGTTACTTTGGTTGATCTGGGTTTCCGGCGAATAAGGACAACAGCGCTCGATTTAAGGCCGTACCGACTTTCCTTCTTCCGGCGTGGTAAATTTATTTCACAATGGATGCTGATCTAAAAAAGAAACTTCAAATAAGTCTGCTGGTATTTATTGTCATCGCTGGCGTTCGGGTAGGGTTTATCTTTTACGCCAGGCGCGATACCGGTGGAGGGCCCAAAAAACCGGAGACAACATACTCATCGAACATGGATGATTATGTGACTCCGCACAAAATTTTTCCTTACAACGTGGAGTCCGCCAAGAAAGAGTTGGTGGGCAAGCCGTTGTGGGTGAAGACCGGAAACGTCGTGCCGTATTATCCGTACGATGCAGCGGCGCATGCGGTGAACTTTAAGCGCCAGGCGGGTTTGCTGCCTCCCGTCGCCAAATTGCAGGTGAAGGACGTGGTGCTTGCCCGCGATGCGGCGCCGCCTAAAGTCGGTGAGGTCACGGTTGTCCAGAAGAAGATCATGGCGGTTTTTGAGAAGGCAGGAGAGCCCGGAACGTTTGCTGCTGCCATTGGCTCAAACACAAGCGATGACTATACCTTCACGGTAAACGACAACTTCTTTTTCGAGGATCCGCATGAACTCTACAAGCACTGGCCAGCGGAGACATGGAGCGCCATTGATCAGCACCAAGCCAAGCAGGGTATGAGCGAATTGCAGGTCAGCTTTGCGCTGGGAGCCAACATGAGCGCAAGCGAAGGAGATTACGGTAATCGGACGATTGAATTTGCCAATGCGGGCAAGCCCGTGACGGTGACCTTCGAGAAGAACAAAGCAACAACGGTAACGCAGGGAAAAGGGCAATAAAGCTGCGCATGACTGCACGCCGTGCTCGTGTGCGGTGCAGGCAGTATGCCGATCCTGTTCACAACGATCAAAAATTGCTCTAGTCTAGCCGCCGGTTTTACGGCTTTTCCGCGTTGGGCGTTCTTCTTCCACAGGAACGGCGGGCGTGCCCGTTGAGGACCGAATCGGCTTCTTTACTTCGGCCAGGCTCATCTTGAGCGCTTCAAGAATATCGACCACGGGCGCCTTGTGCTTGGTTTCGACGGTTTCAACAATCTGCTTGCCTTCAACCTTGGCCTGGATCATGGCCATCAGATTTTCGCGATAGGCGTCGTGGTATTTCTGAGGCTCGAACTCCGCCAGCAGGGAATCGATCAGCATCTTGGCCATAGCCAGCTCTTTTTCTTTCACAATGCTGGTGTCGGTGCGGAACTCTTCAACCTGCCGGATCTCGTCCGGATAATACATGGTGTGCAGCAGAATTCCCTTCGGTCCCGGCCGCAGCACAACAATATGCTCACGATTGTGCATGGCAATCTTGGCCACGCCCACGCAGCCGCTCTGGCGCAGCGCTTCAAATAAGAGCGCATACGGTTTTTCTCCGGCTTCATCGGGCGCCATGTAATAGGAGCTTTCAAAGAAGATGGCATCGACTTCAGTGGCCTTCACAAACTCCAAGACTTCCATGGTCTTGGCGGTTTTGGGCGCAACCTTCTTGATGTCCTCGTCGTCAATGACGACGTACTTGTCTTTCTCGTACTCATAGCCCTTCACGATCTCACTGCGCGAGATGGGCTTATCTTCAAGTTGGCAGTACAGCACCTGCTTGACGCGGGAGTTGTCCGCTTTATGAAGCTGGTTGAAGCCTACGGATTCGCTGCGGGCTGCGCTGTACAATTTGACGGGAAGCGACAGCAGACCAAAAGTAAGATGTCCCTTCCAAACTGTGCTGGCCATTTCATGATCTCCAGATATAAGGGCGTAGGGGTTATGAAAGCACAAAAAGCGGTGCAATACAATCTTCCGAACAGGCTATGTCACTAGAAGAATACCGGCGAAAAAGAGTCTTTTCCAGGACACCAGAGCCTCCGGACAGGCCTGCGCATGAGGAGGGCAACCGCTTTTTTATCCAACGACATAGCGCTCGACGTCTCCACTATGACTTGAGGTTGGAAATGGATGGCGTGCTCAAGTCTTGGGCGCTGCCGCACGGGCCAACTCTTGATCCGGCGATTAAGCGCCTGGCGGTCCACGTGGAAGACCATCCGCTGGATTACGGCAGTTTTGAAGGCACGATTCCCAGCGGTAATTACGGCGCTGGCAGCGTTACGCTGTGGGATCGCGGAACGTATGAATGGCTGGGCCCCAAGACTCCGGCGCAGATGTGGGAATCGGGCGATCTGAAGTTGCGCTTCCACGGACACAAGATCGTGGGCGAGTTTGCGCTGGTGCGCACCAATCGCGCCAAGGGTAAAGACTGGCTGCTGATCAAGAAGAAAGATTTCGCCGTTCGTGAGGGCTGGGACCCGGAAGCCGATACGCGCAGCGTGCTGCAAGGCCCGGCTGAGATTTCCTCGATTGAAGGCGCGGTCAAAGCTGAAATGCCAGCTGCGTTGGAGCCTATGCTGGCGATCCTGGGCAACGCAGTTCCTTCCGGCAGCGACTGGCTCTACGAAGTGAAGTGGGACGGCTACCGGGCACTGTGTTTCGTGGTTGACGGCAAGGTGCGTATGCTCTCGCGCCGGGGGACCAAGCTGGACAAGCAGTTTGCTTCAGTGGCCGCAGCGCTCGCCCAAAGCGTGAAAGCCGATACGGCGATCATTGACGGCGAAGTGGTTGCGCTGGACGAAAACGGCAATCCGAGTTTCCAGCATCTGCAAAACCTCACTGGATTCGGCACCAAACCAGCCCCCAAGAGCATGGCGCCACCGAACCTGAACTTCTTTGCCTTCGATCTGCTGTATGTCAACGGGTACGATCTGCGAAAGGCAGCGCTGATTGACCGCCGTCAGCTATTGATGTCAATCCTGCTGCCTAGCGAGATCGTGCGCTACTCTGAACATTTTGTCGGCAAAGGCTCTGAGTTGCTGGATGCGGTCCGGGCCAAGGGCTTGGAAGGAATCATCGCCAAACAAGCCCAGAGCCGATATGAATCCAAGCGCAGCGCAAGCTGGATCAAGATCAAGGTCACCACGCAGCAGGACTTTGTTGTCTGCGGGTACATTCTGGGCGAGCGCGAACCGTTTGGCTCGTTGGTGCTGGGCTATTTCAAAAATAAAAAATTAGTGTACGCGGGCAATGCAGGCTCGGGGTTTACGCAGCAATCACTTAAGAATGTGTTTGAGAAGATCAAGCCGCTGATCACGAAAAAGCCGGTGCTGAACGAAGTACCAAAGGACGTCGGCGAGGTTACCTGGGTGAAGCCAGAACTGGTCTGCCTCGTGAAGTTCACGTCGTGGACAAAAGACGACCGCCTACGTGCTCCGGTATTTCTGGGATTGCGGGCCGAGGTTGCGCCGGAAGAAGTGGTGCGCGAAACTGGGTTAGTCGGAGCAAGCCTGCTGGCGGAGGATACCGAGCCGGAATCGAAGCAAGAGGTTTTGCTGGCAGCCGATAAAGCGGAGATCACGCTTGATATTGACGGCCATCGGCTGAAATTTACGAACCTCAATAAAGTTTTCTATCCGGCGGACGGCTATACCAAGCGCGACGTGATCAACTTTTATGCCGCGGTTGCCGACCTGCTGGTTCCGCATCTGCAGGGCCGTCCGCTATCGCTCAAGCGCTATCCGAACGGGATCGACCGTGACTACTTTTTCCAGAAAGATGCTTCTGGATTCCCTGACTGGCTGCATCGGGAAGAGTTGGCGGATGATGAAGAATCCAAAACGCGCGTGATCTGCGATGACAAAGCGTCGCTGCTCTATCTGGCGAACCTGGGCTGCATTGACCAGAACCCATATATGAGCAGGATGGGAACCTTGGAACATCCAGACTTTATCCTGATCGATCTCGATCCGTACCATTGCGGTTATGACCGCATTGTGGAGGCCGCGCAACTGGTGCGAGAAAAGCTGCGTCTGATCGGGCTCACGGGATATCCCAAGACCACCGGCGGCAATGGCATGCATGTTTATGTGCCGGTGGAACCGATTTACAGCTCAGCGCAGACACGCCAGTTTGCGGAGATATTGGCGCGTTGGGTCGCAGCCGAGCGGCCTGACATCTTCACTACGCCGCGGATGGTTTCCGCCCGCGAGAAAGGCAAGGTTTACTTCGACTACCTGCAGAACGCCAGCGGCAAAACCATCTCCGCGCCTTATGTTCTGCGCGCGTATCCCGGAGCGCCGGTGGCCACGCCGCTTAAGTGGGATGAGGTTGTGCCCGGCTTGAAGCCTGCGCAGTTTCATATCGCTAATGTGCTGCGACGCTTTGAGCGTGTGGGCGACTTGTTCGCTGGAGTGCTCAGCAAACCGCAGGAACTGGGGCCGGCGATTGAGAAGCTGAGCAAAGTGATGGTATAAAGCATGATTCACCGCAAAGGACGCGAAGGTCGCAAAGAGAACCGGAAAAGGAAATTTGCGCTGCACGGTGAGAACTTCATGGACGCGGCATGACATAGGATTGAAGGCATGGTTTAAAGCAACCTTCACTCCTTAATCACTCTTTCATAATTTTCTTCCGGATTGTTGAGCATCCGTCGTTTGGCTGACGTAGCCCGCATGGTCGGTGATAACGCCAAGCGCACCTTTTTGCAATGCCGCACGTAGGTCGGGCGGCAGAGGCGTTTTGGTGAGTGTGTGCTGTTTTACCAGCACGTAGACGGTTTCCGCCGTCGCAAGCACGCGATCGTGGCCGGCAATGCGGAATTCGGCGACCAATGTGAATGAAGTGTTGCCCAGAGCCTTGGCAAAAACAGAAACTTCCAGTACCTGATCAAAGCGCGCAGGGGCCTTCCATTCGATGGTCTGCTTGACCAGTTGGAAATCGAGTTCGCCGCTGAAAAGCTGCTCGCCATAGCCCAGCGCACGTAAGAATTCTGTGGTCGCCAAATCAACGTATTCGGCGTAGCGGGCGTTGAAGACGACCTTTTGCGCGTCGCATTCACCATAACGCACGCGGAGATAGTAGAGGAAAGGCTTGATCATTTTGGTCGTGAGCGATTTTAATTGATTTTTGTTCAGCGAAATCCTGCTTGTGTTTTTCAAGAGCCCAATAACGGGCTCCGTCATCCGGGCAATCCAGCGCGGGCAACTTTCCGCGAAAAAGACCATCGCAGATTTTATTCGCTATTGTTTCGTAGACGAAAATACGGTAAACTGCACGATGAAAACAGCTACAAAGCGGAGGGCAATGAGTTATGGAAATTAAGTTTTCGATGAAAATTAAGAAGGACGGGAAGACCGTTCAGGTGCTGATGTTATGCACGGAGTGCGGGGGAGAGCTGGAGATGGCAGCAGGCGCGACGACTGTCCGGTTCCGGTGCCGTAAGCACGGTGAATTGGGGACGCTTACGGAGGAAGAATTTGCTGACGGCTTGCGGCAAGCTCAGGAGAAAGCTGCCCAACAGTATGGTCTGGGGCAGCCGGTCCGCATGAAACTGGTACCGGCCGAGCCGACGATCCAGTAGAAGTGGTGGAACTGAAAACAAAAGCTGCGCGGAGCAACGGTGATCAAGAAGCTGAGCGGCAACATGCGAAAACCGCTGAACCTGATATAAATCATCTGATGTTTGCCTCGCGTACGAACTGGAACCTGAAGCCAAACCGGCTGGCCGAAGCGCTGGAGCATCACAAATCCAGCGGCCGGCGACTGCTTGATTTGAGCGTGTCGAATCCTACGGAATGTGGATTCAAGTATGATGCACCGGCCATCATGCGCGCACTCTGCGCACCGGCGTCGCTGCAATATCACCCTGATCCAAAAGGCTTGAAGTCTGCGCGGAAGGCTGTAAGCGATTACTATGCGGAACACGGCGAAGGCGTCTCGGTCGACGATTTGATTCTGACTGCAAGCACGAGTGAAGCATACTCTTTCATCTTTCGATTGCTGTGTAATCCCGGCGACGAGCTGCTGATTCCTACACCAGGCTATCCGTTGTTTGATTTTCTGGCCGATGTGAATGACGTAAGACTGGTTCGCTATCCGCTTTTCTATGACCACGGGTGGCAGATCGATCTACATGCTTTGAAGCAGGTCATCACGCCGCGCACACGCGGGGTCATCGTCGTCCATCCGAATAACCCTACGGGACATTTCACCAAGCCGGAAGAGATTGCGCAGCTCAACCAGATTTGTACTGCCAAACAGATGGCCCTCATCGCCGATGAAGTATTTCTTGATTTCTCTCTGGGCTCGGCGCAAAGGAGCTTCGTAGCAAACACCGGCGCGCTGACTTTTACCATGAGCGGCATCTCCAAAATTTCCGGTCTGCCGCAGATGAAGTTTGCGTGGCTTGCTGTCAGCGGTCCGGATGCCGAAAAAAGGGAAGCGGTGGCTAGATTGGAAATGGTCGCGGATACTTATCTTTCACTGAATGCTCCCATCCAGTTAGCCGCGCCCGTCTTGTTGCAGCAGCGGAAAAAGTTTCAAGAGCAGTTGATGGCCCGCGTGGGCGCGAACCTTACCGAACTTGATGCGCAGCTTGCGGAAAAGAAACAGGTGGGCCGGCTGGGTGTGGAAGGCGGCTGGTATGCTGTCCTTCGCATTCCAGCAACGAGGCCGGATGAGGAGCTTGCGCTGGAGCTGTTGGAAAAACGCGACGTGTACCTGCATCCGGGACACTACTATGACTTTCCTGGAGACGGATATCTTGTGGTGAGCCTGATTGCCCCAACGCAGGATTTCAGCGAAGGGCTGCGCAGAATCCTGTCCGCTATCTAGTCCTTCAAATTCTTGTCGTGCGCAGTGTCATATCGCCTACTCCCACGTGTGCGTGCAAGCGATATTTACCGGGACCAGCGGTCTTGAAAGATCGCGACAGTTTGCTCCTTGCAGTCTTGAATAAAGGAGCATACATATCGCCGACGCGGACGGAGAAATCCGCCTGGGCATAGTCCTGTGGGTGCAGAGAATTTAGGTCAAGATTGCCGGCGAGGATTTCTATATCTTTGTTGCCCTCCACGTCGCCAATGCTGAGTCCGCCGGCGCTCATGCGCACGCGCAGATCGGTCTTGCGCGGAACTTCAATCAGGGCATGAAAGTTTGATTTCGGTCCGGCAATCTTGAGGTGATTTTGTCCATGTCCGGAATCGATCTGCACCTTAACTTTACGTACGGCGTCCGCATTGCTGCCATCGTAGACGACGGCAATGCTGTCAGAGGTGCTGGCCACAATCTGGTAATCCCCTGAGCCAAGTTCTATGTCCAGCGGCCAGTTGGGATCCGGCCGAAGCTCATAGCGCCGCTCGTGGTTGGCTTGCGGTTGTCCCCAGGTCAGGGACGCGGACAGCGCGAGCAAGAAAGGCAGGAGTCTTTTCATTACACTTCTCCTTGCAATTGTATATACGCCGGGAGAACGGAAAAGGTTCCTGGAAGTTGCAAACTTATTTTGATGGAATGTTTGTTGCGTCCGATGCCGACTGCCGCAGCTTGTAACGCTGGATCTTTCCCGTGGCAGTTTTGGGAAGGTCTGCGACCACCTCAAATACCTGCGGACATTTGTACGCCGCAAGTCTATCCATAACATGCTGCCGAATCTCTTCAATCAATTGCGGCGTATTGTTCGCGTCCTTCTTTAGCACCACGTAAGCTGCGGGCTTTACCAGATTATTGCCGTCTGCGTTGCCGATGGCTGCGGCCTCCTGCACCATGGGATGCTCCATCAACACGCTCTCAATTTCAATGGGGCTCACCCACATTCCCTTGACCTTCATCATGTCGTCATTGCGGCCCACGTACCAGTAGTAGCCGTCAGGATCGCGATAGTATTTGTCGCCGGTGCGGATCCAATGGCCTTCAATGGTTTCTTTCGTTTTCTCGTGCTGGTTCCAGTAATACGCGCAAACGGAATCGCCCTTGATTAAAAGGCTGCCAACCTCGCCGTCAGGAAGGTCGTTCCCGTTTTCGTCCACGATGCGGGCTTCGTATCCAGGCATGATCTGCCCGCTCGATCCCGGCCGGACCGCGCCCGGCCGGTTGGCGATAAACATGTGCAGCGCTTCGGTTGATCCAATGGCGTCCAGAATCTCAACGTTAAAGCGTTGCTTGAAGCGATGGTAGAGCGTGGCGGCCAGCGGCTCACCGGCAGAAACGGCGTATCGCACGCTGGAGAGATCAAAGTCCGGCCCGCCTTCACGCTTATAAGAAAGCAGGGTTGAATAATTTGAAGGCACGGAAAAGAACAAAGTCGGCTTGTGCGTTTCAATCACGGAATAGATATTCGGAGGTGACGGCGATCCCGGCCAAAGAATGCTTGTTGCTCCTACAGAGAGAGCAAAATAAAGACCGTTGCCCAGGCCGTAGGCAAAGAACATTTTGGCCACGCTGAAAAAGCGGTCATCTTCTGTGATCTGCAGAATGTTTTTAGCGTAAAGTTCAGCGCAGACCACCATGTCATGGTGCAGGTGAACGCACCCTTTAGGGAAGCCGGTGCTGCCGGAAGAATAGAGCCAGAATGCAGCGTCATCTTTTGTCGTCGGTTCGGGCTCCAACTCAGGGGAACTTTCATCCAGCAGTTGTTGCAGTGATTCCGTACCCGCCGGTGCGTTGCCAACGACAACAATTGTCCTCAGATAGCGGAGCTTTTCCCGTCCGATCGCCTGTATCTGTGGCAGCAGAGCTTCGCTCACAACCAGCACATGCACCCGAGAATCGTTCAGTATGTATTCGTACTCACTGGCCTTCAACAGTGTATTGATGGGTATGGGAACAGCGCCGATTTTGATACCGCCAAAAAAACAATAAGGAAATTCCGGCGTATCCAAAAGCAGCAGGCCCACGCGCTCTTCCTGCCGGACACCCAGATTCCTGAGCGCATTGCCGGCGCGGTTGACGCGTTCGAAAAGTTGCCGGTAAGTGACGCGCTCGTCGCCGCATTCATAGGCGATCCTGTCGCCGCGGCCCTCTGAGATGTGGCGATCAATAAAATAGGTGGCTACGTTAAAGACGATGGGTAGTTGGATTGATTTCATTTTCTGAAATCTCGACCCTTGACCCAGAGCTTGCGAAGGGAAACGGGGAGAGAACCCTGTCATTATAAATACTGGTGTTCAAGTTGCCCGCTTTCATAGCGATAGGGGCCCCTCGCTTCGCTTCGGGGTTACAGAAAGGCAATATAACCGGAACTTATGCGCCTTCCCAGCCGTAACTATTGCCAGCCGGGAAGCGCAAAGCGTGATAATTTTTCCATTCCGGTTAATAACAGGGTTCTTCTCTCGTCTTACATCTTGAGAGGAGCACCGTACTAAATTGCAGGCCACAATGCAAATAGCGCAGGCGAATATGGCAGTCATGGCCGGAGACAGTTACAGGCCGGGGCTGGAGCAGATATTTCTGGAGCACAAAGAGCTCGTTTACCGAGCGGCTTACCGCGTTACCGGCAATTCGAGCGACGCGGAGGATGTGTTGCAAACCGTCTTTCTGCGGCTGGTGCGACAGGAAAAATTTCCGGAAATCTCCAATCTTCCAGGTTATCTGCACCGTTCCGCGGTGAATGCGTCTCTGGACTTGCTGCGCGGGAAAAAGGAAACCTTTTCCCTGGATGAAGACCCGAACCAGACTGAAGTGGTGTCCACAGATCATGGACCCCATTCGGCTGAACTCCGGGACTGGTTGCGCCATGCTCTGGCGAAACTGAATCCACGCTGGGCGGAAATGTTTGTGCTTCGATTTATAGAGGATTACAGCAATCGTGAAATAGCCGGACTCATGAATACATCGGCTGCGGTAGTTGCTGTGGTGCTGCATCGTACGCGTGCTCAACTCAAGAAGGATTTTAAAGGACTGACGAGAGGTGCCCGATGAAGCCGGACGAAAAGATTCGCGCCATCAATCCAGGCGAAAGACTCGACCATGCGCTGAACGCCATGCGTGCCGAGCAGCCTGATCAAGAAACCATGAACGCCGCCGGAGAGCGCGTGTGGCAGCGCGTAAGCCAGGAAGCCGCTTTTCCTTCCACCGCGCAGGTAGCCTCTATCCGCGGATGTGAAGACGTGCGCTCGTTGCTGCCCCAGTATCGCAACGGGGCGCTCGCTCCAGCGCGCGCATTGCTGGTGGAATCGCATCTGCATGAATGCGTTGCCTGCCGCCGTGAAGCTGACACCGGCAAGCGCGAGCGCAACACTCTAGCGCCGTGGAAGCGGGAGCTTCCGCAGGTGGCAAATACCGGCTTCCGCTGGGTTGCTGCGGCGGCTGCAATCGTCATTTTTGCCGTTGCAACTTACTTTATACAGGACAAGTTCTTTTCCGGCCCGCAGGGCATGCGCGCCCGTGTGGAATCACTTAACGGTGTACTGACCCGCGTGGGCTATAGCGGTGATCAGCCGCTCAAAGTGGGCGATGAAGTCACTGAAGGTCAGATGGTTCGCACCGGCGGCGGATCGCACGCCATGTTGCGCCTGCGCGATGGCTCAGTCGTCGAGATGAATGAGCGCGCCGAATTTGGCGTTTCCATGGGCCGCAAGGACACTACCATCCAGCTTGAGCGCGGCAACATCATCATTCAAGCGGCAAAACGCACCAGCGGCCATCTATATGTGGCTGCGCGTGAGTGCCGCGTTTCGGTTACGGGCACGGTGTTTTCCGTAAACGCCGGCATGAAAGGCTCACGCGTCTCCGTAATCGAAGGCGAAGTGCGCGTGGCTGAAGCCGGCGCAGAGAAAGTCCTGCATCCCGGTGATCAGCTTACGACCAACGCCAGTCTGGGAACGGTCCCGGTAAAACAGGAGATTGCCTGGAGCCAGAACCTCGACAAGCATCTGGCGCTGCTGGCGGAGTTTGCTCACTTGAGCAACAAGCTGGAAACCGTACAGATGCCGGGCTTGCGCTTTAAGAGCAATGTGCTGGCAACGCTGCCCGCGAACACCGTTGTTTTTGCCGGTATTCCCAACCTGGGCGATGCGGTTCAGCAAGCCAATAAGCTTTTCCAGCAGGAATTGCAGGAGTCCGCCGTGCTGCGCGAGTGGTGGCAGCAAGTGCAGGCAGGCAAGAAGAACGGCCCCGAGTTTGACGAACTGATTAACTACGTCCACGATCTTGGCCAGTATCTGGGCGACGAAATTGTTTTCTCTGTCGCACTGAATGGGCACGACGGCGAGCCGCTGGTGGTCGCTCAGGTGCAGCGTGACGGCCTGAAGCAATTCATTGAGCAGGAAGCGGCAAAGTATGCCGGCACGAAAGAGCACATACGGGTCGTGGATGAACAAGAGCTGAATCAGATTCCAGCGGGGAAAGGGACGCAGTTGCTGGTGCTGGTCCGATCTGACTTTGTTGCCGCGGCCGGCGATGCTGCAACGCTGAAACAATTTGTTACGGGACTGAACGGCGGTGGAGGCGGCTTTGCTGCCACACCATTTGGCCAGCGTATGGCTGCGCAGTACAAGAACGGCGCGGATATCCTGTTTGGCGCGAACCTGGCGGTGATGACTGCATCCCATCGTCCTCGCAATGCCGAACAAGAGTCGCAGTTTGCGCTTACTGGCCTGGGCGACGTGGAGTACCTGATCGCTGAGCGGAAGGGAAGTGGAGTGCAGGTACAGAACCACGCACAACTCACGTTCGCCAACCAGCGCCATGGACTGGCGTCATGGCTGGCTGCTCCTGCGCCAATTGGCGGACTGGACTTTGTCTCTGCGGATGCCGGCGCCGTGGCGGCGTTCATCTCAAAGAACCCCGCGGACATGCTGGATGATGTGCTGAATCTCGCCGATGCTAGCGGCAAGGACGGGTCGGCAAAAATCGCACAGGGCGAATCCGAACTGAAGATTCAGTTCCATCGCGATCTGGCCGATACTCTGGGCGGTGAAGTTACCATCGCGCTGGATGGTCCCATCTTGCCGACGCCATCATGGAAAATTGTGGCTGAGGTGAAAGATCCAGGCCGCTTGCAATCCACGATCCAACAGTTGGTTACGGATATAAACGACCACGTTAAGGGCGAACACCCAGGCTTGGCACTGGATCAGACTGCGGCCAACGGACTGACGTTCTATACAATCCGCCACCTCGATGAAACAAAACCGTTCGAGGTTACGTATACATTTACTGACGGATACATGATTCTTGGTCCAAGCAGGGCGCTGGTTATGAAGGCAATAGCTATCCACCAAAACGGAAACTCGCTGGCACACTCGGCAGATTTTCGCGCACTCCTGCCACAGGACGAACAGGCTGACGTTTCCGCGGTGCTCTATCAGAACCTTGCGCCGGTGATCCAGCCGATCGCACAACAGCTTAGCGCTTCGCAATTGCAATCACTAAAACAGATTGCCGCGGAGACCAAACCCAGCGTAGTCTGCGCTTATGGTGAAAGCAATGCCATACGCGTGGCCAGCAGCAGCCGGCTTTTCGGCTTTGACTTGAACACACTGGCTCTCACCACATTAATGAATGTGGTGCAGCCTTCACGAGCGCGTGGAGCGCTTTCTCGGTAAGAGGCCGAATGCCTGCAACTATTGAAATGCAAAACCTGACGGTGCAGCTGGGCAGCAGGATAATCTTGAACCAGTTGAACGGCTCGCTGTCAGGTCGTTGTATTGGCTTGCTGGGTCCTAACGGATCAGGCAAGTCAACCTTGATCAATACTCTGCTGGGATTTTACGAGCCTATTGCCGGCGAAGCCCGAATCTTTGGCAAGGAAGTCAAAAGCAATCTGCGCGAACTCCGCGCTGCGATTGGCTATATGCCGGAAAGCGATGCCTTTATCGCCGATATGACCGGGGTGAGATTTGTTCGCTACATGGCGGAGCTCTCCGGCCTGCCTCGCGGCGAAGCTATGGAGCGCGCCCACGAAGCGTTTTTTTATGTCGGGTTGGGTGAGGCCCGCTATCGGAAACTGGGAACGTACTCGCTGGGCATGAAGCAACTGGCGAAGTTGGCCCAGGCCATCGCCCACGGACCAAAGCTGGTGTTGCTGGACGAACCCACCAACGGTCTTGATCCTGAAGCACGCATCCGCATGCTGCAGCTGGTGCGTGAGATTCGCGACACGGGCGAGGTCAGCGTGCTCATTTCATCGCACCTGTTGCGCGATATTGAAGAATGCTGTGACCAGGTATTGATCCTGAAAGAAGGGCGCATCGCAGCACTATGCAATCTGGAGGAAGAGCGCAAAGCCAATCTCAAGTTTCTAGAATTGGAAGTTACGCAGGGCAATGGCTTTCTGGAGTCGGTACGCGGGCTGGGTTGCGAATGCGCCAGCTTTGGCGCCGGACGAGTGCGTATTGTTCTTCCGGACAACATTGATTTGCGCCAGATCTATCGCACCGCCGCTGAGCATGAGGTACAGATCCGCCGCATGAATTATCGGAGAGATACGTTGGAAGATATCTTCCTCAAAGCGATGGCTGGAACTCCGCAGGTAGCTTCAGTACAACAGGGGAGCGCCAATGGCAGTCTATAAGCGCACATACAAGGCATACCACGGACCGCTTACGCCGGCGTGGTTGCGATTTACTGTCTTGTCGCGGTACGGCCTCTCGACGCTGTTCAACTCGCGGCCATTCACTGCGTACACAGTTTTATGCTTCCTGCCCTTTTTGGTCGGACTGGCTTATATCTATATCGTCCACAGCGCTGCTGCTCAGGCCGTGCTGGGAATAGGCAAGACAATCCCTGGCACTGTCAACAATGTCTGGTTCGTGAGCTTCCTGGCCATCGCAGCGTGGATGGGTTTCCTCCTGGCGGCATGGGGTGGTCCCGGCATGATTACTAAGGACTTTGCCAATCATTCAGTTCAGCTCTACCTGAGTCGGCCGATCTCGCGGGCAGAATATTTGTTTGGCAAAGTTTCTGTTCTTGCTACTCTGCTTTCGTGCACGACGTGGATCCCGGCTCTTCTGCTATTTTTCGTGAAAGCGCAGCTTCAGGGCCATGGCTGGATCTGGGAAAACTTCTGGATGGCCGGCTCCATCTTGCTCGGTTGCTTGATCTGGATCGCAATGATCTCTCTGGTTTCGATGGCTGTGGCAGTCTGGGTCAAGTGGCGCATCGCAGCCACCGCGCTCATGCTGGGAATATTTTTTCTGCTGCCGGCGCTTGGCGCGATCCTTGATGCCATCTTGCGCACGCACTGGGGCGCGCTGATGAATTTCCCCTACATGATCACCTTGGTATGGGCGCACCTATTTCGCTTGGATGCCATTCATCGCCATTCTTCCGGCTTTGACGTGGTGCCACTGTGGTCGGCCTGGGCATCTCTGCTTTCTGTCTGCGCATTCTGCTTCTGGCTGCTGGATCGTAAGCTTCGGGCGCGGGAGGTAGAGCGCTCATGACCACGGCGAACAGCAACATCATTTTCGAGAACGTCTCAAAGTTTTACGGCGAAGTGCTTGGCGTGAACCGGGTGAATCTATCTCTACCTCCAGGCGTGACCAGTTTGGTGGGACCAAACGGATCCGGCAAGACCACGCTGATGAACCTTGTTACCGGACTTGTCCGTCCAACACAGGGTCGCGTCAGCGTGCTTGGCCTCACGCCGGACGAACCTGAAGAATTTTTCCGCCATGTTGGCTACTGCACGCAGTTTGATTCATTTCCCAAAGGCGTGACCGGCTTCGAATTCATTCAGCAATCATTGCGGCTGCGCGGAGTCAGTGGCCCTGAAGCCGCGCGCTTGACGACTGAAGCCATTGACCGCGTCACCATGGGCGATGCCGCTCATCGTCGCGTTGCGGGATACAGCAAGGGCATGCGCCAGCGCATCCGTTTGGCCCAAGCCATTGCACATCATCCCACAGTGCTTGTACTCGATGAGCCACTCAACGGGCTTGATCCCATGGCGCGCTCGGAATCCATCGCGCTGTTTGAAGCGCTGGGAAAGCAAGGCCTGCACGTGATCATTTCCAGCCACGTCCTGCATGAAGTCGATAAGATTTCCGATCAGGTTGTCCTCATGAGCTATGGCTATGTCGTCGCAGAAGGACAGATTCACGGCGTCCGCACGGAAGTGAAAGAGCATCCCATGCAGATTCTTGTCCGATGCGCGCGGCCAGGCCTGCTTGCTTCTCGGCTGTTTGCGCACGACCATGTGGTGGAAGCCAAGCTGAACAACGACGGCAAAGGCGTTCTGGTACGCACAAAAGATGCTGACCAGTTTTATCAACTCCTGAACAAGATCGTAGTTGAAGACGATTTTGCCGTAGATACAGTCGCGCCTAATGATGACGACGTGAACTCCGTCTATCAATATCTCATTGGCAGCGGAGGGGGCACGGTATGAGCACAGCAGTCATCGCGCGTCCGCGCAAGCCGATCAAAGAACTTCCGTGGCAGTTGTGGGCTTCGCAACTGGCGGCGCTCCTGCGCATTGAGATCAAGAAGACGCTCTGGATGCGTCGCAGTATATGGATCTACCTGCTTGCATTTGCGCCAACAGTAATGTTCGGCATCCACGCGTTGACCAGCCCGATGGGACGCAATTGCAGCATTGAAGAAGATACGCGGGTGCTGGCTTACACATTCCAGATATTTTATTTGCGCGTCGGAATCTTCTTTGGCTGCATGGGCCTGTTCACATGGCTGTTCCGCGGTGAGATTGTGGAGAAGAGCCTGCACTATTATTTCCTTTCACCCATGCGGCGTGAATTGCTCGTAGCAGGGAAGTTTCTGGCCGGATTGATTACAACATCGCTGATCTTTGGCGCTTCAGTACTGCTCTGTTTCAGCTTTGCCTATGGACATTTTGGCGCTCCCGGTCGAGCATTCGTGTTCAACGGCCCTGGCCTTGGACAACTAGGGTCTTATCTGCTCGTAACGGTGCTCGCCTGCCTGGGTTTTGGTTCAATCTTTCTGGCGTTAAGCTTAATCTTCAAAAATCCGATCATTCCGGGCATCGTGGTGCTGTTGTGGGAATCTTTCCATGCCGTTGCGCCATCCTTGCTGCAAAAATTCAGCGTTACGTTTTACCTGGCTCAGCTTTCGCCAGTTACTATTCCGCCCGATGGCCTCATGGCGCTCTTCACGGTCATAGCGGAACCCGTTTCGCCGTGGCTGGCAATCCCGGGCCTGCTGTTGCTCAGCGCCGCAATTCTGGTGTTCGCTGCATTCCGCATCCGCAAGACTGAGATCAGCTATCTGGCAGACTAGCTTTTAGCAGCAGAGAATAGCGGTCCTTGTACACTCGCCATCGCAGAAGTAATTCTATTGCTGGAAAAATGGGTCCGGCTCCCGCTTCTGCAAAAATGGGTCCGGCTCCCGCTTCTGCAAAAACGGGTTGGTCTCCCGCTCGTCGCCGATGGTCGTCATCGGCCCATGTCCGGGAATAACTTCTGTCTCGTCCGGCAGCGCCAGCACCTGATTGTGCAGTGAACGCATAATTTTTTCCATCGATCCGCCCGGTAGGTCCGTGCGCCCAATGCCGCCGGCAAAAAGCGTGTCCCCGGCAATCAGCTTTTTCTCCGCTGGAAAATAAACGCAGATGCTGCCTTCCGAGTGGCCCGGCGTGTGGATCACGTTTGAGGAAATCTCCCCAATCTTCAGCACGCGTCCCTCGCCCACCGCTTCATCCACTTTCACTTCTCCCGGGGGCGGCATGCCCACCCAAGCGGCTTGCATATCCAGCATCTTCAACAGGGCATAGTCATTTTGGTTCATCAGGATCGGAGCGCCTGTTGCTGCTTTGAGCTTCATCGCTCCGCCTACATGATCAATGTGTGCATGTGTAATTACAATCTGTTTAAGCGTGAGCTTTTCCTGGCGCAGTATTTCAAGAATCCCTTCGATCTGGTCTCCAGGATCAATGACCATGGCTTCGTGGGTTTTCTCGTCGCCAATTACGGAGCAGTTGCACTGCAGCGGGCCCACCGGAAATATTTTGTGGATCATACCAATATGCTAATTGCAGGAGCCATTCTGCGGCCAGCGCACGGCGGGCTATTACAAAATCCGAACGCGGCGGAAAGCAAGATAGCAAGAACCGCCGGCAGGCGGCTATGCTGACAAAACGTAGCGTTACTTCTTCGGGGTCTCCACCGGTGTCGGGACCCTGTCCATTACTGAAGACGATCCACGCAAGCTGGTCATATAAGTCAGCGCCATGGACGTAATCATAAAGATGATGGCGCACCAGGTCGTCAGGCGGGAGAACACAGTGGCTGTGCCGCGCGGACCGAACGCGGTCTGGCTTCCCATGCCGCCAAAAGTGGCTGCGATATCGGCGCTCTTGCCGTGTTGCAGCAGCACTACCACAATCAGTACCGCACAAACAATCACATGAACAATCGTTATTAAGACGCTAAGCATCTGTAATTCAGGGTCCTTTCAAAACTTGGTGCGGAAGGGGGGATTTGAACCCCCACGCCTTTCGGCGCCACCCCCTCAAGATGGTGTGTCTGCCAGTTCCACCACTTCCGCTCTGGGCCTGTTTGCACCCACAAGCGCAGAACGCCGGATGGGAGAAAAAGGAAACTTGATTATAACAAACTCTATTTCCCCTCACCTAGAACAAGATGTATTCTTGTAGCTCCATGAACAAGCCTCTTTTTGCTCCGATTTTGATTCTTGCGCTTGCCTTCACCCTCTCTTTTGCCCAGTCCGCCGATAAAGGCAAGCCCACCACTCCTGAAACTACTTCTGCCCAGAAACCGGCCTCCACGCCGACGTCGTCAGAACAGCCTGCAAAGCCGCAGCTCTTTTTCGTGCTTCTCAAGCGCCCCGCCAACCCGCCACAACTGAGCAAGCAAGATGGCGAAAAGCTTCAGGAAGAGCACATGGCCAACATCCGTCGGCTGCACTCAGAGCACAAGCTCCTGGTCGCCGGACCATTTCTTGATGATGGCGTATTGCGCGGCATCTTTGTACTGCAAGCCGGCTCGCTGGCAGAAGCCCAGGGCTTTGCCAACTCTGATCCTGCCATCAAAGCCGGTCGTCTTCAGGCTGAAGTGCACGGCCCATGGGCTATACCTCCTGACCGCATCCATGAAACCACCACGCCAAACACGCTGGAGCAATATTCGCTCCTGCTTGCCGATCAAGGCGACAAGTGGGACCCCAAGTCTGCCGGGTTCCAGGAACTGGTCAAACGCCACGTGGCATACCTTACGGGCCTCATGGACAAGAACAGTCTCGCCGTCGCCGGCCCATTTCTTGACGGCGGCACTTTAAAGGGCGTCTTCATTTATGCCGTCCCGCTCGATGAGGCGCTCAAACTCGAACAGGAAGACCCAATGGTCAAGGCCGGCAATTTCAAGATTGAAGGCCATCCCTGGGCCACGGCAAAGGGCGTCCTTGCGGCTGGCCAGCCTTTGAAATGACATTTTGCTTCGCGCCCTGCTCTCAATGTTCCCGCTGATCAGTGTCATCGTATTGATCAGCGGTAGGTTTTGTTTTTCCGACCACGGCGATTACGTGCAATGTAGGCGATAACCGGCGATCTGGTTCGGCGTTTTTGGTTTTTCGATCACCAGATCACGCGCGATCACCCGATCTTGCCATCCCCCTCCCCCTATACCTCAATTAGCATTCCAAAGAACTTACGCGATTCAATCCCGGGGATGGTCCGAGCTGAACTGCAGGTGTTGGATTTCCCAACTTTCGATCTTGGCTGTTCTCCGTGTCTCGGTGCCTCCGTGGTAGGTTTTGCTTTTCCGATCACGCGCGATTCAGCCCCCACCCCCCCGGCACCATCCCAGATTGGCGTGCACTTGAGCGATGGTCATCCCAAATCATCCCAGATTGGCGCAGGTTTCAGCGATTGAGCCTCATTTGGCGTGGGGTTAGTGCCTTCCTTTGTGTTCCTTCGTGCCCGTTGTGGTTAAAGGTTCTTGCTCTTGAGCTAATTGCTATTTGCCAATTGCTATTTGCTTTTTTCCGGCGCTGCTGTACTCTAGCGCAATTCATGTCACTAATCACGCGCGAACTAGTTCACTCGCAGCGGACATGTCTTTCACGACCCTCTGCTTAACATGGTTCATTGTCCAATTGGACAGCATCGTACAGACTTTATTTTCACGCTCCTTTGAACAGTGTCATCAGTGCAAATCAGTGGTAGTTTTTCCCCGATCCCCCGATTTTTCCGATCCGTGTTATCCGTATTTATCCGTGGTAAGGTTTTGGGTTTTCCGATTCCAGCGATGACGGCAATACCTTTGTGTTCCTTCGTGTCCTTTGTGGTTAAAGGTTTTGTTTTCCC
>Ga0070734_10002814_pt1 | contig 19834 bp, 15 predicted proteins | sample Coa_R1_8_FD_66444 | JGI IMG/M metagenome (GOLD analysis project Ga0070734, IMG submission 66444) | Surface soil microbial communities from Centralia Pennsylvania, which are recovering from an underground coalmine fire - Coalmine... | ecosystem: Environmental > Terrestrial > Soil > Unclassified ... | reverse complement strand
TGCTTGTCCAGGCGGACATTCTGATATCCCACCAGGGCGCGTGCCTGCGCCAACTTCTCCGGGTCGGGCATCTGTTGAGTCTTGCGGGACCGGCGCCAGAGCCGGACGATGGGGCCCACCGTCACATCAAAAGCGCCTTCCGAAAGCCGGGACACTTCCTGTGCGCGTGCCAGGACAAAGAACAGCGATTCGCTGACCGGCACCGGAGCGCCGCCCGCCTTCTGACAAAGCTGCATCAACTCGCTGGTCGGGCGATAGTCGCTCATCATGGCATCGAGGTTGGCAATCCGCTGGAAAGCTGCCTTCGCCGCCCGCTGAGCAGCGGGTTCATCCGGAGCGTACACGATGATCTTGAACAGGGTCCCCATGTGCGGCTCGGTGAAGCCAAAGCGAGTCAGCGAGGGCTCGGCATGCAGCACACTCAGAAAGAATCCGCACACGATCAAGAAAAGTGTATTCATTGGTGTGCGCGTCCGGTACAATTGCTGGATTGAATGCTTGGGGCCGCCTCGGCCCGTCAACCTGGAGCTTATCACAGATGTGTCGGTTCGTGCAGTACTCGCTCGGATGGTGTCTGTTTTTGCTGTTGGTGCTCGCGATGCTCTGGCATGATCCGGCCAGCCCGGCACGGGGATCGGCGCCGGACCAAGCTCCGGCTTCCGCGCCGGCGGCACACAAGGCGTACACCGAAAAGATCGCCGGCTCCGATGTGAAGTTCGACATGGTGCCGATTCCGGGCGGCACGTTCGTCATGGGGAGTCCCGCCAATGAAGCCGGCCGGCAGGCCGACGAAGGTCCCGAGCATCCCGTCACCATTCGTCCGTTCTGGATGGGCAAGACCGAAGTGACCTGGGACGAATACGACCAATACTGGAAGCAGGAAGAAGGGGCCAAGCGCGAAAACCAGAAGCCGGAGGACAAAGCGGCCGATGCCGTGTCGCGTCCCACGCCGCCGTATGCCGATGAGACGTTTGGCCACGGCCGCGAGGGGCATCCGGTGTTGTGCATCACTCATCATGCCGCGATGGAATATTGCCGCTGGCTGTCGGCCAAGACCGGCAAGATATACCGGTTGCCGACCGAAGCCGAGTGGGAATATGCCGCCCGTGCCGGCACCACGACTCCCTACTTCTTCGGCAGCGACCCAAAACAACTGGGCGACTACGCCTGGTTCGCCGGCAATGCCGAAGATGTGACCCACGAGGTTGGCAAAAAGAAGCCGAATCCCTGGGGCCTCTACGATATCTACGGCAACGTGGCGGAGTGGTGCCTGGATACGTACAAGAAGGATTACTACCAGAGCTTTCCGAACGACAAGCCGACGTTGTCGCCAGTCTTGATCCCCAACGCCGACCGCTTTCCCCACGTCGCTCGGGGCGGTTCCTGGGCAGACGAACCGGCTCGGCTCCGCAGCGCCGCACGGCGGGGATCGGACAAGAGCTGGATCAAGCGCGATCCCCAACGGCCCCAGAGCATCTGGTGGCTGACGGATGCGGAATTTGTCGGCTTCCGCATTGTGCGGCCCGTCGAAGAACAGGAGAACCTGAAAGGCTTACGCTCACTGACCACGCGCGAAAGCAACTGACGTCATCTATCCACGGCGATGGCCCGTGGACAAACTTACCGACTCGCCCGTTAACGAAAGGGAGACACTCTATGACCCGTGAACATGCTGAGGGCAGCCAAACCACACGGCGTGAATTCCTGAAGACGACTGCGGTGGCCGGGACGGCATTGGCAGCGAACATGAGCCTGTTGACCAATGTCCATGCGGCCGGCAGCGACACGATCAAGGTCGGCTTGGTCGGCTGCGGCGGCCGCGGGTCCGGCGCTGTCGACAACGTGCTGCATTCGGCACCCAATGTCGAGATCGTGGCCATCGGCGACGCCTTCAAGTTCCGCACCGATGATCTGCGCCGCCAGCTGCAGAAGTTGGTGAATAAAGAAGAAGTGAAAAAGCTGGGAAATAGAGTGAATCTGCCCGAAGAGCGCTGCTTCGCCGGCATTGATGCGTATGAGAAAGTCATCCACAGCGATGCCAACTACATCATTCTGGCCACGACGCCGGGCTTCCGTCCCACGCACCTGCAAGCGGCGGTGGCGGCCGGCAAGCATATTTTTACCGAAAAGCCGGTGGGCGTGGATGGCCCCGGCATTCGCAAAGTCCTGGCCGCCTACGAGGAGGCCCAGAAAAGGAAGAATCTTTGCATCGTCGCCGGCACGCAGCGCCGCCATGAGGCCGGCTACCTGGAAACGATGAAGCGAATTCACGGTGGGGAGATCGGCGATATCACGGCCATGCGCTGCTACTGGAACGGTCAAGGCATCTGGTTCCGCGACCGGTCCGAGCTCTCCAAACATGGCATTCCAGATTCGGATTTGGCCTACCAGATTCATAACTGGTACCACTTCCTGTGGACCTGCGGCGATCACATTGTGGAGCAGCACGTGCACAACCTCGACGTGTGCAACTGGGCGCTTGGCAAGCACCCGGTGAAGGCTGTCGGCATGGGCAGCCGAATTGCCCGGCCGGTGGGGAATCCGAGAGAGGTCGGCAACATCTTCGATAACTTTGCCATCGATTTCGAATATGACAATGGCGTGCACATGCTAAGCATGTGCCGGCAAATCAGGGGCTGCGAAAGCAACGTATCCGAAGCCTTGGTTGGAACCAAGGGCACGAGCCGGCCCGACCAGTATTCCGTCAATGGCCAGCGCGTCGCGATCAAAGGCCGGGGCAGGACCGTCGACCCCTATGTGCAAGAGCACACCGACCTGATCGAGTGCATCCGCTCCGGAAAGCCGATCAACGAGCTGAAAACGGTTGCGGAGAGCACACTGACGGCGATCCTGGGCCGGGAGGCGGCGTATACCGGCAAGCTGGTCACCTGGGATCAGGTTCTCCATTCGAAGGAAGATACGATGCCGGAACGGCTTTCCTGGGAGATGAGCCTGCCCGTCGCGCCGGTCCCCGTGCCGGGAAAGACCCGATTATCGTAGCAAGCATGCGTCGGGGAGGAGGGCCAAGCCCTCCTCCCTGATCATCCTGGCTCAGCGGATCATTACATCTCGAGCTCGCCACCGCTCGGAGGAAAGGCGCATGCCATCGCATTTCCTTGCAGGGATCGGTACCTGGAGCATCCGGAGTTTTTTGTGGATCTCCATGATCCCATGATCATCTTGCTCAAAGCGGTCATCCAGCCACGCTTGCCGGAGCCCTACTGTGCGACTTCAAATTCGCGTGCCTGGATCGAAGTCTCCAACCGTTTCATCGAACCGGAAAGCACTCTCCTGTCCTCCCACTCACAACCGAACAGGCCGCCTGAGCAACGCAATTATTGCGCGACAAGGGTTTGCTCGCCCCGCCGTGAGCAAGTTTTCCATTACTTGCCTGTCGAATTCTCATACCGCATGAGGATCTCCGCGCGCGGTACGCCGGCTAACGATTCAAAACCGTCCGCCAAGATCATGTCCGCCAGCTTGCAGGCATCGCGGAAATAGCGATCGCTCGGCCGCTCGCCGGTTAACTTGCGGCGAAGATCGCGACAGAGCATATCCGCGGACGAGATCGAAATCTCGTTCTTTTGCCGATGTCCCCAAAGGGCAGTCACCAGGATGACGACGGTATCCTGAATGCGTTGAGATAGCTCGGCCATCCGGCATTGGCGGTCGGCCAGTTTGAGTTGATGTTTGCGCATGACCGCGCTCAGCTCGCTCGGAAAACGCTGGAACGTTTGCAGTGCGAAATCGACATGCCCTGCCAGCCGGCTGTCCATGCCGGGAACCTGCTGGCGGTCGCGGCGGGCCAGCTTCTGGCCGAGCCACCATTTGCCATAGGGAATCAGCTCCCGGCGAAGGGCAAAACCGTGCAGCGGGTTGGCCGGGTTGAAGGATTTCATGCCGCGCTGTTGCAAGGCTTTGCCGATCGGTTCCACAAAGCGTTTGCCATGCTCCTTGAACACCGACTTGAAAAATGCTAAGCCCAGCATTTCGCCTTCGCCTTCGTAAATGCACGGTGCCAGAAAATCATAGACGTTATCGCCAAACAGATGGCCCTTGAGGAACGATCGGCCGCCGTGCGTTTTCATGAAGAGTTCGATGGCCGCTTCCTTTTGTGCTTCGCTGCCGAAAATCTTGGCCACGATGCACTCCAGCTCTCCACGATATCCCTGATCGATGAGCCAGGAACTCCAGGCGACCAGAGCGTCCGCCCCGGCAATGAGACCGGCCAGGCGGGCGATGCGGCGCTTGACCAGCTCACGGGTGTTGATTGGCTGGCCGTAGGTGCGGCGAAATTCCGCCCATGGCAAAAGATTGGCAAGGAAGACGCGCATGACTCCCGCTGCCCCCGCGCACAAGGCGATCCGGCCCAGGTTGAGGCCGTGGTAGGCGATCGTCAGCCCATCGCCCTGTTGAGGCTGGAGCAGATTTTCGCGGGGGACACGGAACTTGTGAAAACGCAGCCCGTTATTGTAGCCGTGCCGCAAAGCATACAGTCCGTAGGGTACGATCTGGAAATGGTCGTCCTCCACCGGGGGCAGTTCGGCGATGACGACGGCAGGCTTACCGTTGAGCATCACGACCAGGCCGACCGTCCGGCCCGGAATCGCGTTGGTGATAAAGAGCTTCTCGCCGGTGATTTCATAATGATCTCCGGCGGCAACCGCGGTCGTCCGCAGCGCGGTCAGGTCCGAGCCCGCACACGGTTCGGTGAGGGCGAATCCGGACAGAGCCTGGCCACTGGCCAGACGCGGCAGCAGCCGCTCTTTCTGCTCCGCGTTGCCAAACGTGCGCACCGGATCGACGGCTCCGATGCAACCATGCACGGAGGCAAGCCCGGCCAACATGGCGTCCTGCGTGGCCATGCGCGTCAGGAACGGCGCGAACCGAGCGAAGGGCGCTCCCTGGCCGCCGTAGCGCAAGTCGATGAGCATCCCCCAGTAGCCGGCTTCCGCCAGTTCTTGCAACGATTCGGCAGAAATCTTGCCCTGGTCGTTATAAAGGCGGCCCGATTCGCGCCGGCGCTGAACGATTTCCAGCGATTTCTGCATGGCGATATCGCAGGGAGCCGACGCCGGCAGTGGGGGGGGCGCGAACAATGCGAGCGGCACCTGGCCATCCCAGACCGCTTTGTGCACCGGACTGTTGGCCGTTTGGTACTGCGGCGCGAACAAGGCTTCGACCTGCTCGTCCGCTCGATCCACCGCTCCGGTCCGGCGGGCTTCCTCGTCGGTCTTACCGCTAAGCCGGAGGGCGGCTTCGGCAAAGCTCGGCTGTCCGCGTTCGGTGTCCGTCGATGTGCTCATGCGCGACTCCCTGAATGATGAGACCAGAACTCGGTATGGCTGGGGAATCCGTTAACCAGCCGATCCGATTGCATTATATCATGCTGAGCCAGCGGAATTCGGGGCTGCGGTTGGATGCCTCGACAATGTTATAATTGGAACAGAGGGATTGATCGCCGGTGCCGTGGCCCGGTGCCCCGAGGAGTGCGACATGCGCCGCACGGTTTTTCGTCTTCTCGGCGTCCTTGAGCTGGTTGTTGGAGGCGTGCTCATCAGCCTGGGCTGCCAGCTTCCAAGTACGGCCGATGTGGAACACAGCTTCCAGAGTGCCCAACGCGTAACAGACCGCGCCTGCATCCAGGCGAAGCTCCTCCACCAGCAGGTGCAAAGCCTGCGGCGGATGGAATTGCAGCAACTGTCCGCCCGGCTCCAAAAGCAGACCCGGGCAGTGACCACGATGATCCGCGGGCAATCGGTCGATTTCGATACGATCCGGACCATGAGTGATGCGCTGGCAGAAGTAGCGGTCGGCCTGAGCAACGTTGCCGACACCCTTGACCCAGCCGCCGTCGGCAAGCTCAGCGCTGGACTGGGAGATGCAGCCAACTTCATCGATCAAAGAATGGTTCCCTCTGCCAAACAAGCTGCCGATCAGATCGAGGAATCCACCGCTTCATTGCGGGAAGACGCCCAACGACTCTCGGGCCTGTTGAAAGATGCCCCTCCGGACATGAAGTCGGTGCGAGACGTTTACGATAGCCTCGCTCGTTTCCGTGGCGGCCTGGACAAAATGAACACACTGCTCAAAGCGCAACGCCTGGATACGATGCGGGAAGGATTTAACGGCCTGGAGACGGCCCTGAGCACCGGTGCCGCACAAGTGGAACGGCTGGCCGGCTACACCTATCCGACGCTTTCCTTCCAGGGCGGCCGGCCGGTTCTTCAGCAACGGCCCTTTTGGCCGGAAGGGGATGAGATTGCCACCGGCATGCGCAAGGCTGCCGCCGGAGCGACGGCCGCTGGCAAGGAAATGGATAGCATGGCGGCCGACCTTCCAGAGATCCGGGCGGCCTTGGGTGAAAGCAGTTCCCTGGTGGACCGGGTGCGCGAAGGACTTGGCCTGGCTCTGAAAAATCAGAGCAAGGTCGAACCGCTGCTCAAGGAAATCCCAACTCACGCCGCCCGGCTGGCCGACGCCCTGCCCAAGCTGGGCAGCGACCTGGCCCACATTCTCCGCGATACGCAGCGGATGAAAGAGGCGGCCACGGCCCTGCGCCAGGTCCAACAAGGCCTCGATCGCACCCTCGCCCGCTGGCCGGAATTACGCAAGACGTTTGCCCGCTTCGCCAGCATCCTCGCCGCCGCACATGATCAACTCGATCATGCCGTCGAGCACCGAGACGAGTATGAGGCAGCCATGCAGCAAACTGTCCAGCTCGCGGACTCATTCGTGGCCATCCTTCCCCTGGTAACCGATCAGCTGGATGGCCGATTGGACGATGAGGAGCATACCCTCGTCGATCTTGGACAGAGCCTGGAAGAAGTAGGCGGCGCGCTGCCGATTTACGCACAGACGGCTGCTCGCCTCGTCCAAACCGGCCGCATCTTGGCCTGGTTGGTCGCCGGCATCGTCGGCTTACATGGTTGCTACTTGATGTTGAGTGTGCGCATGGGACGGCGGTATTCGGTGTGAGGAGCGGGCCGGCGGCAGGTTCAGACGCGTCACAGACGATTTCCTCTCCTGTCCCGGGGGGCATGCGTTTCTCTTGAAGAATTCCCAGCACCCATGCAGCCTCGCATGGAGGCAGCGTCTGGGTCAATCAGAGCCGGTCTTCTCACCGATTTCATGCGTGCCTGTACGAAAGAACGGTTCGTGCATGTCGAGAACCGTTTTCTGAGTGAGCAATTCCTGTCCCCATTTTTCAAAACCATTCCTAAATCCCGCGATCTACTGGGCGAATAACCAGGTAGGTGGGGGTAGTCAACCCCCTGGGAACTCTGTTGCCGCCTGCGGATCTTTTTGGAAAGGGGTTAAGCATCATGTTGAAGAAGATCGGTTTTGCCGCTTTGGCCGTTGTGGCGGGCCTGTTCATTTTGAACTCGACCCACATGGGCAGCTATGCCAAGACCGCTTGGCACAAAGTTCAGAAAACGGCCAAAGGTCAAGTGCCGCTTGAATTTCAGCTCGAAAGCGCCCGCACGGAAATCGGTCAGCTGATTCCGGATATGCGCAATCACATCCAGAGCATCGCTCAAGAGACTCAAGTGGTCCGACGGCTCAGGGAAGATATTGCCACGACGAAAACCAACCTCGCCAAGCAGAAGGACGTGATTTTCGCGCTGAAGGAAGACCTGAAGAAGGGAAATGTGTCGTTTGTCTACAACGACAAGCGCTACAGCGCCGACCGGATCAGCGCCAAGCTGGCCCGCGATCTGGCCACTTGCCAACGCTGTGAACGGGAGCTCGAAAGCAAGGAAAAGATGCTCGAAGCCAAGGAGACCGCTCTCGATGCCGCCAAAGAACAGCTGGCGAGCATGAGGAGCGAGAAGGAAAAGCTCGAGGTGCTGGTTGACACGATGGAAGCCGAATTGAAAACACTTCGCCTGGCCCAGACCCGGAGTCAGTTCCACCTGGACGACAGCCGGCTGTCGCAAATCAAGAGCCGGCTCGAAGATATCCGCGATCAAATGCGCGCCCAGCAGACCGCGAGCGAGCTGGCCGCGGAGTTCTTCCCCGATAATCCCCCGGCTGACACGGCGAAGGTTGTCCCCTCCAAGGACAACGTGATCAAGGCGGTTGAAGCGTACCTGGGCGACAGCAAGCCCGACGCCAACCTCGCCGCGCAGAACCACTAAGACCACGGACCTGGCCGCCGTGATCGGCGTCTTCGAGACCGAAGAAGGGAAACCAACGCTCCGGAATCGGTGGCATCGAAGACTCCAGGCAGGCAACGGAATCGTGGATGGAATCTGCTCGGAGAGAAACTTAACCCGGAGGTGAGCGGTATCCTCTGCAAAGGGGATTCAAGAGGCCACTCGGGGTGGCCAACGGGAGCTGCAAGCCGATCACCTTCGGGTTCTTTTGCTTATAATAGCAAAGGAGCGGTAGGCCGTCCGGATACGAGCGGAGGAAGAAGCAGCCTTCCGCATCTCGCAACCTGACGATTCTACGTCTCCTCATTCCTCGCGACACGGGAACCGATGCTCGGCTTTGCATGGCTGGCACTGCGACAGGCACAGGAAGCGCTCAAGAATGGGCGGCTGGAGGAGGCACAGCGCCTCTTGTGTCAACCAGCCGCCCACGGGCACAAGCGTTCCTGGGAGTTGCTCCAGCAAGTCGCCAACGGGTACGTGGAACGCGGCGAACGGCATCTGGAGCACGAGAACTTGGCGGCGGCATGGAATGATTTGGTGGCGGCTGAGCAAATGGGTGTCGCGGACAGTGCGGCCTACCGGCTGCGGCAAGACCTGACCCGGCTGGGCCTTGCCGAAGTGCGGACGCTCCTGGAAGCAAGCGAGCCAGCTCGGGCTCTCGAAATGGTAAATCAGCTCCGCCATCGATCCGTGCAACAGGCTGAGCTTCCGCTGTTGGAAGAGGCAGCCAAGAGCTGGGCGCTGGCAAAAGAACAGGCGGGTCGAGGCGAATTTGCCCAGGCTTTGCAATCTGCCGGGCGAGTGCGCAAGCTCTTACCCGGACAGGACCGAGCCCTGGAGCAGTTCGTAGTGACCTTGGAGCATCAACACGAGGCGTTTTCGAACCTCCTGGTTCAGCTGCACGAGGCGGCCGAGCAACGCCAGTGGCGGGAAGTCGTCCGTTTATCGGAGCAGGTATTGGCCATCGCTCCGCAACACCTGGAGGCGCGAAAGGCACGAGCCCAGGCCTGGAGGGTCCTCGAGCCGGAGACCATCGCCTCGGTCCCGCGCGTGGCGGAAGCGGCCGCGGACCCGGCGGCTCATCCGGCACCGCAGCAGCGCTTCTTGTTGTGGATCGACGGCGTGGGCGGTTATCTCGTCTGTTTGGCGAACCGCGTGACGCTGGGCCAGGCGACACCGGATGTCTATGTGGATATTCCTTTGTTCGCGGATGTTTCGCGAATCCATGCGTCGTTGACAAGGGATGTGGAGGGTTACCTGCTGGAGGCAGCGCGGCTTCTGCAAGTGAACGGTCAAACGACGGATCGGGCGCTGCTACAATCGGGGGACCGGATCACGCTGGGCGCGACCTGCCAGCTCCAGTTTCGGCAGCCCGTGCCGGTCAGCGCTTCGGCTCGGCTCGACCTGGCCAGCGGACACCGTTTGCCGCTGGCCGTGGATGGCGTGTTGCTGATGGCGGATACGTTGGTAATGGGTCCGGATTCCCAGGTCCATGTGCCCATGCCTGATTTGGCTCAGCCGATCATCCTGTACCGGCACAAGGATGAGCTGGGTGTTCGCTATGCAGGGAACCTGATCATCGACGGCCGGCGCTGCCCGGAACGCGGCCTGCTGCGGCCGAACTCGACGGTTACGGGCGATGATTTTGCCTTCACCATAGAACCTGTCGGAACGGAGTTGGGGCGGAGGTAGGAGATTTTGGGTTGTGGATTTTTGATCGCCAATCCAAAATCGAACATACTGCTGACGGGTGCTGCGATGAAATTCATTTACAATTCGGGACAGCGGCCTCTCGACGGGTATACGCTGAAGCGCGGCATAGGCCGGGGCGGCTTCGGGGAAGTCTACTATGCAGTGAGTGACGGCGGCAAGGAAGTGGCTCTCAAGCTGGTGCGCGGCGGAAATTTGGAAATCGAGCTGCGCGGCATGGCCCAGTGTCTGAATTTCAAACATCCCCACTTGGTGAGCCTGTACGATTTGCGCAGCGATCCCCAGGGAGACCACTGGGTCGTCATGGAGTACATCGCCGGGGAACCACTCAGTGCGGTCCTCAACCGGCATCCCGATGGTCTGCCCCGCGAGTTGGCCCAGCAGTGGTTTCTGGCGCTGGCCAAAGCCGTGGGCTATCTTCACGATCACGGCATCGTCCACCGCGATCTCAAGCCGGCGAATATCTTCATCGAGAACGGCTTGGTGAAGGTGGGTGATTACGGACTAAGCAAATTCATCAGCAGCAGCCAGCGCACTGCCCAGACCCAAAGCGTCGGCACCGTGCATTACATGGCCCCCGAGATCTCCACGGGGAACTACAACAAGCAGATCGATATCTACGCTGCCGGCATTGTCCTGTACGAAATGTTGACCGGCCGGGTTCCGTTTGACGGGGAGAGTGCCGGCGAAATCCTCATGAAGCACCTGACGGCCCCGCCGGATCTCAGCAAGCTGCCCAATGACTACGTCACGATCGTTGGCCGGGCCCTGGCCAAGAATCCGGCCCATCGGTATGTGAGCCTGGCGGAGATGGCCAAGGAAGTGGAGGGAGTCGGCCGCGAGCCCCAGCCGGCCTTCAAAATGCAGCCGCCGCAGGTGCCGACGCCCCCCCTTCCCTTGAAGAAGCCGCCGTCCCGACCCGAGCCGATCCCGACGGCTCTTCCGGCACCGTCGCTGCGTGGCCAGGCTGCGGAGCTGTGTAGCTCCCTGATGTTGGCCGCCGTATTGGCCTTGGTGTCGACGACGCTCTGGACGGCCCTTGCCCAGCAGACCGTGCAGCGAACGGAGATCTACCAGGAATACTTTCTGACGGTAGCGACCTGTTGGGCGGTGTTGGTGCCGGGCAAGTTTTGGAGCGGTCGCCGCGGCGATTCGTGGGCCCGTCGAATTATCATGATGGGGATGGGCGTGGCGGTCGGCTTGGTGGCGGTGTGGTTGGACCCGGCGTCCCTGGTGGCCGTCGGGGATGATTCGCCGCAGGTGGCCAAGGCGGCGTGGCTCATGGGTCCGTTCGAAGGGGGCCTCAACGTGGCCGGCCACCTCGCCTATTTTGCCCTGGCGCTGTTCGTGCTCCGCTGGTGGAAGCTGGCCGATCGCCGGCGCTCGCATCGTTTCAGCTTCGCCCCGATTCTGGCAGCCGGCTTTTGGGGCGTGGTGTTGCTCCTGGTTTGGCCCGAGCCCTGGCGGGGAACGCTGGTGCTGACAACGGCGGCGGCGATTATCCAGCTGGTCAGCCCCTGGGAGCAGCCGCCCCCTCCGGTGACCCGACGGATGCGTTTGCGCTACGCTTGATTTGCCGATGGGAGGAGCCGCCATGCGACCGATACGGCTAACCAGTTTGGTGATTCTCGGGCTGCTGGCCAGCGGACCCTGGGTTCAGGCGAATGGGCGTGTATTCAAACGAATTGCCCGACCACCCGTTGCCTTTCCTGTTCCCATGCCGCGCTCTGCGGTTCCACCCAAGGAGCCGGAGATTCTTCTTTCCCGTACGGTTGATGGTTGGGGCGAGACGGTTGCCGATGCCGAGCAGATGGCTCTGGAAAACGCGCGTCGGGTCATCGTGGACTGCTTCGCGCTCCGCGAAGATCATCCGCTGGAATGGCGGCCGAATCTCAACTACATCCACCGTTACTTGATCAAGAAACGGGATGCGCTGGAAGATTCCGAGGAGCCCCTGCGCGGCTTGCAAGGAGTTCGCCTCTGGATCGAAATTGACCGCGGCAAATGGGATGCCATGTTGCAAAAGGACCGGGAGGTTCGTTCTGAGTCGCGCATGGTGCTGCTGGGCAAACTATTGGCCGGGGTCGTCGCCTTCCTCGGAGCTATCGCGGGTTATCTGCGGCTCGAAGAGATGACCAAGGGGTATTACACAGCCTGGCTAAGGCTTGCCGCCATTGGTTTTGTGTCGGTTGTGGGCGCGGGCATTTGGTGGGTTTCTTGAGCGCCCGATTGTGATCGAGAGCCTTCCTGGTAGGGGACGGGCCTCCCGTGAGGAGGGGACCGGTTCCCTTTTTGTTCGATTGCGGATTGAACGCCGCAATGACTCTCCCTTAGAATAGGAAAAGCCCCGACCCGGTTAGGCATTGTCATGGCATCCGAAGGCGATCGTTTGCTGATTCAACAAATTCGTCAAGGCGACCAGCGTGCCTGGGAGACCCTGATTGCGCGCTACGAGGGCCGATTGTTAGCATTTGTGGAACGGCGTTTGCGCGACCGAGCCACCAGCGAAGATGTGGTCCAGGAAACGTTTATCGGCTTCCTCAATAGCTTGCCGCACTTCGACGCCCAGCGCGAATTACAGACCTACCTGTTTACGATCGCCTCGCACAAAATCACCGATCACTTGCGTCGTTCCGGCCGGCATCCGTTGCATCCGGCGAGCGATCACCACGGCGACGTCTTGCAACAGCAACTCGACCTGCACCCCGCGGCGTCGAGTCTGGCCCGCAGTCAGGAACGCCGCCAGCTGGAAAGCGATGCGGTGGTGCGCTGTCTCGGTTCGATCATTCAACAGTGGAAGGAACGCGGCGATTTTATGCGGCTCAAGGTGTTGGAACTGTTGCTGGTGAAAGGTTGGGGCAATCGCGACGTCGCTGCCCATCTGAAAATCACCGAGCAGCAGGTTGCCAACTACCGGTTTGCCGCCGTGAAAAAACTGACCGAGAAGATTCGCGCGGCCGGCCTGCCGCCGGACATCTTTCCCCAGTTGCAAGATTGATTGCGGAACCGGTTGACGGGAAGGAGGTCCCGCTGGTTCAATAAGAGGGTGTATGGCGAACCGGCCACCAACCCACGGGCTCCGCTCCATGGCCAAGATCACCCGCGAACAATTGCACGGCTACCTGGAAGATTGTTTAAGCGAAGCCGAGACGGCCCAGGTAGAGCAGGCATTGCGTGAATCGGAGCCTCTCCAGCGCATGCTCCGCGGTCTTATGCAGGAACGTGACCGCGGCGAACACTCCGTCGGCGCGATCTGGTGCCGGGAGCGGCTCAGCTGCCCCAACCGCGAACAGCTGGGGAGTTATCTCCTCAAGGCCCTCGACCCGGCGCTCCAGGATTACATCACGTTTCACCTGAGCACCGTCGGTTGTGCCTTTTGCCAGGCCAACTTGGCCGACCTGCAAGCCTTGCAGAAAGAGCCGGCGCCGAAAGCCAAGGAGCGGCGGCGGCGGTTCTTCCAGTCGAGTGCCGGCTACCTCCGGGTATGTCACACGGGCAAGTAACCGCGGCCGCATGCTATTTCGATTTCTGGGCCATCATCTGTAAGACGAAATCAATCAACTTCAAGGCTTTGCGTATCCGCTCGATATGGTGTTGGCCCGAGTCGGGATTCGCAGGCACTTGGGCGATAGCTCCGAGTTGAATGGACTTGGCCAGAAGCTTGCCGTCGTGCTTCTCGATCTGCACGAGCACCTGGTCGCCTTCCTTGAGCTCATCAAAAGCGATGGCCTTCTGATCCTTGGCGATCTTGGTATCCTCCGGAACCGAAACGATGACCTCCACGTCCCCGCCCTCCTTGGCTGCCGGAGTGACGACGACAATTTCTCGCTCGGTGAAGCTGACACGCCGCAGGATGCCGGAGACACTATTCGCATTGCCGCTCGGTGACATCTCGGAAGGAGCCTGGCTCGGCGGGCCGCCTTGAAGCGTGATAAGCAGGGCCACACGCTGGTCGCCGTGAACATCATAAACCACGCGCACTCTTCGGCCGGGACTTAAATCGGCCAATACGGCCGGTTTGCGGTTTAATTGAATCTGTGTATCTTTCTCCAGCTGCAACGTAACAATCGCCCCCCGGACGCCAAGGCCCCGACCCTCGATGGTCAGTTGGTTCTTGGTGACATCGGCTTTGAGAATAATTCCGCGCATCTCGGCCGCGGTGGCCGGCAGGCTCAGGAGGAAGCTCGTGACGAAGCCAAGGAAGCAAATCTTGGTGTTCATGGGGAAAAGCCCTCCTATCTGGCTGAAGGATGTGATTTCCACAGCCATTCTATGCATTGGGCCCAAGTCAGGGATTCGGCAGCGTCGCCGGCCAGCTCATTTTCCGGTCACGATCTGTACCTGTGCCGCGGAGCCCGGCACATCGTCCAGCTCGCAGCGAAGCCCGTCCCGCCGTTGGGTCAGGTTGATCGTAAACGTGAGGCGATGAATGCCCGGAGCCAGGTCGAGTAGAACTTCCCCGGTCATTTCCACGGGGGTTCGATCCAGACGAAGCTCGAGCCCTTCCGCCGAGTTCAGCCTGAGCCGAACCTTGCCGGGCGAAGATGCCTGAAGGTGACAGCGTATGGTTGCAATTTCCCCAGAATGATTGCGCAGGGGCAGAAGGGCATCCCGCGGAAGCACTCCCGCCACCGTGGCGTAGGCCGGACTCCAGACGAGCGCGCCATCCGCATCGACTGCGGACCATCGATTGCCCTCCAAGGCTTGGCGTGCCGCTGGGGTAGGTTCCAGGACCTGCCAGCGGCGAATCAGACGCGATTTGCTGACGGCCAAGGGACCGACCTTGCCAAGCTCCGAAAGGAACCGAACGAGGTCGACGAGCTCGGCGCGGGTCAGCGCATCGGCCAAGCCCTCGGGCATGAGAGAACCGCCGGTCGTCTTTTCCTCGATCGCCTTGATCGGGACGGTGACTTCCCGGTCTTCGCCATCACGAAGAATCAGCTCCGACTCTGTCTCGCGGACCTTGATTCCTGTGAAGACACGCCCGTCCCGGGTGGCGACGATCAGGGAATGATAGTTCTCCTTGATGATCTTGTTGGGCAGCAAAATGGACTCAATGAGGTAATCGACCGGAGCGGCCGCCCCGATGCTGATCAAATCCGGTCCGACTTGCCCACCGGCGCCGGCAATGGAATGGCATTTCAGGCAGGCGAGATCCTTGCGGCGGAAAATGGTTTCGCCCCGAACGGCGTTGCCGCGCTGGGCTACTTCCGTAGCCAGCTCTTCTATTTCCTTGGCCGTGAGCGTACGCGGTCCGCCGGTCAAGCCGCCGGCATTGGTCATCGCTTCGACCAGTGCGGGCATCTCCTGGCCGGAGGCACGCACGACCCGTACCCCGATCTTGGCCACATCCGCAGCAATCCTTCGGTTCGTCAACGCTTTCGCCAATGCTGCGGCACCACCCTTGCGTTGCAGGAAGGCGGTGACGACTTCCGTCGGATCCGTGTCGCCGCGGATTTCGGTGAGAAACTCTGCCGCTCGAGGGGCCGCGGACTCCACGTTGGTGGTTGCCAGCGCGGCAATCGCCAGCTGGCGCAGCTCGGGGGGGTGCGGAGGACCGGCGAGTTGATTGAAGACCTCTCGGCTTGCCGGACCGCCGAGCTGCGTCAGCCCATCGAAGGCGGCGCGCCGGAGCAAATCGCTCGTTTGGTCCGCGCGGGCGTAGCCGAGAAGTTGCGGACGGAAGGATTCGAGCCGCCATACGCCGACCAGCCGCACGGCCGCTGCCCGTAGCGGCTCGTTCTCGGCGGTCAAGAACTTGGCAATGCGATTCAGCTCACCGGCAGGGCGAACGTTTCGTTGTCGCCCTGCTTGTTCAAGCGCAGCCAGGAGGGCGGTCTGTTGGCCGGCTTGCCCTTTTCCCATCCGAAGCACGTGTTCAAGAACCAGCCGAAGTTCCTCGCGTCCGCCGACGGCAGCAAGGAGTGCGAATACGCTTTCCAGGCTTTCCTTAGGAATTCTGCCTGATTGGATCAGCTCCGCCAACGGCTTGACGCCTTCGCCGGTGGCAACGGCTTGCAGGGCAAAGAGCAGGTGGCGGGTATTGCCGGCGAAGTCCAGCCGGCCTTTTTGCAGGGCCGGCATCCACTCGGGCTCCAGCTCGCGGGCCGTCAACCAGAGCGCGTATTCGAGATAGAGATCCATCGGACGATCGATCGCCCGCAGGGCCAGCGTCATTGCGTGCGCGTCGGGGATTTCGCCCAGTGCCCGGATAGCTTCGAGACGGACGCGCGGGTGCTCGTCCACCACACCGGCGGCGAACAGTTCGGTCGCGTTCGGCAACCGGGTATGCCAGGCTTTGAGCACGCGCATGGCCGCGGCCCGGGCGCGTGCATCATGAGCATGCAGCAACGTGTTCAGCAAGGTTGGTTCGGCAACATCCAGTGCTTGGTACGTCCAGAGCGCTTCGAGCAATTGGTGCTCATAGTCTCGGTCCACGCGATTGAGCGTTTGGACCCACGCAGCCAAGGCGGGAAGGACCTTGGCCCCGCGTTCCTTGAGAACGCGTTTCGCCTGCTGACGGGTCCAGTCCTCGGGAGCCGTCAGGGCCTGGAGCAGCTTTTCGGTCGTGGCACCGACCAATTCGGGTCGGGGCACCAGCGGCCGTCCTTTGGCGGTGACGCGCCAGATCCGGCCATGCGTCAGATCCCGGCGCGGATCGCGAAAATCGACTTCGCCATGCTGGATGATGGGGTTGTACCAGTCCGCGATGTAAATGGCCCCGTCGGGTCCCATCTTGATATCGACCGGGCGGAAAGCGGGATGATTGGTCTTGATCAATTCGGGCTTTTCTTGAGCCGCGAAGCCCGCGCCATCCTCGCGAAGCACAAAACGGCAGACACGGTGGCCACGAAAATCATTGGTCAGAATGTTGCCTTGCCACTCTTCGGGGAGATGCCGGCCGCTGAGGATTTCCGCCCCACAGTGCTTGGGGCTGCCGGGATTGAGCCCGTGAAGGATTCGGCTAGCTCCCGGCGTCCAGGCGTAAGAAGCCCCGGGCAGGACATAATTAATTCCCTCCCCGCCGGCCCCATCGGTGGCAAAGGATTGGCCCCAGCGGTCGAAGTGGTGGCCCCAGGGATTGATCAAGCCGTGCAGAAACACCTCCAGCTGCATCGTTTCCGGCCGGAACTGCCAGATGCCGCCCCCTCCCAGCCGCCGCACGCCGTGCGGTGTCTCGATATGGCTATGAATATATGTGGATTGGTTGAAATAGAGCATCCCGTCGGGACCCCAGCGCAGCGTATGGATGATGTGGTGCGTATCTTCCGTGCCGAAGCCGCTCAGGACGATCCGCCGACGGTCGGCCCGGCCGGTCCCCTTGGTATCCGCCAGGTGAAGCAGATCGGTGCTATTGGCTACGTAGGCTCCGCCATCGCCGGGCTCGACACCGGTTGGAATGAGCAATCCGTCGGCGAACACGGTGGTCTGGTCAGCTCGGCCGGTCTGGTGGCGATCTTCGAGGATGATGATCTTGTCGTTCGCCTTCTGGCCCGGCTTGATCTGGGGATACACCTCGCTGGTCGCAACCCATAAGCGGCCCGCGGGATCAAAATTCATCTGGATCGGTTTGGCCAAGAGTGGGTCGGCGGCGAAGAGATTTACTTCGAACCCATCGGCGACCTGGAAGGAACGCCGCTCGATCTCTGGATCGGGATCCGGAATCTGCGTCAGGTCACGCTGGCCGTACACGGATCCGGCACCGGCCAAAACGACAAGGAGGACGAGCGTCCAGATTATGGAGTGCGGCGGCTCGAGGCCGCTTTGGGTCTTTGGGAAATGCACCCATCTAAAGCGGCCTCGAGCGGCCGCACTCCAAATGGATCTGGAGAAACTGCTCGAAATTCGATTGCTCATCGTATCTTTTCGTCCGTGCGGACGAGCTCATACTTGTGGGTGACGGGGATGCGTAACCGAGCAATCTCTTCCTCGCGCTCGGCCACGAGTGGATCAAATTGTGGAATCTCGCGTGCATTTTGGCCCTGTTCATGCTTACGGAAGCCGAACAGGTAGGTTTCGTTCTGCGGCCGCCAACGGTAGAAGTAGAGCCGATTCTTCTCGACAATCGTTTGTCGAAGACGCTCTACCTGGTCCCATTCAGGCCCTCGCATCAAATGGACACCGGCGTTCCATTCCGCCTGCGTCGCCAGGGCAACGGGCTGGCCATCGATCTTGAGCTGGTACGTTCCCGGAGCAAGACCTCGAACGCGGAGCAGAGAGGGATCAGACCCCGCTGAAGCAGACCTTGGCGCATCGGCCGGCAGCGGCGGCAGCGGCAAGGCCTTGGCCGTGATTTTGAACTCGGCGCTGCGTGGTTTGCCTTCCAGATCGATTTCGTAGTGCCAGGGCAACGGCGTCAGACCCAGCCCGCGCTCCAAGGCGGCACCCGTCCGCCAATAGCCAAAGGCCGTTAAATGGATTCCGTTATCGGTCAGCGGGGCCGGCGGATTGCTTTTCGCGCCATCGCCCAGCAGCGCATCGAAATCGATAAAGTCAAGGCCGCGCTCTTGGGCTGCCGCACGCAGGGCAGCACGATATCGTCGAAGGTCTTGGTTGTGCTTAGCAGGGTCGGGAAGCGGCCGTCCCAGGTCTTCCTGGCTCAGGGGAGAAAGAAGCACGGTGCGGGCCTTACTAGGGGCGAGGGCATCCAGCAGCACGCGCAAGCCTTCGCGGAATCGAGGCAGCCCGGCTTCCCCCGCGAACGATTCGTTGAGCCCATAGCCAATGATGATCACGGATGGCTGGAGGGCCAGCACGTGTTCCTTGAGCTGGCGAAAGCCATCCGCAGCGGAGCCGAACCCCGCGCGCGCATCGCCCCAGACGGTGTCGCCGCTCCAGCCAAGATTGCGAAACTGGATGCGGCGATGGGGGTAACGAAGCGTTAGCAACGCTTCCCAGTAACCATAGCGCTGCTCGCGCTCAATCAACGTGTTGCCGAGCAAAACCACGTGATCGCCATCCACCAGCTCGAATCGCTCCGCAGCCTGGGCGGGAGCCTGTGCGAACGCAATCCAGCAAAGCGGTACGAGGAGCCAAGGAGTACAGCTCATGGTAACTTTCCGTTCCCTATTCATGACAATCTGCGCAACATACCACCTTTGGCAAAAAGGTCAACCGTCGCGCGAACAGCAAATTCGTCTTCCTTCGTCTCTTCGATGTCACCGGAAGAGAATGCTCAGGCTCATCCAAGATCCTTGTCGAACTTGACGTTACGGTGAGCGTCATCTAAATCAACAGAACGATGAACCAGCGCACCGCGACAGCACTGCCCGCCGAGCCGGAATCGGCTGCGTTGCGCCGCGCGCTCGCGGATGCCGGCTGGCGCTTTACCCGGCAACGGGCGGCGGTGTTCGAATACCTCCATTCGACGAGGGATCATGCCACCGCAGAACAGGTCTATGTGGGTGTTCGCCGGCACTTGCCCAACATCAGCCTGGCGACCGTTTACAAGGCGTTAGAAGCATTGGTCGATGCGCGACTGGTCAACAAGCTTCCGGACGCCACGGGCCCGGCCCGTTATGATTGCCGCAGCGAAGCGCATTACCATTTTCGCTGTCTGAAAACCGGGAAGCTGTGCGACTTGCCCACTCCTTTCGATCGCCATCTTCTCGATAAACTCGATCCTCATTTAGTTGAATCCCTCCGCCAGCAAGGATTTCAGGTGACGGGACATCGCCTGGAGCTGCTCGGACACTTCGAAGAAGTATAATCGCCAACGCGCGCGGCAGCGGAGGAGCCATTTTCCTGCTTCGGGCCACTTCTGCCATGGCGAACCGGGGGAAGGACCGTACAGCAAAACCCCGGGGCTTCTACAACCCTTGAGATCCTGGGTACCCTAAACGGAAAGGGCGTAACCGCCCTTCCGCATATGCATAACGCATTGGCTTTATGAGGGTTGCTGCGTCAGCTGGGCTGGGCAAAGGGGCCTCGCGCGGATAGTTTTGCAGCTGGATATTCTGTCTACC
>Ga0070734_10002813_pt1 | contig 19836 bp, 13 predicted proteins | sample Coa_R1_8_FD_66444 | JGI IMG/M metagenome (GOLD analysis project Ga0070734, IMG submission 66444) | Surface soil microbial communities from Centralia Pennsylvania, which are recovering from an underground coalmine fire - Coalmine... | ecosystem: Environmental > Terrestrial > Soil > Unclassified ... | reverse complement strand
TCGGCGATGACCGCCTCGGCGTCGTTGGTGATGCTGCGGCCCTGGCCGCTGTCGACCAGGCACAGAAACTCGCCGTGTTCGGTCAGGGTGTAGCTGTTTCGTGGTGTCGGCATGGGTGTTCCTTTCTTCGGTATTCTCAGCAAGGAGTAGGATTAGCCAGCACGACGGCGATTGTCAAACCGGGGCGCTGCGGGCCTAGCGTCCGCGTTCGCCGGCTCTCTTGCGCTCCCTCTCTTGCTCGGCGTAGCTGGCCTGCGGCGTGTCCTGGCTCTGCTGGGCCGACCTGGTCCGGGCCTGCTCTTTGGTCCAGGCGTGCGCCTCGCGGAACATCTCCGCCAACTCGAGGAAGTCTTGCTGGCTGAAGGAAGTGCTTTCCTTCCACTGGTCGCCGTCTTTGTACGAGCGGCTGGGCGTGGCGCTGTACCACGGGCCTTTGTCGCTGTCATGCTTCCACAGGGTGAGCTTTAAGCCGCTGCCGGGGGTGCCGCGGATGGTGTGGGCGGGTTTATTTTTCTCGCTCATGGGATCGTCCTTTCTGTTGGTTGCGAAAAAGGAGGGTCAGTAAACACCCGTCCGGAGGCCGGGTCAAGCACTTAGCCGCCTTCACCGGCTGCGGACACTAAGGTTGGGCGAAGAACGGGGACATCAGGGTGTTCTTGCCGAACAAGCCCTCATGTCCCCGCTTGCAAGAGGCGCGGCACATCCGAAAATCTTCAACCGTGGCCCTGGTTCACACCCAGATGATCGTGTCGTTTCCTCCCGCGTTGCTGAGCGTCAGCGAGAAGTAGCTCTTCAAGATACTCAAGATCGTGAGCGTGTCATTCCCCGTGCCCGTCGTGAGATTGAGGGCATTCACGTCGTACAGTCCAAAGGTGATCGCGGCCGGTGCCAGACCCTGGATCCTGCACAAGGGCAGGAGCCCAGTCAGAAGAGCGACCGTGGCGTTCCGACCCATGTGGTCGGTACCATCGTTCACATTCAGCACGGTATGGGCCGGGGGATTCAAGATCGTCAGCGCTCCATAGATGTCCTGCACGCCATTGAACGAATTGCCCACATTGACGATGCTGTCCGCGTGGCCAACCAGCATGGTGGGCACGGCGGTGCTCAGGACGTTGACCGTGGCTCCGCCCATGCCCGTGTGCAGGGTCAGGCTCTGCGTATGGTTATAGTCGAATTGGATTGGCTCCGCCGTGCCCAGGCCGAGAATCCGGCCATAGGAAACGCCGATGAGCTGCTGGGTATCGACCACAACATTGGGGCAGGCCATCGTATCATTCGTGTCGTCCACGGTCACCGTGGAATGGCTGGCCGGATTGAGAATCGTCAACGCACCCTTGATATCCTCGACCTTCCCGGCATTGCCGACCTTGACCGTGCCGGCCGTATGGCCGACCAGCGTGGTCGGTACGCCTGTGCCCAGCACGTATACCGAGGCTCCGCCCATGCCCGTGTGCAGGGTTACACTTTGCGTATCGACATATTTGAATTGGATCGTCGCCGCTCCCAGGCCCAGAATCTGGCCATAGGACGCGCCAGCGATGGAAATGGTATCGATCGTGACTGCGGAATGGTTCTGGCTATCGTTCCGGTCATCCACCGTGAGGGTGGTATGGTTCGGTGGGTTTTGAATGGTTAACGCACCCTGGATACCCTCGACCTTCCCGGCATTGCCAACCTTGACCGTGCTGGCCGTATAGCCGACGAGCGTGGTCGGTACGCCTGTGCCCAGCACGTATACCGAGGCTCCGCCCATGCCCGTCTTCAGGGTGAGACTCTGCGTATCGGCATATTTGAATTGGATCGGCTCCGCCCCCAGGCCTTCAATCTGACCAAAGGACGCGCCAGCGATGGAAATGGTATCGGCCGTGACTGCGGGACGGTTCTGGCTATCGTTGCTGTCATCCACCATAAGGGTGGTATGGTCCAAAGGATTTTGAATGGTTAACGCACCCTGGATACCCTCGACCTTGCTGGCATTGCCCACGTTGACCGTGCAGGGCCCATGGCCAATCAGACTGGTCGGCACACCGGTGCTCTGGACGTTGACGATCATCCCGTACCCAAAACCGGCGAAGCCCGTGTGAATGGTCACACTGCTCGTGTCATCGTATTCATAGCTGATCGGTGCGTTCGCCAGGCCGGAAATCCGACCCCAGGGCTGATCCGAGGCTGGTGTAAAGGAGTCGAGCTTTACCGTCGGGATCAGGGTATCCGCGGAGTCATCGACGACGAGAGCCGTGCCATGGAAGGTGGAGTTTTCGATGTTGACCGCACCCAGGATATCCTGGACCGTGCCGTCGTGGCCCACGACGACGGTGGCGGTGCCGCCGCTGACGATGGACACCGGCGCATCCACGATCGTACGCAGTACATGGATCTGGTCGTTGCCCCCGCCGCTATTGACGGTGATGCCGTTGATGGCCCCCTTATCGAATTCTGCCACTTCGCCATTGAGTGTTGCGCGAATGCCGCCGGCGTCGGTCACATCCAGCGTAATTGTGTCGTTGATATTGTTCAGCTGGTCGCCATTCACGATCAGTGTGCCGTCCTTCACCAGGAAGTTCTGGGCTTGGTCCGTGGGAACGATAAACGCATCGTTAGCCTGGGAGAACCAGGCCTGAAGAAGGTCGACGCCATTGGGCCGGTAGGCGTAGTTCTGGGCGTGGTTGTCGCAGAGTTCATTGTTTGGAAAATCGCCTTCGCTGGTGTGAATTGCGTTCAAGACCGGATCCGAAACAGCCTCGATGATTTCATGCGACACGATTTTCGTCACATCGTCCACGTTCCCGTCGTTACTCACCACGGCAAAGTTGAAGGGAGCAGGGAAGCCAAAAGGCGGCGCGAAGTAAGGAACCACGGCATGGTAGCCGTCGTGTTCCACGGCTCCTCCCGTGAGCTGGGACCCCGGCGGAGGAATCACGACGTAGAGCCGGTTTGGGTCCGCGTTATAGAACGGATCGGGCAGCGGCCCAAAGGGACGGAACCCCAATTGCAGCATGGCGATCGGATCGAAGTCATTGAAGGTAGCTCCCGGGCTCAACTCGGAATCGACTTTCCAGCCAGTTACCTGGCCGGCGCCGATGCTGCCACGGTACTCGGACAGAGCTGTCAGATACGGACTTTGCAGCATGCCGTCGATGGCGCTCTGAATGGTTTGCCGCAAGGCCGGGCCAGAGCCGAAGTTCCAGCTATTGCCCCAGAAGACCAGCTCGGCATGAACGTTGTTGATAACCGGGCCGCCCCAGTCGCTGGCGGTCACGCCGATGCCGGGCTGGAAGAGAATGGAGGGAACCTGCCGATATTCAAGCGCTTCCAGCGCCAGCGCGCGCCGCGGCGGCTTGGTCGGGGACACGGAACGGCTACGCTTGAGGAAGCGCCGAACATTCTGCAGATACGATGCGAAGCGCATGATAATTCTCCTTTTGTGGCAAGAGCCAACAGGATACACGGAGATCGTCCGCTGGATACGACCGGCACCGACGCGGGCCGGTCCTTTAGCTCGCAAGCAACGGTCCAGTAAAAACCCTTTGGTCGCACAGACCAGGCGGGTAGGCGAATGGGCTGGAGGTATCACCCGGCCGGCGCGACATCGTTTCTGCTACTGGCCAGCCGCAAGACACATCAGGAATTGTTGCGTCCTGGATTGGTTCAGGGTGGCCCAACAAGAGACTTATCGTGGGAAAGGGGGGTCGGCGGACAAAATCCAAAGGCGGCGAAAAAAATCTTTTGCACCCGCGCCGCGACCTGATTCAAAGCCGAACGGCTTGAAGCGCATCCAGCGTGCGCAGGTTCTGGGCCGGTGCCCGGCCCCGGATGAGTTGTTCGGCGGCCTCGAAGGCCAGACGAGCCCTGCTTGTTCGTGGTGCCACACGGATTTGTGCGAGCGGATTAGCCGGGCCTGCCCTCCGACCGCGTCTTGTGCCGCGACCGGCGACGCAGTCGAATGAGCCGTTCCCGCCGGACTTCTTCCTCGACTGAGCGGGCCCTTGGCTTGAGCAGATCGCTGCGTGTAATGATACCGATCACCTTCTGCGGTCCCTCGGAGGAGACGACCGGCAGCCGGCCGACCCCCGCCGCGGCCATCCGCTCGGCAGCAGTTCGGCAGGTTTCCTCTGGAAAAATGGTAATCGGTGCGCGCCCAATGAGATCGTAGGCGATGATCGGCTCGGTCTTTGCCAGCTCCGATCGCGCTTCCGGATCGAGGAAGGCGGACACCCAGTGCTCCAGCAGACTCGAGCGCGTGACCACACCCAGCAATTCACCCCGCGGGTCCACGACCGGGTAGCCCTGGTGCTTGGTAGTCGGGTCGCCCAGGAAATAGGTTCCGAGAAGCTCCCGTGCGGGTAACGAAGCGGGGATCGTCACGACCGGTGCGGTCATGACCTCGCTCACGCTCAGCCGCTCCAGCGGATCCACGGTGTACTCCCGGCTCACATGATAACCGCGCCGTGCCACCTTCTCCGTCAAGATGGATCGCTTCATGAACAAGACGGTGAAGCCATGCGAGACCGTGGTAGCGATCAGCAGAGCCAGGAAGGTGTTCAGATCGTAGGTCAGCTCCATGGCGAATAAGACGCCCGTCAGAGGGGACCGCATTGTGCCACCCATGACAGCCGCCATGCTGATCAGCGGCCAAAACTGAGCATCGCCGCCTGGAAGACCAAGCAGGTGTTCCAGCCCTCCGAGCGCGCCGCCGATAATCAAGAGCGGCGCCAGCACACCGCCCGAAGTCCCAGAGCCCAGCGCAATCGCCCAGATCGCGAACTTCACCGCGATGAGCGCGACCAGAGGTCCTAGCTGATACTGTCCGTGAAGGAGCCGTTCGATGTTGTCATAACCCACACCCAAGGCGTGCGGCTGAAAGTAGCCACCGATGCCGACCGCCAGTCCGCCGAGCGCCGGCCACCACATCCAATGGATGGGAAGGCGGTGAAAGGCATCTTCCGCCGCATAGACGGCGCCGGTGAGCAACAGCGAGGTCAACCCAGCCAGGAGACCAACCGGAACGCAGGCCAACAGGGTGACGATGTCCAGCGGATCATGCGGCGGCAGGATCGGAAACAGCGGCGTCGGACCCAGACTAAGGCGCGGGTCGGATTGAAGCAATCCGCGCAGGAGAGCAGCCACCGCGCTGGCCAGAGCAACCGGCACGAGGCTGCGTGGCTTCCACTCGAACAGCAAGAGTTCGACAGCAAGCAGCACAGCAGCCACCGGCGTGCCAAACGTGGCAGCCATGCCCCCGGCGGCGCCGGCGACGAGGAGCGTCTTCCGCTCGGCAGCCGTGGTACGACAGATTTGGGCCATGATCGAACCGAAGGCCCCGCCGGTCATGATGATTGGGCCTTCGGCGCCGAACGGGCCGCCCGAGCCGATCGAAATGGCGGAGGAAAGCGGCTTGAGCACGGCGACGCGGGGCTGCATCCGACTCTGACCGATGAGGATGGCTTCCATCGCTTCCGGGATGCCATGTCCGCGAATGCGCTCCGAACCGTAGCGGGCCATCAGCCCGATGATCAGACCGCCCACGACAGGGACCAGGATCAGCGCGACCGCGACCCAGCCGTGGACATCGGTCGGCGGGGAGATCAGCTCGTGCGGAACCGTAAGACTTTGATAATAGAAAAGATTGGTGAATAGCCCGATCAGCCGCTGGAGGACGAGCGCCACCAATCCACAAAGAGCCCCCGTAGGAACGGCGAGGGCGGCGAGCCACACCAACCGGAGGTCTGCGGTAAAATCCCCTTTGTTCAACACCTTCTGTCTGCTCCCAGTTCCGGGAAGCCTGCCATCCTTCGACGAGGCCAAAGCCCCAAGCGTCGGCATCCCAATCGACGGGTGCATATTATAGCGATCTCTTCCAAACAGGAAACGGCAGGATGCGAGTCCAGTTGCCGTGCGAAGGCCTTCGAAAGGTCTTGGCCAGCATCGGCTCATTTCGCACGTTCGGTAAGCGCTATGGTAGGACGCTACTGACTACGAATGGTAGAATTGCGCCTGGTTGAAGGTGTCCGTTTTTGTTTCGCGGCGGTGCGCAGAACCGCGTGCGGATGCGCCCCGCGCGGTTCTGCGCACCGCCGCGAAACCGACACAACCAACCGGATCATGAATCAGAGCGGCCATGAGTGCAGAGCCGAAACTGGGGTGAGTCCATTCCTCCGAAAAGGGCAAATGCGATCACTTCTTCTCCCGCTCCCACACCGCCAGCGTCTGTCCGCTCTCTTCCTTGGATGTGAATTCCGTCGGCCGCTCCCGGCCGGGAAGGGCATAGCAAACCTTCCAGGTATCGCCGTCGAATTCGTAGATCCCGAGCAGCGGCTTCGGTTTCACCGCGGCAACACTGGCGGGTAGGAAATCGATCGTTTTGGGTTGCTTGGTCGCATCGATCTTGATGGTTCCCTTGCCGATGGGCTTCCGGAAGAGAAAGACCGTATACTGATCGCCTTTCGTCGTTCGGAACAGGGATTGGACATCATCGTCGCCAAGCTTGTTCCCATTCGAGATGATCGATACCGCTGCCCAATCGCCTTGGAGCCGCTCCAGGTCTTTCTGGTTCACATCGTTCTTGGCATTGTCCGCCGCCAGAAGAAAACTAACGGCGCACAGCAGGATCCCGAATCGCATCGCCGATCTCCGTGCAAGAGGTTAGCTCGCCCCATTCGCCGCCAGCGACAGACAAATCATCTCCTTATCATTGCGGGCGAACACGCACCGCTGCGCGAAGGCGGGGTGCGACCAGACCACATGCCGGCCGCGAGCTTCCTGAATCGGCTCCAGGATATGGGCCCGGTCGACTTCGTGATAGCCCTTGGGGTTCAGCTCCGCCAGGATCAAATCGCCCTGGTCGTTGAAGAGAATGGTGCGATCCCCTTGTGGCACAATGAAAGCCGTGCCACAATCCGTCTTCTTCCCGCCGGTCGCGGCATACGTCTGCCAAAGCTGCTCGCCGGTGTCCGCCTTCAGGCACCGCAACTCTCCGTTGGCGCACACGCCGTAGATGTAGCCGTCTTTCAGCACCGGCGCCGCCATCAGAATGTGCACGCCATCGGGTTTGGAGGGGTTATTGCTCTTGCCGTGCCACAGCACCGTGGCGTCCGGTTTGTCGGCGGCTAGCTTTAGCATCATCGGACCGTGATAGTACGTGCTCAGAAACAGCATGTCGTCCATGCGCCGGACTGTCATAATGTTCACGGCCGGCCGCTGCGGCGGACCATCGGCCGGATATGCCTTCGTCCAGTAAACCTTGCCCGTGGCCGGGTCGAGGGCATTGATCGAATCGGACAGCCAAATGATCAGCTGCCGTTTGCCGCCCGCCTCGTAAATCATCGGCGGGCTGTAGCCAACCTCCTCCGTCGTTAGTGCCTTCCAGACCTCCTGGCCCGTGTCTTTCTGAAACGCCACGACGGCACTCCCCGCGCCGCCGACCAGGCAATACAGGAGATCGCCATCGAGCAGTGGGTGAGCGGCAAAGCCCCAAACCGGCGGACTATCGAGCTTGTATTCCTTCGCAAGGTTCTTCGCCCAGCGCACCTTCCCGGTGGTCCGCTCCAGACAGAGAAGATCACCCATGGCCCCAAGTGTGTAGACACGGTCTTGGTGAACCAACGGCGTGGTGCGCGGTCCGCTGGGATAGGAGATGGTGTAGGGGCAATCGTACTCATGCTTCCAGAGGATCTTGCCGTCGGCGGCGTTCAGGCACAGGATCCGTTCATTCCCGGGGATGCCGTCCCGTGTCGCGCGCCGGGGCTTGCCAGTCGCATCCAGGGCCCGCTGCCGGTCCATGACATAGACCCGTCCGTCGGCAACCGCGGGGCCGCTGTAGCCGGTGCCGATCGGCGTCCGCCAAAGCACCTTCGGCCCGCCCGCGGGGAAGCGCGTCACCAAGCCGGTCTCGCGCCAGATGCCGTCTCGGTTGGCTCCGAGCCATTGGGGCCAATCGAGTGCCCGGATCGGCCCGGGTATCAGCATACCCAGGCACGCCGCCAGAAAGAATCGTAGGATGGATCGCCCATTATGGTGCATGCAACAACTCCTTGTTCATTGGTTCCGGTCTTGCAAGCCCAACGCCAGGCCGAGATAACCAAACGGCCGAAGCTTTTCGTCCCAGCCGTCCATCCTCTTTTGCATGGATGTGGCCGCCCCGTGCCGCGCATCTTGCCGGGCAAGCATCTCGAGTGCGTTCAGATGGGCCGGTGCATTGGCATCCACCATCTGTACCCAGGATTCCTCCGCCGGGCCCTTGCTGGCATTCAGTCGGCCACGCAAGACTTCCAGTTGCATCCGGCCACGAACAGCAACGTCAGGGGCCAGGCGGGCCAGCGCCTGGACGCGGTCTTCCAGACCTGCCTTCACACCGGCGCGGGCCAGATGGAAGAGCGGCCACGGCGCCAGGGGCCGATCTTTCGACTCCGCTTCGGCGAGGGTGAAGGCGTTTTCCAATTCTGGCCGGACGGCGGCGGCTTGGTCGTTGGCTTCGGCCGCGGCCGCCAAGGCAATCAAAGCGGGAAGCTGCTCTTCCGGTGCGCTCACTGCACGGAGACGGGCACGGGCCTGATCGAAGTTTCCTTGATACGCCAATCCTCTCACCGTGCCGACGAGGATCGCCAGAGCGCGTTCTTTCTCCCCTTCCGCAGGGGGCATGGCCCCGGCGGCTTTCTCGGGTTTGCCCAGGACCAGCCAAAGGGCGATGAGCGACGGGGCAGGGGACACGGCGGGGGGTTTCGCTTCGTCGCCCGGCGGCTGCACCACCGAAGCGCCACTCTGCTGGGCCTGATTGGCAAGGGCCTCCGCCATTGATTCCTGCTTGCCGCGGAGCATCTCCAATCCGACCGCGGCCAGCATTTCCGCAGCTTCCTCGGGGAAGATGGATGCCAGAGCCGCGGCCCGCACCCCTTGATCCTTGGCCAGGAACTTGCGAGTCACCTGGTGGAGGGCTTCGCCCCGGCCTTCGGGAGAAGACACATTCTGCAACGTTTGCCGGACCTCTTTCTGAGTATCGTCCCACGACACACGGGTTTCCTGATCGATATCCGCCTTCTCTCCACCGAGATCAATCTGGTCCAGCGCCAAGTGGATCAGGAATGCTTCCCGCTCGAACGGATCGACGCGGACCGCCTGGAGAATGGCTACTCGCGCCTGTTGAAAGTGCGTCCGCGCCGCGTCCGCGCTGCCCCGGTTCCCCGTGCGGAGGAAATACACCCCCGCTCCGCGGTGAAGCTCCGCCGCGGCCTCGGAGGTGAGCCTGTCGGCCGCTCCCAGGGGTTCCAGGGCTTTCGCCAGCGTTTGATCCTGGCGGCGTTGCGCCCAGTAACCGCTGATCATCCAGGCGGCCCCAGCAACGAGCAGAAGGCCAACGGCGATCACGGTTCCGCGTTTGATCCATTGGGCCGGGGTCAACCGGCGGCGCGTCTGTGGGATGGCCTGGGCCTCGACCAGCGCTTGCCGGCTGACGCCGACGGAGGCGGTATCCCAGGCTCCTTCGGGCGCCGGTCCCAGGTCCCGGCGTGCCCCGGCCGGCAATCGGGCCTGCACCCCGCGCCAATCTTTGGGCTGCTGTTTTTCCAGCAACGGCACCTTGATGATTCGCCGGCACTCCGGGCACGGCGTCTGCTTGCCCGACAACTCGGCACCGACGCGGACCGTCTCATCGCAGTAATAACACTTGAACTCGATCGTGGTTTGTTCCGCAATCGGGGCAGGAGCCTTGGGCTCCTCGGCCAGCGCCGCAGCCGCCAGTGCCTCGATATCGGCGTGGTTCGCCACGGCTCCGGAGGCACTGGCTGGAATCGTCAGCCGATTTTTGCACGCCGGACACTGCGCCTTCTTGCCCGCCAAATGGTCCTTGACATTGAGAGGTTTTCGGCAATGGGGGCAGGTGAATTTGATTGACATGAGTCCGTAGTCCGTGGTCCGTAGTCCGTGGTCCCGAGTTCCTTGCTACGGACTACGGACGACGGACGACGGGCTATTTTAGGAGTGGCAGCCGCACGCGACCGTTGGCTGACTCGGTTGTGAGAGTTCCCTTGGCGGTTTCTTCCTGTTCCCAGATGGCGATTTCCTCCATGAGGGCATCCACCATTTCGCTTTCCTGCACGTGGCGGATGATTTCGCCGCGCTTGAAGATCACGCCCTTGCCGTTGCCGGCGGCGATGCCCAGGTCGGCCTCACGGGCCTCGCCGGGGCCATTGACGACACAGCCCAGGACACTGACCTTCACCGGCGTTTTGCGGCCGGCCAGCCGTTTTTCCAGCTTGGCGATGATTCCTTCCAGGTCGATGGCCAGTCGGCCACAGGTCGGGCAGGCAATCAATTCCGGCTTGCGAACCCGGCGCTGGGTGGCCTGGAGAATATCGAACGCCGCTTGAATCTCGGGCACCGGATCGCCGAGAAGACTGATGCGGATCGTGTCGCCGATGCCATCGAGCAAGATCGGAGCCATCCCGCACGCCGACTTGGTCACGGCATAGGGCGCCTTGCCCGCTTCCGTGATCCCGATGTGTGTTGGGTAGTGGGCTTGCTTGGCATAAAGCCGGTAGGCTTCGACGGCCATGATGACATCGCTCGATTTGAGCGACACGATGAGATCGTGATAGCCTTCCGACTCCGCGATCTCGATGTACCGCAGGGCGCTCTCCACCATGGCCGGTGGACAGGGGAAGCCATGCTTCTCGACCAATTCGCGTTCCAGGCTGCCGGCGTTGACGCCGATGCGCATGGGCAGGCCCTTGGCCTTGGCTTTGCGGATGACCTGCCGGTACCGATCGTAGCCGCCGATATTGCCGGGATTGATGCGGATCTTATCGATTGGGTGATCGAGAGCGGCCAGGGCCATCTTGTAATCGAAGTGGATATCGCAAATGAGCGGAATATGGATCCGACGGCGGATTTCGCCGAGCACGGCCGCATCTTGAGGCTTGGGAACGGTGACGCGGACAATCTCGCAACCGGCTTCCTCGAGCCGATGGATCTGGGCGACGGTCGCTTCGATATCGTAGGTGTCGGGGGTGGTCATCGACTGCACCCAGATTGGGTTGTCGCCGCCGACAATTTTATCGCCTACCCGAACTTCGCGGGTCTTGTGCCGCTGGAACGTATGCTGATAGGCCATTCTATCCTCCCTGTTTAAACGGACGCGGTTATCGTAGTTTACGGCCTACGCAACCGTCAAGTTGGATCGAGAAGGGCACGCCGTGGCGTGGCGTTGGGTTCTTGCAGTTTGGCTCGCTTTTCCTGGAGCATGCGGTGGACTTTGCTCTTGTTGCCGCTCGTTTAGAATCTCAAGACTCCTCCTTCATGGCCACTCCCAAGCCCGGCCCTTCTGGCACTCGGAGCCGATCCGCCTGGTAAGGCAACGGCTCCCGGGTCAGGGTTTGCTGATAGTACAACGGGCCGATCAAATCGCCGGGAAACCGCTCACACTGAATGTTTGCGGTGCACACCGTGACGTGGGCCATCGCCGCCGTGGCAACTTCGCGCTCCAGGTTGCTGCCGATCGTGCAGGGGATTCCGGCGGCCTCGGCCAGCTTGGCGATCTGTTGCGTGGCGCGGATGCCGCCGTGTTTTCCCGGATACAGGCTCAGGACATCGGCCGCCTGGTGGCGGATCACCTCCAGGGCATCTTGCGGCGTGAAAACGCTTTCGTCGGCCATGATGGGAATGCCACTGCGGCGGCGCACCCGTGCCATGGCCCGATGATCGCCCCGGCGGGTCGGCTGCTCCAAGAGCGCCACCTCCAACTGCTCCAGCCGCCGGGCCGCCCAGACCGCTTGCTCCACCGTGTAGCCGCCGTTGGCATCGACCGACAACCAAACCTCCGGCCCGATGGCTTCCCGGACCGCACGCAGCCGATCTACATCGATCCTTGGATGTTCATCCCGTCCGATCTTCACCTTGATGGCCCGCCAACCGCGCTCCACCATGCGCTGGGCACGCTGGGCGGCCACGTCCGGCTCGACAGCGCCGATGACAAATTTCAGAGGAATTTCGTCCGCATCGGGCTTCTTGCCACCCAGGAGTCTGTACACGGGCACGTCGAGAATCCGGCCTTGCAAATCGAGCAGGGCCATCTCGAGGGCGCTCTTGGTAAAGCTATTGCCGAAGACAGCTCGGTCCATGCGCCGGCTGATCCACTCGGTGTCAAAGGGATCGCTGCCCAGCACAAGCGGGGCCAACATCTCGCGAAGGAGGGCCAGTGTCCCCGCTTGCGTCTCGCCGCTCCAGACGCTGGTGACGCTGGCTTCCCCCAGGCCGACACGGCCGGCTTCATCGGTGAGCCGAACCAGCACATATTGGCCGGCGCGATGCGGACCCAAGGAACTGATGATGGCCAGTTCGGGCTGAACCGCGCCGGAGATCGGTTCGGCCTGGACGGATACGATGGGCATGAAGGGTTCCTTTCGATTAAGTGGGAGTACGGATGGATGCCCGCATAATAATCGACTCTGGGCCGCGGTGACCTGTTCAGGATTGTTTTCCCGGAACTCCGGGGATGGCTCGCGAAGAGGGCAGGCCTCGCCAAAGGGTTGAAGACGAGTTATCCTCTGGAGGAGTGGCGCGAATGGTGCGGAGCGGTGGTCTAACAACGCACGGTAGTTCCTGCCAGCTCTGTTCCTGTGGTGGCAACTCCCGGAGGTTCAGATCAATAAAGCAAAAACTCTTGCCGCCGCCGCCGGAACGCTTCTTCCTCCGCCTCCCAGGCGCCCATGATGTCGCGCAGCGGCCGGCCCGCTTCCAGAGCCAAACGCTCCCGGTCGCTGCCGAAAAGCAAATCGATCGCCGGCCGGTCGGTCACAAACTCGTACGGTTCGCGCCGCCAGGCAAAGTGGCCTCCGGACAAATCCCGCATCGCCGCCAAGACAGCCAGGCCGGTCCGCACCGGTTGAAATGCCTCCCGATCCAGCACATGGATTTGCAGGCCGCCACAGCGTTGACCCGCAAACTTCTGAAACGTCGGCCGAAACCATGTCGGCCGATAAGCCACGCCCGGCAAGGCTTCGTCCTCCAGCCGTTGACAAAGCTTGCGAGGATCCAGCCAGGGCGCACCACAGAGTTCAAACGGCCGGGTGGTTCCGCGTCCCTCCGACAGGTTCGTGCCTTCCACCAAACACTGTCCCGGATAGACGAAAGCCGTGTCCAAGGTCGGCATGTTCGGCGACGGCAGGACCCACGGCAAGCCGGTCTGGTCAAAATTCATCTCGCGCCGCCAACCTTCGCACGGAATGATGCGGAGTTCGCCGGCCAAGCCACGCTCTGCCTGGTACATCTTGGCCAATTCACCGATCGTCATGCCATGGCGGGTCACGAGCGTGTGAATGCCGACGAAACTCTCGAAGCCCGGCTGGAGCACCGGCCCTTCGACCTTTGCGCCCCCCAGTGGATTCGGCCGGTCCAGGACCACCGTCAAAAGATTGCATTGAGATGCCGCTTCGAAACAGAAGAACATCGTGGCCTGAAAAGTGTAGTAGCGGCTGCCGACATCCTGTAGATCGATGACCAGGGCGTCCAGGCCGCGGAGCTGTTCCGGCGTGGGACGCAAACTCTCAACGGTGTCGCCATAAAGACTGTAGATTCGCACATCCGACTGTGGATCATGGCCCCCCGTGACGCCAATTAGATCCTGGGCCTCTCCCGTCAGGCCGTGCTCCGGGCCGAATAAAGCGGCCAATTGGATCTGCGGTGCCGTCGAAAAGAGTTCGCTGCTGTGTCGGAATTGGCAATCGACGGCCGCAGGGTGCGTCACCAGACCGATCCGCAGGCCACGAAGCGACCTAAATGCCTGATCACGAAGCACTTCCAATCCGGTGCGTACGTAAGGCTGTGCCGACATGATGGGTGCCAGAACGGAGCTTTTGGGGGAATTCAACGACTGCCGTAACGTAAAGCTGGCATAGCCGAATGTCAAGCAGATACGCTCGAAAAGCGCGGTCGTTTCCGCCCCTATTCCAGGGGGAGATTTTGTGGCTTACCCACGCAACTTAAGTCATTGATTTTCAATATCTTACGCAGCCATTATTGTCCTTTACCTTACCCCCTGATTTCGCTATAATCTTCTTGTTGTCTTTACCGCAAAGATCGGGGGAGAAACGTATCGAAAACCGAACCTTTGCGCGCTACGTAGAGATGCCGGAAAACCGTGCGGCGCTGCTGGCTGTGCGGGACGTAGCCGCCTGTGTTGGCCGTGGAAAAAGCCACCGCACGAACAATCCGCTTTACCTGCATGGTCCTGCAGGAACGGGCAAGACGCATTTGATTCTGGCCCTCGTCGATGCGGTAACCCGGCAGTCGCCCCAGCTCGTTGTAACCGTCTTCCAGGCCGCGGATCTGGCCAAAAGGGAGCGGATCGGGGAAAGCGCCGGCGAGCTGGAACACGATTTCTCGGCAGCCAAGGAAAGCAATCTGGTCATCATCGAAGACCTGCAACACCTGAGCAATTCACGAAATCATTCGGATCCCGCGGCGAGTCGGTTGCTGGTCCAGATCTTCGATTACTTGATCGTTCGCCAGCGGCAAATGGTATTCACGGCTACAGTTGGTCCTCGGGGCCTCCTGCACCTCCCCGCCCGGTTGGTGAGCCGGCTCGGTTGTGGGCTGGTCGTGGGTCTTGAGTCCATGCAAACGTCCAGCCGCTTTGCACTGTTGCAGGACAAGGCTCAGCGACGGCAATTGGCCGTCCGGCCGGAGGTGTTGGCTTGGCTGGCGGAGCACCTCAACAGTGGCCGGCAATTGGAGGGCGCGTTGGTTCAGCTGGAAGCCTTGGCCCGTTTGCATGGTCGGCCGCTGGACGTGCCGGCGGTGGCCCACCATTTTCAGCCGCTGGTTCAGATGAACCGGTTAACGGTGGAACGCATTGCCCAACAGGTAGGGAGTTACTTCCGGATCCAGCCGCGCCATCTCCAGTCCCGACGCCGTTACCGGAATGTTCTGGTGCCGCGCCAGATTGGCATGTACCTGGCCCGAGAGCTCACCGACCTGTCCCTTGAAGAGATCGGTAGCCATTTCGGCGGCCGAGATCACAGCACCGTCCTTCACGCCTGCCGCAAGATCAAAGTTGCGCTGGACGACGATGCGGTCATTGCCGGTGCGGTGCAGCAACTTCATCAGGAATTGCAATGAACAGTGGTTGTGGAAAACCGGGCAATTACTTGTGAACAGCTGCGGGCTTCTCGGCAGTAAAAAGTGGTGGCGACTGACTTTCAGGAAACCTTGGCAAACTAACAACCGACGGGACACCGGATCTGAGCCTTCCATGAACGCTTTTTCAACCAAGTCATCGTGGTTGTAAGGTGCGGTCCGGTAAGAGAAAAGAGAGTTTCCTGCTTGGTTATGAACAGAAATGGCTTGGTGTATTCCTACTACCACGAGGTTAAGACCTTTGGATTCTTCTAGGACAGAAGGCAGAACAAGGGGTATCTGACCCCAGAGCCCTAAAAGAAGGTACGAGGAACCAATGAAGGTGCTCAGCCACCGTGAAGGATTGTTGTCGGCTTTCCAGTTAGCCAGCGTGGTGGTCCCAACGCGCGACGTGAAGCCGGTCTTGCGAAACGTGAAGGCCCTCGCGGAAACGGATCGCTGCACGTTCTTGGCAACCGATTTGGAACTGGGACTCCGCCTGGAAATGCGCGGCGTACGGGTAGAAGAAGCTGGAGAAGCCCTGCTGCCGGTCGCGCGGGTTCTGGCAATTTTGCGGGAATCCACCGACGATGAGCTTTCGATCGAAGCCAGTGCGCAATCGTGCCTGATTCGAGGCCAGCTCAATGAATTTGAGATGGGCGGCGAAGATCCCGGTGACTTTCCCGAGGTGCCGGCGTTCACCGGCGACAGCTACCACGAAGTAGCCGCCGGCATGCTCCGGGAGATGATCCGGCGGACCGTGTTCGCCGCGGCCACGGAAAACCCGCGCTATGCGGTGACAGGAATCTTGTGGGAGCTGGAAGGGGATGTGGCCCGTCTCGTGGCCACCGACGGACGGCGGTTAGCTGTGGGGGAAGGAACCGCGACCGCGCATGGCGGCCACGATACGAAGGGGCAAACCCACGTGGTACCGACCAAGGCGATGCAATTACTCGAGCGCAATCTCCAGGATCCCGACGAACGGGTGCGTGTGAGTTTGCGGCCAAACGAGGCGCTGTTCAAAACCGAGCGTGCGGTCATCTACAGCCGGCTTGTGGAGGGCCGGTATCCGCCGTACCGGGAAGTGTTTCCCAAGAAGCCAACCGCCAAGATCCACCTCGGGGTCGGCCCTTTCCTCACGGCCGTTCGCCAAGCAGCCGTCATGACCGATGACGAGAGCAAGAAAGTGATCTTCAGCTTCGCCAAGAAGAAATTGACGTTGCAAGCACGCGGTCCAGCGACGGGCCGATCCAAGGTTGAAATGCCAACCGAGTACGAGGGGAAAGCGATCGAGATTGCGTTCGACCCCAAGTTCTTGACCGACATGCTTCGGGTGTTGAATCCGGAAGATAACCTCGTGCTGGAGTTGGTGGATGGCAACAGCGTTGCTTTGTTCCGCTGCGGCGAGAATTACTCGTACATCGTCATGCCGCTCTCGTAAGGAATGGAAAAGGGTCCCGAGCTTCTGAGTGAAATTCTGAGCCGGCTCTTTGTGGCCCGCGGCTGGGGACGGCGTCAGGCGCAGCTCCGCCTGGAGAGGGCGTGGGCCGTGGCGGTGGGAACCGAAGGAGCCAAGTACACGCGCGTCGCCGGCTTACGCCGCGGCGTACTGGAGGTAACCGTTGGCAATGGGGTCTTGTTACACGAGTTGGCGCACTACCAAAAACGGCGGCTCCTGGAGCAATTGCGCAGCCAGCTGCCGGGCACCACCCTTACGGACTTGCGTTTCCGTGCTGGCGTGATCAAAGGAACTGACGAAGCATGACCTGGTGGAAGATGGTCACGGACAGGACGCCAACCGTCTTCCCTTCCGATCGAGGACCTAGAAGTGATAGTTGAAGATCTTACCCTGGCCAATCAGGCAACGGTCGAGGCCGCGGACAAATACGGCTCGGACAATGTTCAGATTTTCCGCGACGCGGAGCACATCCGCCAGCGTCCCGGTATGTACATTGGCAACGTCGCCGCCAGCGGGCTGCACCACTTGGTGTACGAGCTGGTCTACAACAGTGTCGACGAAGCCCTCGCCGGCCATTGCCACTCGATCCACGTGAAAATCAACGTGGATAGCAGTCTTAGCGTCGATGACGATGGCCGGGGGATTCCCGTGGAGGAGCATCCCGAAGCCAAGCGCTCCACGCTCGAAGTCGTCATGACGACGGTCGGTGCCGGCGCCAAGTTCGACAAGAACACCTACAAGGTGTCTGCCGGTCTGCACGGCATCGGTGCCAAAGCCGTGACCGCGTTGAGCGAGTGGGTCGAAGCCCAGGTGTGGCGCGGCGGCCGGGTCTATGCTCAGGAATACGAACGGGGCAAGCCGATCACCGAGGTCAAGGAGATGGGCTTGGCCAAGCGCACCGGCACGCGCATTACCTTCAAGCCGGACCGGGAGATCTTCCACGATGTCACCTTCGACTACGACACGCTCGAAGCACGCTTGCGTGAGCTTGCCTTCCTAAACAAGGGGCTGGCCATCAAGCTCACCGACCAGCGGACCAACAAAGAGGATCTGTTCCGATATGACGGCGGCATCGCCGAGTTTGTGGAATACTTGAACCGCTCTGAAGAGGTCCTGCACAAGCCGATCTACATCGAGAAAACCTTGGACGATGTCCGCGTCGAAGTGGCCATTCAGTACAACAACAGCGAAGACGAGCGTGTCCGCTGCTACGCCAACAACGCCTACAATTCCGTAGGCGGCACCCATCTCAGTGGCTTCCGGGCAGCTCTCACGCGGACCCTGAATGCTTATGGAAGCAAGGAAAACCTCTTCAAGAACGATCTGACGCCGATCGGCGAAGATTTCCGCGAAGGCTTGACTGCCATCGTTAGCGTGCAGGTCCCCGAGCCGCAACTGGAGGCCCAGACCAAGATTCGCCTGAACAATCCCGAAGTGGAAGGGATTGTTGCCAGCATCGTCAACGAGCAGATGAGCAAGTATCTCGAAGAGAATCCCAAAGAAGCCAATCGGATCATGAAAAAGGTGATCCTGGCGGCGGAGGCTCGTGAGGCAGCAGCCAAGGCGAAGAAGGCCTTGAAGGATCGGAAAAGCATTCTCAATTCGGGCGGCCTTCCAGGCAAGCTCATGGACTGCACCACACGCGACCGGGACGAATCGGAGCTGTTCCTGGTCGAGGGGCAGTCCGCCGGGGGCTCCGCGGAGAGTGGCCGCGACCGCATGTACCAGGCGATCTTACCGCTGCGCGGCAAGGTGTTGAACGTCGAAAAGGCGCGCGTGGACAAACTCCTGAGCAATGATGAAATCTGTTGTTTGATTTCCGCGGTCGGCGTGGACATCGGCAACAGCGAGGACGTGAGCAGGCTTCGCTATGGCAAGGTCGTGATCTTGACCGATGCCGACGTCGATGGGCAGCACATCCGCACGCTGCTGCTAACCTTCTTCTACCGGCAGATGCGGAAGCTGGTGGAGGATGGCCGAATCTTCGTGGCCCGGCCGCCCTTGTACAAGGTTACCCAGAAGAAAAGTGTGCGGTACGTGCAAACCGCCGAGGAAATGAGCAGCGAGCTCATGAACCGGGGTTTGCAGGGCACGCGCTTGAGCATCTTGAAGAAGACCGAGGATACAGCTGGTGACAAGAAGGGTGCCCCTATCCAATGGGAAGGCGAGCCGCTGGCCCGTTTGGTTGGGATCCTCGGCGAGATGGAAGATTCGCTCCAGATCTTGGAGCGCCGGGGTCTGAGCATCGCGACGTTTCTGAATCGGGCCGGTGCCGGCGGCTTGCCCGTTTACCGGGTGCTCCTGGGAGGCCGCGAACAATGGTTCACAACCTCTGCCGAGGCTGATGCATTTCTCCGCCAAGAGCAGCAACGCCTCGGGCGTGACTTGGTGGTGGCCGACGAATCGGCCGAGCATGGCGGCGGCAACGGTCAAACCAATGGTCACGGCGAGACCTTCCTTCGGCAAGAGTTCCACGAAGTCCGCGGCATTAACCGCGGCCTGGAGCGGCTCCGGGAGTTTGGCCTCGATGCCAGCTGTCTGGTGGAAGCTCCTCGGGTTGCGGGCCGGGAGCCGCCGCCCCGTTTCATCCTGGAGAATGGCGATCTGCACCGCGTTCTGCCGCACTTGCGCGAACTGGTATCGGAAATTCGCCGGCTGGGGGAACGCGGCCTGACCGTAACACGTTTCAAAGGCCTCGGTGAAATGGACGGCGAAGAGCTCTGGGAGACGACCCTCGACCCCGAAAAGCGCATGCTGATGCAGGTGCATCTCGATGATGCCTTCAAGGCAGACGAAATGTTCCGCATCTTGATGGGCGAAAAAGTGGAGCCGCGCCGAGACTTCATTCAGAAACATGCGCTCGAAGTGAAAGACATCGATTACCACGGGGCGTGATATGATGCTTGCGTTTGGCGCTCAGCATCTACTGCCGAGCGCCAAACGCAAAATGGAGTTCTTTGGGAACCACGAACTCAACGGTGTCGGGAACTCTACGATCAAAGTTCCCGACACCGTTGGGTTCGTAGTTTTCAATGGCCCAGGAAATGGAACACGACGTAGCCGGCGTTGCCGCCGCCGTCGACGTAGGTGTTAGTGCCCCCCATGCCGCCGTCGACGGTGCCAAAGAGCGCTGTGACGTGGTCGGCGGTCACCGTATTCTTGCCAGCTCCCAAAGCCACCAGGAGCTGGACCCCAATCTGGAGATGGGAAAGCACGATGGTATTATTTCCCGCTCCAGCGGTGAGGGTGAGGTTGGTGCGGATGCTATC
>Ga0070734_10002812_pt1 | contig 19840 bp, 17 predicted proteins | sample Coa_R1_8_FD_66444 | JGI IMG/M metagenome (GOLD analysis project Ga0070734, IMG submission 66444) | Surface soil microbial communities from Centralia Pennsylvania, which are recovering from an underground coalmine fire - Coalmine... | ecosystem: Environmental > Terrestrial > Soil > Unclassified ... | reverse complement strand
TTCACCATGGCGCGCGTGTAAGGCAGCTTCATGCGCGCGCCCACGCCATACGGTCCACCAAACCAGCCGGTGTTCACCAGCCAGCATTGTGATCCATGCTCTTGCATTCGCCGCCCCAGCATTTCTGCATAGACCTTTGGCCGCAGTGGCATGAATGGTGCGCCAAAGCAGGTGGAAAAGCTCGGCTGCGGCTCTTTCACTCCTCTTTCCGTGCCCGCAAGCTTGGCCGTATATCCTGAGAGAAAGTGATACATGGCCTGGTCGGTGTTCAGCCGGGAGATTGGCGGCAGCACGCCAAAGGCGTCCGCCGTCAGGAAAATAATGTTCTTGGGATGGCCGCCGATTCCCGGAATCACCGCGCCTTCAATGTAGTCCACCGGATAGGCGCACCGCGTGTTCTCGGTGCGGCTGTCTTCGTTGTAATCCGGGACGTGCGTATCGGGATCGAGCGTCACGTTCTCCAGCACGGAGCCAAAGCGGATCGCATTCCAGATTTGCGGCTCATTTTCTTTTGACAGCTTGATGCACTTGGCGTAGCAGCCGCCTTCAAAATTGAAAATGCCTGTCGGGCTCCAGCCATGTTCGTCATCGCCAATCAGCAGCCGCTCCGGGTCCGCTGAAAGCGTGGTCTTGCCTGTGCCGGAAAGCCCAAAGAAAAGCGCGGTCTCGGCGTTCTTGCCCACGTTGGCCGAGCAGTGCATGGGAAAGACATTTCTTTGCGGCAGCAGGAAATTCATGATGCCGAAGATTGACTTCTTCATCTCGCCTGCGTACTTGGTCCCGCCAATCAGGATCACCTTGCGGGTGAAGCTCACAAGGATAAACGCTTCTGAGTGCGTGCCGTCGCGCTGCGGATCGCCCTGGAACTCCGGCGCGGAAACAATCGTAAATTCCGGCCGATGTGTCTTCAGCTCCTCGTCGCTGGCACGCACAAACAACGCGCGGACAAACAAATTGTGCCACGCATATTCGTTGATCACGCGGATCGGCAGCCGGTATTTGGGGTCGGCCCCGGCATACAGGTCCTGCACAAACAGCTCTTTGCCGCGCAACGAGGCCACAACGCGGTCAAACAGCGCGTCAAACTTCTCCGGACTGAACGGCTGGTTGTGGTCGCCCCAGTTCACCAGCTCGGCGGTAATCGGGTCCTTGATTGTGAATTTGTCTTTTACTGAACGCCCGGTGTATTTCCCTGTATACGCGACGATGGCGCCGTTGTCAGCCAGCAGTCCTTCGCCCCGGCGCACGGCATGCTCCACCAGAATGCCGGAGTGCAGGTTGCGATGGACTTTATCGTTCTTGAGAAGTGTTTCCAGGGCTGACGCTGTATCAATGGCTGGCAAAGTCGACATGGCGGAAAAGTCTCCTGTTCCTGTTCTGTTGGGCCAGAGGGCTGGTCACAAGCAGCGGGTTTTTTGGCGGGCCTAAACGGCTACGCCGTTTTGATCAGCGCGTCCTGGGGCGCGCCCACTTCCTTTAGGACTGCATTCAAGTGTCCGAGCGATTCATCCACCGTCAGCGTGTACATTTCTCGTCCGTGCTCATACGTGCCGGATTCAATCGCCGTCTTCAAAAAATGCCCGGCAATCTGGATGGCCAGCGGATCGGTTATCACCCGGCCGGTGCGCTCCTTGTATTCCACCCATGTTGGATGCGGCAACGCTATCCATACGGGACGCCCGCTGGCAAGAAACTTTATGTCAACAGCGTCGGCGTGCCGCGTCGCAATCGCGACGATCAGGGCCTGATAAATACAGTGGAGTTGTTCTCCGGTCCAGCGGTCGGTGGCTTGAAAGTCCTCGTACATGCTGTCTAAAAATATATCGGAGTGCCTTAACTTCAGCAAATAAAAGACCAGTAAACAACTGGCTGCCAAAATGACGCCCAGCAAATATAAGGCATGGCATCTCTGGCTCGATGTGACTCTAATCACAGTCCCTTGGTGCGCGCCTTATAATCATTTTGCGCGCTTACCATGCCCCCGAACCAACTTATGACCAACACCATGCTGGCAGTCTGGATCTCCACTTTTGGCGGCCCTGAAGTGCTGGAAATCCGCACTGTTGGCAAGCCCCTGATCAATGACGATCATGTTTTGGTCCGCGTCCGCGCATCGTCGCTCAACCGCGCTGACCTGCTCCAGCGCCAGGGCAAATATCCGCCACCGCCCGGCTTTCCCGCTGAGATTCCCGGAATGGAGTTTGCCGGTGAAGTTGCGGAAGTTGGTTCCTCCGTTCGCCGATGGAAGTCCGGCCAGCGCGTTTTTGGCCTGATCGGCGGCGGTGCCCATGCGGAATACGTTGTCACCTACGAGCACTTGCTGGCGGAAATTCCCGCCAATCTTGATTGGACCCAGGCCGCTGCGGTACCAGAAGTCTTTATCACCGCGCATGACGCTCTTTGGACTCAAGGATTGCTGCGCCCCGGCGAAAACGTCCTGATCCATGCCGTGGGCAGCGGCGTTGGCCTCGCCGCGGTCCAACTTGCCCGCGCGATTCAAGCTGTCCCCTACGGAACCTCGCGCACAGCCGACAAGATCGACAAATCTAAACCGCTAGGCCTCGAAGATGGACTTGTGCTGCGCCAGAACTTTGATGACCTGCCCGCAGCCACGGAAAAATGGACAGCCGGCAAGGGCATCAATGTCCTGCTCGATCTCGTCGGCGGCCCTTACGTCAAAGCCAGCCAAAAAGCCATGGCCCACCAGGGCCGCATGATTCTCGTGGGCACCGTTGCTGGCGGCAGTTATGAGCTTGACGCAAGATACGTCATGAGCAAGCGCCTCCAGATTCGCGGGACCGTCCTGCGCGCCCGCTCCATGGAAGAAAAAATCGCCGCCACCCGCCTCTTTGCCGCAGAGGTCGTACCGCTGCTCGCCCGCGGCGTTCTCAAGCCCAACGTCGATAGCGTTTTCTCGATCTCGGATATCGGCAAGGCCCACCAGCGCCTGGAATCGAATGAAACCTTTGGGAAGGTTGTAGTCGTGATGGAATAGTTCCATCCCAGATTTGGTTCCTCTGAGTAACGATTTGGCTCATTGCGGGTAACCATGTAAACTCTATTCGCTATGACACCACCACCGCCGCACTCAGGCCGCCCGCGCTACAAGGTAGTGTTTGGAAAAGACGCTCAGGATCTGGAAGGCAAACTCAACGATCCTGTTTTCACTCCCGCCGGCTATGCCGTCACCCACCTTGCTTTCAACTCAGCCAGGGCGGAATATCTTCTCATTTTGGAAGATGAACGCAACGACGGGCGCTGATAAAGCGCCAGTAGCGCTTTTTCAAATTGCCAATTTTGGCAATTCCGGCGATTTTGGCAATCTCTTTTGCGTCCCTCTGCCTGCGTCCTTCAGCCCAGATACCCCACCCCCATGCGCCTTTGTTGAAAACAAAAGCTCAACCTCAATTCGAAAGGCCTGTCGAAAGCTTGTCGACCCCTCTTTTTCCCGTTTTTCAGGGCTCCAATCGCGGTCAATTTCAGCCTTGTTTTCTCGTTCCAACTGTCCGGTCGGCAGAGGGTCGCAAAGGTCGCTCTTGGTTTGGCTGACTGCTGATTTGCTAATTTTCAAAGACCATTCCCGCATGGCGGCTCCCTCGCTGGGAGGGAAATGTGTTACTTTACCATTTGTTCGCTTTCATTTCAACAAAATTGGCACGAAGCCGGCCGACATTAGGTGCGCGTAAGCATCAGTCCGACTCGTTCGCGGATGTCTGCGGGAATGGGCCGCGACTTCCGGGCTGACGTGTCGAAGTAAACGGCCACCAGAATCGTGCGCGCGGCTAGCTCGCCTGTCTCATCGTTGGACATTTCGTGGCAGAAGCGGATGGATTTTTCCGTGATCTCAAGCGCCGCCGAGCGAATGGTAATGACATCGCCGGCATGCAGTTCGCGCTTGTACTCAATGCGTTGTTCCACGCCCGCCATCCCCGCGCCTTCCTTCGACAGTCGCGATCGCGAGAGGCCGATTGTGGAGAAGAACTGCCAGGTGGCTTCGTCGAATTTGCCGACATACCACATCACGTTCATGTGATTCATATGGTCGCAGTGCCAGGGATAAACTGTTCCCCGATAGGTGATGGGCAGGTCGGGCATCTTTCCTTACGCTCCTCAATGGCGCGACACAGAGTGGCGAAGCCAGTGTCGCGCAAAGATCCGGATTCAAAAGTTTAGGGGTGAGTCGGTACGTCACGCAAGCTCTGCACCAATCCGTCAAGGCGAGCAATCTATTACGAGTCTAAAGGAGCGACTCCCCAATGGCCAAAAAACATGGCGATAAGAAACACAAAACTCATCACCCACGTAACCAGGGGAAACGTTCTGGATGAGCTTATGGACGAGCAAGAACTGTTGGAACTTAAGCTGAAGGCCGACCTGCATCAGGATATCCTCAAGCTGATCAAGAAAAAGAAATTCACTCCGCGTCAGCTCCCGCAACCTCGAGTGAGCGAATTGCTTCCAGGTTAGCTCTCCCTGCTCAGCGTTTCCAAGCTGCTGTACTACGCATACCTCTTGGGTGCCCGCGCAGATGTAAAGCTAAAGCCAGCCGGTCGATCTTCCTTGCAAACAGCTAAGCAAATTGCATAACCATAATCCTGTATAACAATCTTGCTTGAACCTTCTCGACACATCATCCGCCCGCGAGCCCGGCCTCGACCTCATGCGCGCCATTGCCATCCTCTGGGTGATGCTGTGGCATATGCACTTTGCGCTGCGTCCCGGCCTATGGAGCGGCCCCGGAGATTACGGCTGGATGGGCGTCGACCTTTTCTTTGTCCTCAGCGGATACCTGATCGGCTCGCAGCTACTTCGTCCTTACACCCGCGGCAGCCGGCCTTCAATTGGCGGCTTTTATATGCGGCGCGCATTCCGCGTCTTGCCCGCATATCTCACCGTTTTGCTTTTCTACTTCGCCATCCCAGGATTCCGCGAAGCTCCCGGCCTCTCACCCGCGTGGCAGTTTCTTACCTTCACAGAAAATTTCCGCATCAACTATGCCAGCGACCAGGCGTTCTCGCACGTCTGGTCGCTCTGCGTGGAAGAGCATTTCTATCTGGTACTGCCTCTATTGATCTTGCTGCTGATGCGCCTCCCCGGCTTCAGCAAGACTATTGCTGTGATTCTGGGGATACTCTGCTTCGGCATTGCCATCCGGGCTTACATTTATATCCATCAGGTGCAAGTGTTCCCCAGAGACGACGATGCCTTCCCGCTGGCCTACGTGGAAAAAATCTACTATCCCACGCACACGCGGCTCGACGGTCTTTTGGTCGGCGTAACGCTGGCCACGATCAAGACTTTTCGCCCCGCGTGGTGGCAGCGCGTCATGTCCCACGGCTACCTATTGCTGCTAAGCGGATTCGCGCTCTGTGCCTGGGCCATGTGGCTTTTCAGCGATCGTTTCTCGTTTTCAGCCTCCGTCATTGGTTTCCCTTTGCTGGCTGTTGGCCTTGGACTGCTGATTGCCTCCAGCATCGCTCCATCCAGCCCGCTATCCAAGATTCGAGGCTTTGGCTTGATCGCGGCCCTGGCTTACAGCACTTATCTCACGCACAAAGAGATCATTCACCTGGTTCGCATACACTTGCCCCGGCTGGTCGAATCCGGCGGCTGGCTCGCCCTGTTCGCTTACTTTGCCTTCAGCTTTCTGACCGCTTTCGCGCTGTACCTGGCCATTGAGCGCCCATTCCTGCGTCTGCGGGAGCGGATTTCGGGCAGGGTCGCCCCTCCAGTGGAAAAGGCGCTGACAGCCGGATAATGTTTGCTGCAAGCGCACCGTTGGTGTCAGAATGTGTCTCCGCGACAACGTTTAATGCAATGACCGATTTCAGTCCTGATAGCGAAAGCTCGCCAGACCCAACGCCTTCAAACCAGCGTTGGGACCGATGGCGTGGCAGGATCAAACTGTTGGGGCGCTTGGTTTTGTGGCTGCTGACGCGTGGGTTCGCCACCGTCCCCGATGACGACTATGGGGCCAAAGACCTCGATGGCGGTGGTTTCCAAACGCTGTTTGGCAGCGACAATGGTAAGAAAAGACGCTAGTGGGATCGAACTGAACTTGGTTTGCGCTTAGAGCTATCTTCCTGTAAAATTTACCTTTAACCACACGACCTGAAGCCCTACGGCCCTTCTGCGTCAGACATCTGGAGTCAATCAAATGGCACAAGTTTGCGACATCTGCGGCAAAGGCCCGCAATTTGGAAATAAGATCAGCCACGCTCACAACGTGAGCCGCCGCCGCTGGAACGTGAACCTGCGTCCCGTGCGCGCCCGCGTAAATGGCGCCAACAAGCGCGTTCGCGTCTGCACCACCTGCCTCAAGTCCGGCAAGGTCGTAAAAGCGTCGGTCAGCAGCAAGACGGCGTAAGCGAAAGTTCTAAAACAACTTTGGAAATCCAAAAGGCCTCCGGAAAATGGAGGCCTTTTTCGTGTCCCGATCAGTGCCGCGCCAGAGAAGTTCAGCCCTGATATGCGCAGACTGAATGCTGAATGCTGACCGCTGATTGCTTCTTCAGAACCGCAGCACAATTCCGCCGCCCGCCAGGATGTTGTGATGGTGCAGCCCGGTCTGGGTGAGAAAGCCGCTGTTAAAGGTTGGGACTCCGGTAAGAAAGTCGCGTACCTCGGCGCGGAAGCCCAGCACGGGCAGGCCTGTCTTAAAGTCAAGCCCGCCGCCGAATTGTAGCGCGCCTTTATTTTCCGTTGTGCCGGCGGTGTTCAGGGAGTAGCGCGCCCAGCCGCCGCCTACGCTCACCCACGGTGAAATCGGCGCAATAGGGGCAATTTTGAGCCTCAATCCCGGAGTGATAAACAACGTCCCAATGTGATCGATTGCTGTCGATACTCCGGCAACCGTCAGTGGAGTTGAAGGAATTCCCGCCACCGGCAGCTCCGCATGCAGAGAAACCAGGTGCGCGTTCAGTAGGCGAACTCCCAGAGCGCCTTCTAGGAAAATATGGTGGTCGGTGTGAACGGTCGTAGGAACAGTCAAGACCGTGCCGTTCGTATCGGAAACAAACGATCCCCCCACCACAAATGCTGCATCGGCTTTTTGCGCCACAGCAAACGTGGACACACATAATAGTGCAATCAAAATAGAAAAGCGCTTCATTGAAGCTCCTTTAGCTGGCATAAATTTTTGGTTGGCTCTCCAACGTGAGATGCAGATTTCATCGCCTGCGGAACAAGAAACACGGCGCTGGAGAGGAAGTTCCGGTAACGAAAGGACAAGCCTAGACGATTCCCGTTCGATCTTTTTCCTTGCTCCGTGCTCTTGCAGATCTTGTTTACGCCAGCGCGATCACGTCAATTTCTATTGAAACGTCTTTCGGCAGGCGGGCTACTTCCACCGTGGAACGTGCCGGCGGCGCATTCTTGCAGGTTTTTCCGTACACCTCATTCATCTGGCCGAACTCTGCCATGTTCTTCAAAAAGACGCTTGTCTTCACCACTTTTTCCCAGCTGCTGCCCGCGGCCTGAAGAATTGCCGTCAGATTTTTCAGCACCTGCTCCGTCTGCGCTTCAATCCCGCCTTCAATCAGGTTTCCGGTCGCTGGATCAACGGGAACCTGCCCGGAGATAAAAACAAATCCATTGGCTTTGATTGCCTGTGAATACGGCCCAATCGCCTTGGGCGCATTGGGGGTTGAAACCACGTCTCTTGTGAAGCCGCTCATTTATTTCCTCCGAAGAATTCTCGCCGCTGATTTGCCAACCTCAATATTTAGTATTTGGTACTTAGCCGGAAGCTTATGATCTGTGTTGCCACTCTGCAAAAATGTCCTTCATCTTCCAGGCCAAGCTAAATACCAAGTACTAAATACTGCACTTACACCTTATTCAACCTCTGCACATCGTGTATCCCCGGAATTTTTCTCAGGCCGCCAATCACGCGCTCCAGGTGCTTCACGTCTTCAATATCAATCACAATATCGATCGTTGCCTGGCTGTCGGCGGTGCGCGCTTCAATGTTGCGGATGTTCGTGTTGTCGTCGGAAATCACTGCGGTAAGCTGCTTCAACATTGCCGGACGGTCATCGCAGAAAACCGTCAGCTTTACCGGATACGTTCCGCGACCATCGGTCTTGTCAACCTTGAGCGGCTTGGCCCATTCCACCGCGATGCGCCGATCCGCTTCATACATCAGGTTATTCACGTTCGGGCAGCTCACTGCGTGCACGGCCACGCCTTTGCCGCGCGTCACGTAACCCACAATCGCTTCTCCGCGAATCGGATTGCAACATCGCGCACGATACACCAGCAAATCGTTATAGCCTTTTACCTTGATCGCGCCTGTGTCCGCGCTCTGGCCAAATACGCGCCGGATCACCGTTCCCAGCGTGCTGCCTGCCTTCGGCGCTTCTTCCGCCGCGGGGGTTTGCTCGGAAATTTCCGGTGAGAGCTTCGCCAGTATCTGCCGCGCTGAATACTTTCCGTATCCGATTCCAGCCAGCAGGTCCTGTCCGCCGCCCAGGCCATATTCCTTGGCGATCGTGTCCATCGTCTTGTCGTTGAAATCTTTCAGCGCCAGCCGATACTTGCGCGCCTGCTTTTCCAGCAGCTTCTTGCCGATCTCAATGGCCCGCTCGCGTTGATGGATGTTCAGCCAGTGCCGTATCTTGTTGCGCGCGCGCGTGGACTTGGCAAAGCCCAGCCAGTCGCGGCTGGGATTGTGTCCCGGCTGCGTCATGATCTCCACCACGTCGCCATTGCGCAGCTTGTTCCGCAGGGGAACAATTCGTCCGTTCACTTTTGCGCCCACACATGAGTGTCCTACCTCAGTGTGAATGGCATAGGCAAAATCAATGGCGCTGGCATCGCGCGGCAGGATCACCACCTTGCCCATGGGCGTAAAGCAGTAAACTTCTTCCGGATAAAGATCGACCTTCAGCGTGGAAAGAAATTCGTTGGGATCTTTTACGTCCTGCTGCCACTCCACGACCTGCCGCAGCCATGCCAGCCGCTGTTCATCTTTGGCGCTTACCGGGCTGCCGTCTTTGTATTTCCAGTGCGCGGCAATGCCTTCTTCCGCCATCTTGTGCATTTCTTCCGTGCGGATCTGCACTTCAAACTGATGGCCGTCTTCCGTAATCACCGTTGTGTGGAGCGACTGATAAAGATTCGGCCTCGGCATCGCGATGAAATCTTTAATGCGGCCCGGCACCGGCCGCCACATCTGGTGGATCGCTCCCAGCACCGTGTAACAATCCTTCACTGATTTGGTAATGATGCGGACAGCCAGCAGGTCATAAACCTGGTCCACGGTAATGCGCTGCCGCAACAATTTCTGGTGAATGCTGTACAGCCGCTTGATCCGGCTCTCTACCTTGGCATCAACGCCATTTTCCTTAAGCTTCTCTTGCAGGATCTTTACCAGCTTGGCCAGGAATGCTTCGCCAGCTTTGCGGCGCTGTTCCACGGCGGTCCGCACCTGGTCATAGCCGATGGGATCGACGTAGCGGAATGAAAGATCTTCCAGCTCGCCGCGCACTTTGCCCATGCCCAGCCGATGCGCCAGAGGCGCGTAAATTTCCAGCGTCTCTTTCGCCACCTGCTGTCTTCGCTCTTCCGGCAGGTGCTTGAGCGTTCGCATATTGTGCAGGCGGTCCGCCAGCTTGATCAGCACCACGCGGATGTCATCCACCATGGCCAGCACCATCTTGCGGACGTTTTCCGCCTGGCGCTCTTCGCGGCTGGCCAGATTGATTTTGTCGATCTTGGTAACGCCTTCAACAATGTGGACCACCTGATCGCCAAACTCCCGGCGCACATCTTCATGCGTTACGCCCGTGTCTTCAATGGCATCATGCAGCAACCCGGCGGAGATGGCCGTTGAATCCAGCTTCATGTCCGCCAGCACCAGTGACACTTCCAGCGGATGAATCAGGTACGGCTCGCCTGATGCGCGCGTCTGTCCCTGATGATGTTTGAGAGAAAAATCGTAGGCCTTGCGGATGATTTCCAGATCATCTGTAGGACGGTTTTCGGCGACCTTGGCCAGCAGTTGCTGGAACCTGGCATTCAGCAGCTTCAGCTCTTTTTGCGAAGCGGGCTGCGGGTTTGTCGCCATGTTCAATTATAACTTGAGGCGCTAGGAGGCGTGAGCGAGGCCATGCCGAGCGGGAGTCTCCTGCCGAAATCCTGATCCTAGCTAAGGATTCTCTCCCAGAAGCCGCTCAGCAGGAGTGAGCGAGCGCGAATAGACACTTCAGGCAGGATGGACTAACCGCGGTTAGACATTTGGTGAGCTGACAATCCGCCCTGCCTATACCCTCTTGAGCGTCACTTGGCCCTTGTTGCCGTCACACGGCCCGCCTGTGATGGCAAAGCCACCTATGAACTGAAGGCCTGACCCATCGAGGATTCCACCATTGAAACTGATTGTGCTCCCTGCGGGATTGCTAGCCAGGGTAAAAGCTGCCGCCAGCCCCGGTTGAGTTCCGCTGGTCAATGTTCCTGTCGTGAATCCCCCGCACCCTGTGGTGTTGGAGAAAGTCGCAGTGCCGGTCAATGGAAAGCTTGTATCGGCATTAGGCAGCCCGGGCTGCCCAAAATTTACTGTGACCCCAACAAGGCCGCCGGTCGTAAGGAATGAACCTGTAAATTGCCCCGTTAGCAGTCGCGAAATGAACAGCGTTCCGCTATCCCCCGCCAGGCAGCCTCCCGCAATCGTGTAACTGGTGTTGCCTCCAAGGAAATTATTGCCATCTGTGCTGACAGTAGCTGTCAGGCTGATCGTCTGGCCATTGATTGCAACGCCAGTCAGCGCAAGCTGCCCCTGAGGGCTCAGCGTACCAGTAAACGATCCAGCGCTTCCCGCAGGGAAGCATGTATTGGTAGGAGCAACCGAAGTAACGCCAAAGTTGGCTGTGACGTGGCCGCCAGCGTCGGTCTGTATCGGTCCGCCAAGGGTAAAAATGTTGGTACCTGCGTTTCGCGAAAGCGCGATAAAGCTGTAACTGCCGTTTATGGTAGGGGTGTTCCCAGAAGGATTGGTCTTGGTGACGCTGCCACTACCACAACCAAGCATCGCCGAAATTAATAGACAGGCAAGAAAGCGCGCGACCAATTTCATACAGCCTCCTTACAGCAGCTTCTCAGGAAAGTATAGTAAGCAATGTAATATGCTGTAAAGAAGCACTGTTGGACAATGGAAACTCAACATATCTACTCTAACTAGCTACAAAAACCTGCTTCTCATCGCCGACTGGCAGCAGAAGGATTTGATCCTCCTTTGTGCTTCCCGGTTTGAAGATCTACTTCAAACGGAACTTCCTTATCCGCCAGTGCGTCCCAGCCGTGGCCCAGAAGCTTATCTCCATCAATGGCAGTGATTGTCAACCCTTCCCACGTGAGCCGTTCTGTGGTCCACGCAATTCCGCGACTGCCGACCGCTGTAATCGATGTGAAGCCGACAAACAGCAGCAAACCATGTTGCGAGAGTACGCGCAAATCCACCACGGGACGCTGTTCCACCCGGAGCCACTCCACCGGATTTCGAGCCTTCATCACGTAGGCATAGCCGCCCACCACCACGCAGAACCGCTCGGGATCGGGCGTCGAACAAACTTGATTCACCACCTGATCTGAGTCAAAGCCCAGCGCAAAAAATCCCACCCACGGGGCTCCTCGCTGCGGAGTAACACGCACATAAGCGCCACTGCGGTCGCCTTCTTCGAGCTCCGCGGGATAGTGATATAGCTTTTCGATAGGATGGATAGGCGGAGCAGCTTCCAGGATTCTAACTTCATAGTTGCGCGGGAAGGTAAAGTCGAATCGGAAGTGAGGTTTCATAGAGAATAATCACTCCAGCGGACCCCCGCGGAGTCAACCTGTTGGCCTCTGAAGTTATCAGGGTTTCAGTTCATCGACGGAGAAAAAGCATCCCTGGGGAATGACCAGTGTTCATGCCCTTGCCTAGCCCTTAGGACTTTGCCGCCTCAAACTCCGCCACCCGCTCGCGCACGCTTTTCACATGCGTTGGCAGCTCCAGCTTGCTACCGTCTTCAATCAGCGGAATCAGCTTGTTGAAGTCCGGCCCTGAATGCGATCCGATCAGCATGATCCTTACCGGATGAAACAGGTCTTTGCCCTTTGCGCCCGTCTCTGCCTTGATCTCATCCATGATCGCCTTAAAGCGCTCCGGCGTCAGCGGCGACTCATTCGCCGCACGCTTGGCAAACGCCTGCATCACGGCCTTAGCCTTGTCGCTGGCAAATACTTCAGCATTCTCCGGCAGGGCCAGCGCCGCGGCAGCATCATGGTTGAAGATGATCTTTGCTTTTTCCGGCAGCTGATCAAGCTGATCAACATAAGGCGTGAGCAAATCAATCAGGCCATTCGTCCAGCCGCTGACGTTGCCGTTCATGCTGGCGGGCAGCACGCCGGCGCGCTGCAACGCTTCCGTGCCCATCTGATGAATGCGATCGGGCGGACTTTGCTTGATGTAATGCCGGTTGATCCAGTAAAGCTTGGTGAAATCAAAAACCGCCGGCGCGGCATTCACGCGCTCCAGGTCGAATTCTTTGATCAATTCATCTTTGGAAAAAATTTCGCGGTCGCCGCCACTCGGGGCCCAGCCCAGCAGCGCCAGGTAATTCATCAGCGCCTCCGGCAGCACGCCCATATCGCGGAAGCTGGCTACTGACGTGGCTCCGTGCCGCTTCGACAATCGCTCGCGGTCCGGCCCCAGAATGGTGGAAAGATGCGCAAATTCCGGTACCGGCAGCCCCAGCGCCTCATACACGGCAACCTGTTTCGGCGTGTTGGAAATATGATCGTCGCCCCGGATTACGTGTGTGATCTTCATATCGGCGTCGTCAATTACCACCACGTAGTTATAAGTCGGCATGCCGCTGGAGCGGACGATGATGGGATCGCTCACTACTTCGTTTGAAAATTCCAGATCGCCGCGCACAATGTCATGGAAGCGAATGGGACGCTCAGGAATCTGCAAGCGTATTGATGCCGGCTCGCCCGCTGCGCGACGCCGCTCCGCCTCGGCTGGATCAATGTTTCTGCACTTGCCGGAATAGTTTGGTTGGCGCTGCTCCGCCATTGCTTGCTGGCGATCACGCTCCAACTCCTCGGCGGTGCAAAAGCAGTAATACGCCTTCCGCTCTTTGATAAGCCGCTCGGCATAGCCGCGATACACGTCCATCTTGTCTGATTGGCGGTAAGGCGGATATGGCCCGCCGATGTCAGGCCCTTCGTCCCAATCAAGGCCCAGCCACTTCAGGTCTTCGATTAACTGGGTTTCATACCGCGCCTCGCTGCGCTCCAGGTCAGTGTCTTCAATCCTGAGAATGAACGTTCCGCCATGCTTGCGCGCAAAAAGCCAGTTAAACAGCGCCGTGCGGACATTTCCAAGGTGTATGTGACCGGTGGGAGACGGGGCAAAACGGACGCGAACTTTATCGTTCGATGACATGTATATCCATGGTAACAAAAGCGAATCGCCTGCCTGGTCAGCCAACTGCTGGTTCAGCCAACTACTTTGGGCCAGCCAACGCCCGCAGCCGGAAATTCATCTGACCTTGTGACAGCAGCTCCGGATTCCCATTCATGCCTTCCAGCGCCATCGGCCCACTCATTCTTTTTCTCGCGATCCTGCTCACCGGCGCTCATCTGCTTGGGTACTTGTTTGCCCGACTGCGCCAGCCGCGCGTGATTGGAGAAATCCTTGCCGGCTGTATTCTTGGGCCATTTGTTCTCGGCCGATGGACGGCCTACACGCACTTCCTTCAGCTTGACGTCGCCGCCACAGAAAAAAAGGCCGCGCTCGACCTGCTTTACTACCTCGGCCTGCTCATGTTGATGTTCCTTTCCGGCGCGGAAACCAAAGCGCTCTTCCAGAAGCATGAGCGCAAGCAGATTGGCTGGCTTGCCGCTATTGGCACGGCCCTGCCTTTCTTCATCATGCTTGCGCTGGGATCGGTGTTGCCGCTGGGCTGGTTTATGGGTGCAAAGTCCAGCCGCGCTTCGTTGCTGCTGGTGATGAGCATCGCTGTCGCGGTGACTTCGATCCCTGTAATCTCGCGCATTTTTTTTGATCTTAAAATTCTGCACACACGTTTTGCCCGGCTGGTGCTTGGCGTGGCGGTGCTTGAAGATATTGTTCTCTGGGCTGTTCTGGCGATTGCCACCGCCATTGCCGATTCATCCGGCCTTCCCGCTCGAAAAATTGCGCTGCACATCGGCATCACGCTCGTCTATTTCATCCTGGGATTGGTGCTGTTTCCGCGCGCCACTAAACGTATTTCGAAATCAAAGTTCAACCTTCTTGCCATCAATTCTCCGGTGACGTTTACGCTGTTGATCGCATTCGCCTATGTAGCGGTCGCTGGCTTGCTCGACGTGAACTTGGTCTTCGCCGCTTTTCTGGCGGGCTTTGCTGTCTCGCGCAAGCGCTTGGGCGACGCACTGGCCACGATCTCCGGTTTCTCCTTCGCGCTGTTTATCCCTGTCTATTTCGCGCTGGTGGGATACAGCCTAATTTTTGGGAAAGCTTTTTCCATTCCCATGTTGCTGGCCTTTCTGTCCGGTGCTTGCGTCTTAAAGCTGCTGGCCGTCGCCTTGGGAGCGCGCCTCGCGGGCTTCCGCGGACTCGACGTCACCAACCTTGCCGTCGCAACCAACGCTCGTGGCGGTCCCGGCATTGTCCTGGCCAGCGTAGCGTTTGAGGCAGGAATCATCAGCGCGGCGTTTTATACCACGCTTGTCCTTGTCGCGGTGCTCACATCACAAGCTGCCGGAGCGTGGCTGGAATTTGTCTTGCGCAAAGGCTGGCCGCTGCTTTCGGGGGATACACCGGCCACGGCAACAATCCCGGCAGTCGAGAAAGAGCCGGGGCAGTTGGTGGCGTGATCCAGCAGCACTCAGCCGTCAGCACTCAGCATTCAGCCAAAGAGAAATTACCGCTGAGGACGCAAAGGACGCACAGGAAAGGAAATTCAAAATTCTTCTGCCTTAGCGTCCTTCGCGCCCTTTGCGGTAAAGATGGTTTGGCTGAGTGCTGAAGGCTGATTGCTGAGAGCTGCTCTCACATGCGTCCGGCTAATCCTGTCGTGCCAGCCCACGCGATCTTCATCCACCAGCGCCCAGAAGTAGCCCAGCCCCACGGAAAACCCTGACAGCGCGCTCGCTGCGGCGCGGCATTGGCGCTCAAACATGGTGGTGGCTTTCCCATCGAAGGTACAAAGTTCAAGACCAGCGAAGCTCATTCCCGGTGTGGCTCTCCGGTAGACAAGAAAGATGTATTGAAATACCAGCCAGAAAATTCCGCCGGCAGCCAGCATGCAGACCATCGTCATGCTTGAATGCGGGACTTGCTCCGCCGCTTCAAGAAAAGTCAGTGCAAATGCGCCAGTAGCAATAAAAACGATTGCCACATCCACCAAGCCGGCCACCAGCCGTTGATGCATCGGTGCAGGCCGGGGAATGACTTCATCATCGTTATCGAGGCGCGGCTCTTCGGGCTCCAGATGGATATCGTCAAAGCTGGGCAGCAGGTCCATCTGCTGTCCCCGCAGGGATGGTCTTGCGACCGGCTCAATCTCAAGGGGTTCGATTTCTTGTCCCTGTAACTCCGTCGGCTCAGCATCGTACGCTTCCATGGTGATTCTGGGCGATTCCGGTGCTGGCGCCGCTTGCTCAAGCTCATCGAGCATCACTTCTTCCACTGTAGGCACGTAAGCGGGCTGGGTGCGCGGGAAGCGGATGACCTTAGGCGGCTCCGGCCTGCCCATTACCGGCTTGACCATGTTCTGCGGGATCACAATCTCATGAAAGCGTTCGGGCGGAGGCGGCATGTGGCCATCTTCTGGTTCCGCGCCAAAAGAGTGCGGGCCATCGGCAGGAAAATTTAATTCCATGGCATTGGGATCAACCGGGCGGCGACGCCGCGCCCGATGCTGCTGCACCCGCGAGACAATTTCTCTTCTCCACGCCGGATCGGCCGCTGGACGCGCTTCGCCCGCCACTGCGCGGATAGGCGGCGCGAGCGGCTGTTCGTCACCAGCAAAATCCGCAGCAAAAATGTCGTGGTCCGCCTGGTGGTCCATCAGGGCTGAGGTGTTCCTGCGCGTGTGAACGCAAGGAGACGCCTTACCGCAGAGAGGGCAAGTCATGGGCCGGTTCGGAGATTTTCGCCAGGAGCGGGAGGCATGCTGACTGGGTCAACTTTTGCTTTTACAAAACTTGCCGTGGTAACTTGCCCAGACTGGCTTTCTTACGGCATGCGTTCCCAATATAAGTTTGTTATCACAGCAGGCTTGCTTTGTCACTTGTTTGTCACCGCACCGCTAGTGACAAGCCAGGCGCTCGCAGGCCCGACCGTGCAAAATCCTGCTGTCTCGGCGGAACAAAGTACGCCAACGCCCACACCCACGCCCGCCGAACCCGATCAAAACGCCGCACCCGCAGGGGCTCCAATCGGAAACTGCCATTCCGTCATCACCTCTCCGCCTGCGGTCCCGCAGTCTGCATCGTCAACTGCCACGGCCCAAACTGAGGCGACTGCCGCAGCCACAGCGCAGAGCAACAAGAAAGTGCGTGTGCCGATCAGCGAAGATCATCCTGTGATCATTGACGCGCGCGAATGCGAGCAGGCCGGCAAGGTTTACACACTGCGTGGCGACGTGCAGATTCAGTTTGCGGACTATATCTTCCACGGCGACCTGGTGACGTATGATTCCGCAACTGGCGACGTCACGGCAAAAGGCCATGTCTCTCTCGATGGCGGCCGGCGCGACATACACATCAGCGGCAGTGAAGGCAGTTACAACCTGCATTCGCAAACGGGAAAGTTTTACGATGTGCGCGGCTCCACCGGTGCGCGCTTCAAAGGGCGAAGCGTCACGCTCACATCATCAAGCCCGCTTTCCTTTACAGGCAAGATGGTAGAGCAGACCGGGCCGGATGAGTACGTCCTGCATAACGGATCGGTGACTTCCTGCGAACTGCCGCGTCCCAAGTGGACATTCACCGCGGCAAAAATCATCATGAAGGTGGGCGTTTCCGCGCATGTTTACAACACTACTTTCCGTCTCAAAGGTGTCCCCGTATTTTATTTGCCATACGCGTCGCCGCCGGTGGAACGTCTGGGGCGGGAGAGCGGCTTCCTGATCCCGAATTTCGGCACTTCGAACACCAAGGGCACGGTGATTGGCGACTCCTTTTATTGGGCCATCAACCGCAGCATGGACGCCACCGTGGGCGGCGAATACCTTTCCAAGCGCGGATGGGCCCTGCAGGAAAATTATCGCTACCGCCCCAATGAAGCGTCATTTCTTAACCTGAGTTACTTCGGGGTGCTGGATCGCGGCATCACCACAACGTCAATCGACCAGACTGGGAAGACGGTTTCAACGACCACCAAGCAGGGCGGAGAAGACGTAAAACTGAATGCCGAAACCACATTCGCCAATGATGTCCGCGGCGTCGCGTCCATTGACTACCTGAGTTCCTTCATCTTCCGCCTGGCTTTTACAGAGAATTTTTCTCAGGCCGTGGATTCTGAGGTGAAGTCGGTGGCCTTCCTCACCAAGAACCTTCAGGGCTTCTCATTCAATGGATTCGGTGCTCGCTACCAGAACTTCCAGAGCAAGAATAACGACGATGTGATCACGATCCTGCACGCGCCGGGCGTGGAATTTTCCAGCGTGGACCGAAAGATTTTTGACACTCCCATTTACTGGTCGTATGACGTGGATGCCGGCGGTTTGCGCCGCAGCCAGCCCGGCCAGCCCGGCTTTGTCACTCCCGGTCTGGTGGGCCGTGCTGACGTAGATCCTGACATAAGCCTTCCCATTTTTTACAAAGGCTGGACTTTTCGCCCGGACGTTCAACTTCGCAATACGGCTTATTCCCAGCAGGAATCTACAGAGCAGGGAATCACCATTGCGCACCACAATGTGCTCAATCGCCGCACCATTGCCACGAGCGTTGAACTGCGCCCGCCTGTGTTGAGCAAGGTTTTTGACGGAACAATCGCCGGGCGCAAAATCAAGCACACCGTTGAGCCACGGTTTGTCTATCGCTACACCAACGGCGTGGAAAAATTTGGCTCCATCATTCGCTTTGACTTCAGGGACATTCTGAGCAACACGAATGAAGTTGAATTCGGCTTGCTGCAAAGGCTTTTTACCAAACGTGAGCGCCCAGAATGCAACCAGGAAACAACAAGCGCCGCTTCCACTGCCGGCACCCAGGCCATTGCTTCAGCTGATTCCTGTGCGCCCGCGGGCGCCGACGAATTTGTGAGCTGGGACGTAAAAATGAAATATTTTGCCGACCCGACTTTTGGCGGCGCAATCGTAAACGGCACGCGCAATGTGTTGACCACCACGGCAAGCTTCACCGGCATTGCTTTTGTTACCGATCCACGGCGGTTTTCTCCGGTGGTCTCGCGGCTGCGCATACGTACCAGCAGCAACAGTGATCTGGAATGGCAGCTCGATTATGACAGCAAGAAGGGCCGAATCAATTCCAGCACGCTTTACACCGGCTTCCATTTCGGCGATTTCTTTGTCGGCGCCAGCCACGCTTACCTTCAGGTTCCAGGTGAAGTGGTGGACGATCCCACCACGGGATTGGTCTTGCCCACTTGCATCCCGCACGTCTTTAACCAGCCGGCATGCGTGCCTCCACTCTTTGACCAGGTACGCGCGCAACTTGGATATGGCAGTCCCACCAAGAGAGGCTGGAGCGCCGCCGCCAACATCGGGTTCGATCGCGAGTTCAATCTGCTGCAATACGGCGCCGCCCAAACTTCTTATAACTGGGATTGCTGCGGCCTGAGCTTTGAATATCGCCGCTTTTCTCTCGGTTCAGTGCGGAATGAAAACCAATACCGCTTCGCCTTCACGCTGGCGAACATTGGATCGTTTGGAAACCTGAAGCGCCAGGAACGGCTGTTTTAAGTTTTAATCCCGAACGAAGTGAGGGAACCCTATCGCCGCGAAATCACACCGTTCGCCAAGTTGAAAGCATCGGAACAATAGCGGTCCCTTGCTATGCATTTCAGAAAGAACGCTCTTTCAGGTTTAAAATCTAATAATGGATTTGTCCGCCAAACAGCGTCTTCTGGAAGCCTCACTCCGTCCGCTCGGACGCACGCTGGTCGCTTATTCCGGTGGCGTCGATTCGGCCTATCTGGCGTGGGTTGCGAGCAAGGTTGTGGGCCGAGATGCACTCGCAGTGATCGCAGATTCGCCCAGCCTGGCGCGCACTCAATTACAGGACGCCCTTGCCTTCGCGCAGGAACATGGAATCGCCGTTGAGGTGATCCAGACCAACGAAATGGATCGGCCGGAATACGTTCGCAATGACCGGCAGCGGTGCTTCCACTGTAAAGACGAACTCTTTCAGGTGATGGAGGCATTTGCCGCACAGCGCGGCTTCCAGTCCATTGCCTATGGCGTGAATGTTGATGATCAAAGCGATTTTCGTCCCGGGCAGGCTGCAGCCAAGCAGCATCACGTAGCTGCTCCTCTGCTTCAAGCGGGATTAACCAAGGCTGATATCCGGGAACTGGCCCGCGCGGCAGGACTGCGCGTCTGGGAAAAACCTGCTTCCGCATGTCTTTCATCCCGCATTGAGTATGGCCGTCCTGTGACGCTGGAGGCGCTTGCAGCGGTCGAACAGGGAGAAGAAGCCCTGCGCCGTCTCGGCTTCCGCCAGTGCCGCGTACGGCATCATGGCGAGATCGCCCGGATTGAGATCGCCTGGGACGAATTGCCCCGCGCGCTCACGCCGGAGATGTTCGGCGAGTTCACCCGTACCTTTAAAGCGCTGGGATTCACGTTTGTGACCATCGACACCGAGGGATTCCGTTCAGGAT
>Ga0070734_10002811_pt1 | contig 19840 bp, 11 predicted proteins | sample Coa_R1_8_FD_66444 | JGI IMG/M metagenome (GOLD analysis project Ga0070734, IMG submission 66444) | Surface soil microbial communities from Centralia Pennsylvania, which are recovering from an underground coalmine fire - Coalmine... | ecosystem: Environmental > Terrestrial > Soil > Unclassified ... | reverse complement strand
GGCCGCGACGCTGGCCGTAGCTTACGGTCAAACCGACTGGCCGGTTTACGGCCACCATCCCGGCGGGATGCGGTTCTCCCCGCTACCCAAATTTCGACAAATAATGTCACCAGCCTGCAACGGGTCTGGACGTATCACACCAAGGTCGGAGGGATCTCGGCTCCGCCGCGCACGGTGCCGGCGAAAATCCTGGCCCATGCAGGCGTTCCCGGTCAAGCCGTCGCCCAGCGTTTGCCGGTCGGCGTTCACGACGCGGCTACGGACTGGCCCACACTCTCTGCGGCCTGCCGGCGGCTCACTCGTTTCGCCAGACGGTCGAACATGAGGTACGTCACCGGGGTTGTATACAAGGTCAGAAGCTGGCTGCAGATCAGACCTCCGCCGATAGCGATGCCCAGCGGCCGGCGTAACTCGGATCCCGGCCCTGTGCCCAGCGCCAGCGGTAAGCCGGCTAGCAGCGCCGCCAGCGTCGTCATGAGAATCGGTCGGAATCGCAGCAGGCTGGCCTGGAAGATCGCCTCACGCGGCGCCCGCCCTTCCTTGCGCTCCGCTTCCAGCGCGAAGTCGATCATCATGATCGCATTCTTTTCTACAATCCCGATCAGAAGAATGACCCCGATCAGCGCAATGATGTTGAAGTCCTCGTGAGACACGATCAACGCTAGCAGAGCGCCCACTGCTGCCGACGGAAGCGTGGAGAGAATCGTCGCCGGGTGAATATAGCTTTCGTATAACACTCCCAGCACGATGTACACTGTCATCACTGCCGCCAGAATTAACCAGCGTTGCCCGCCCAGTACTCCTTCGAAGGCTTTGGCCGTGCCTTGAAACTCTCCCTGAATGCTGGCCGGCGGATTCAGCTCTTCCTTCGCCTTTCCGAGAGCTTGGACTGCGTCCCCGAGCGACGCCGATGGAGCGAGATTAAACGAAATCGTGACGACTGGAAATTGCCCCTGGTGATTGACGGTGAGCGGCGTGGTGCTTTGCACGAATCTTGTGACCGCGCTCAGCGGAACTTCGCCGTTCGATGCCGATCGGAGATAGATGTCGCTGAGCGCCGCGGGCCCCTGTTGGAATTTCGGCGCGACTTCCAGCACAACCCGGTACTGGTTCAGTTGCGTGAAAAGCGTCGAAATCTGGCGCTGCCCGAACGCGTCGTACAGCGTGTCGTCGATCATTTGAGGTGTGATCCCCAGCCGCGACGCCGTGTCTCGGTCGATCGACAGGTGCGCACCGAGCCCCTGATCCTGCTGATCCGTAGCGATGTCCCGCAGTTCCGCCCGGCCGCGAAGGTTCTCCACGAACCGGGGAACCCACTCTGCCAGTTCCTGCGCATCGCTGTCCTCCAGGCTGTATTGAAATTGTGTGCGGCTGACCCGGTCCTCCACCGTCAGGTCCTGAACGGGCTGCATAAAGAAACTCACACCATGAACCAACGCAACCCGCGGCTCCAGCCGGCGAATGATCCCGCTGGCGCTGAGCCCGCGTTGCGCGATGGGCTTCAGGTTGATTTGAATGCGCCCGGTGTTGATGGTCGGGTTCGTCCCGTCGATTCCGATAAAAGACGAGAGGCTCTCCACGGCCGGATCCCGTAGAATGACTCCCGCCAGCGCCTGCTGTTTCTGCGCCATCTCCGCGAACGACGCGGTCTCCGGCGTCTCGGAAATTCCCAGAATCACTCCCGTGTCCTGGACCGGAAAAAATCCCTTGGGCACCACGAAATACAGGTAGAGCGTCAGCCCCAGGATTCCAACAGACACCATCGTCGTCCCAACCTGGTGGCGCAGCACCCAGCTCAGAGTCCGGCCGTAAAACCGGATAATCGCTTGAAAGCCTCTCTCCGACGCGCGGTAAAACCAGCCCCGTTCGTGCTCCGGCTTATAGCGCAGCAGCCGCGCGCACATCATCGGCGTCAGCGTCAGCGAAACCGCCGCCGAGATCAGGATCGCCACGCTCAACGTAACGGCGAACTCTCGAAACAGGCGCCCCACCACGTCGCCCATGAAAAACAGCGGAATCAGCACGGCAATCAGCGACAGCGTCAGCGACAGGATGGTGAACCCGATCTGCCCCGAGCCTTTGAGCGCCGCCTCGAGCGGCGAATCTCCGGCTTCAATATAGCGTGCGATGTTTTCGATCATCACGATCGCGTCGTCCACTACGAAACCGGTGGAAATGGTGAGCGCCATCAGGGTGAGGTTGTTCAGGCTGTATCCCAGTAGGTACATCGCCCCGAAAGTTCCTACCAGCGACAGGGGAACGGCCACGCTCGGGATGATCGTCGACGCCAGCGTGCGCAGGAAAAGGAAAAGCACCATCACCACCAGCGCGATCGTGATCATCAACTCGAACTGCACATCTGCCACCGACGCGCGGATCGTCATGGTACGGTCGGTGAGCGTTGCGATGTCGATTCCGGTCGGCAGGGAGGCCCGTAGTTGCGGCATTACCTTCTTGATCCGGTCGGCTACCGCGATGATGTTTGCGCTGGGCTGCCGCTGGATGTTGACGATCACGGCGGGCGCCTCGTTCATCCAGGCCGCCTGCTTGACGTTCTCCACATCGTCGATTACGTTGGCAACCTCCGACAGCGTTACCGGCGCGCCATTTCGATAGGCGACGATCAGCGGGCGGTACTCCGCGCTGGTGAGCAGTTGATCGTTGGCGCTGATCGTGAAGCTTTGGTGCCGCCCGTCGAAATTTCCTTTGGCCTGGTTGATCGTGGCTGCCGCCACCGCCGACCGCAGATCTTCCAGCGTCAGCTTGTAGGACGACAAGCTCGTCGGGTTCGCCTGGATCCGGACCGCCGGCTTCTGTCCGCCGCTGATACTCACCAGGCCCACTCCAGGCAGCTCCGAAATCTTCTGCGCCAGGCGCGTGTCCGCTACGTCTTCGATCTTCGCGAGCGGCATCGTCTTCGAGCTCAACGCGAGCGTCAAGATGGGCGCATCGGCCGGGTTGATTTTGCTGTAGACTGGCGGGTTCGGCAGATCGCGCGGCAAAAACGTCGCCGCCGCGTTGATCGCAGCCTGAACCTGCTGTTCCGCCACGTCGATGTCCAGCGCCAACTCGAATTGCAGCGTGATCGCCGAACTGCCGCCCGAGCTTACCGACGTCATCTGATTCAGTCCCGGAACCTGTCCGAACTGGCGCTCCAATGGGGCTGTCACCGAAGAAGCCATCACGTCGGGGCTCGCGCCCGGGTAGAAGGTCACCACCTGGATCGTCGGGTAATCTACTTGCGGAAGCGCCGAAACCGCCAGTTGCCGGTACGCAATCGCCCCGATCAGCAGGATCGCCGCCATCAGCAGCGACGTGGCCACCGGCCTCAGGATGAAGGGCCGCGAGAGGCTCATAAACCGTTCTTCGCCGGCGCTTCGCGCACCGCCACTACCGCCGAACCCGGCTGCAATCGATCCACCCCTTCCGTGATCACCACCTCGGCCGGTGACAGCCCGCTTTCCACCAGGCTCCGGTCGCCTTCGCTCGCGGGAACCTGGATCTTCCTGGCTTCCACTGTATGATCCGGTTTCAAGACATACACGAACGTGAAGTCGGGCCCGTGCTGCACTGCCGTCGATGGGACCGTGACGACTCCCCTTTGGGTGTCCACCAGCAGCCGCGCATTCACGAACTGGTTGGGAAAAAGAGCGCCGTCCTCATTGAAAACCGTGGCTTTAAAGCGCACCGTCCCGCTGGTTTGATCGATCTGGTTGTCGATGGTCAACAAGGTTCCGCTGGCGATTTTCGCTGTCCGGTCGCGGTCCCACACTTCCACCGGCAGCTTGAGACACGAAGCATCCGGACAGACGCGTGCTTTTTTCAAAACCCCCTGCAGGTGGTCCTCAGCGATATTGAATACCACGGCGATGGGCTGCACCTGCGTGATTACGGCCAGTCCGTTCTGGCTGGCGGTGTGGATGACGTTGCCCTTGTCCAGCAGGCGCAGGCCGATCCGGCCCGTGATCGGTGCCGTGATTTTGCAATAAGTCAATTGCAACTGCGCGTTGTGGATCGCGGCATGGTCGGCCGCCACCTGCGCCTTCGCGCTGTTGATCGCGGCGCGGTCGGCGGCCATCGTTCCGGCCAGCGCGTCCGCGTTCGACCGCAGTTGTTCGCCCTGGTCGACTGCGATCACTCCGGCGACCACCAGGCGGGCGTACCGGTCGGCTTCCGTCTGAGCAAATTTCTGCTGCGCCGTGTCGCGCGCCAGGTTGGCTTCGGCTTGACCGATTTGCGCCTCGTCCTTAGCCAGTTGCCCCTGCGCCTGCTCCAACTGAACTTCGAAAGGCCGGGGATCGATCTCGGCCAGCAGGTCGCCTTCGTGCACCAGTTGTCCCTCTTCAAAAGCAACCTTTACCAGCTCTCCGTCTACCAGGCTCTTCACCGTCACCGTGTTGAACGGCGTCACCGTTCCCAACCCGGTAAGATAGACGCCGAAGTCCGCGAGAGTTGCCGGCGCCACACTCACCGGCGCGGGCCGGGCCGCGGTGGCGCGCCGGGCCGCCCCCCCGGACTTCGTCGCCGCCACGCCCCGCTTGGGACGCGCCGCGTAATAGCCTCCCACGATCACTCCGCAGACTAGCGGTAGCCATAACCACCTCAGCACGGGTCTCATCGGTATGCTTCCTCCTTGGAGCCCCTGAAACGGATCTGCCGTTTCCATTCCTCGCACCGCGTTCGTGCGCGGTCCAGATATAGGTATACGACCGGCGTCGTGTACAGGGTCAGCAATTGGCTGAACAGAAGCCCGCCGACAATCGCGATACCCAGCGGCCGCCGCAACTCCGATCCCACGCCCGTCCCCAGCGCCAGTGGCAGCGCGCCCAGCATCGCCGCCATAGTGGTCATCACGATCGGCCGGAAGCGCCGCAAACTGGCCTCGAAGATCGCAGCCCTCGGCGGCGACCCCGCCCGCTCGGCCCCGATCGCAAAGTCGATCATCATAATGGCGTTCTTCTTCACGATGCCGATCAGCAAAATAATGCCGATCAGCGAAATCACATCCAGCTCGTTATGCGTCAGCTCGAGCGCTACAAGTGCGCCTACTCCCGCCGAAGGCAGCGTCGACAGGATCGTCAGCGGATGAATCAGGCTCTCGTACAGGATGCCGAGCACGATATACACGGCAACCAGCGCACCCGCGATCAGCACCGGCTCGTTCGCCAGGGATTCTTGGAACGCCTGGGCCGTCCCCGCGAAACTTCCGTGAATGCTCGATGGAAAGCCCATCTCCCGCTCGACTCTTTCGATTGCCTCCACCGCATCGCTCAACGCGATTCCGGCCGGCAAATTAAACGAAATCGTCGCCGATGGAATCTGCCCCTGGTGGTTCACTGCGAGTGGCGCAGTCGTGGCGCCGTAGTGAGCGATCGCGCTGAGCGGTACTTGTGCTCCTCCGGCGCCCTTTACATAAATCGACGAGAGGCCGTCCGGGTTCTGCCAGTAGGACTGGTCCGCTTCCATAACCACGTGAGACTGGTACAGCGTGCTGTAGATCGTGGAGACCTGCCGCTGCCCGAAGGCATCGTAAAGCGTCTCGTCGATTGCCTCCGGCGTGATGTCCAGACGGGAAGCCGTCGCACGGTCGATCGCAAGATTCGTCTCCAAACCCCTGTCCTGCAGATCCGTGTTTACATCGACCAGTTGCGGGATGGTGCGCAGCCGTCGGTAGAGTTGCGGCGCCCATTGGTTCAAAGCGGCAACTGTATCGCTTTGCAGCGTGTACTGAAATTGCGCGCCTACCAGGCGCGTGCCGATTCTCAGTGCCTGGATGGATTGCAGGAATACTCCCACGCCCGGGATCCGTCCCATGCGCGGGCGCAGCCTGGCAATCACCTGGTCCGCGGTGGCCTTGCGCTCGGCGGGAGGTTTGAGCGTGATAAACATCGAACCGTTATTGACTGCTCCCCCCACCCCGGTGCCGCCGCCTCCTCCCCCGCCCATGAACGTGATCACGTTTTCTACTGCCGGGTCCTGCAGAAGCGCTTTTTGCACTTGGACGGTGCGCTCACGCATGGCCTGAAACGAGATCGACTGATCCGCCTGAAGCTGCGCCGTGATCCGGCCCGTGTCCTGTTGCGGAAAGAATCCCTTGGGAATTGTGACGTACAGCCGCACCGTCACGGCAATCGTTGCCACTGTCACTAGCAGAATGAGAGCCTCGTGATCCAGCACCCATGCCAGCGAGCGCTCGTACAGGCCCACAACACGATTGAATGCCCGGTCCCCCGCGGCATGAAAAACGCCGCGCTTTTCGTCGCTGCGGATCATCCGCGCGCACATCATGGGCGTCAGAGTCAGGGAGATCGCCAGGGAGATGACGATAGCAACCGAAAGCGTCACGGCAAACTCCCGAAATATCCTGCCCACGTAGCCGTTCATCAGCAGGATGGGAGTAAACACGGCGATCAGCGACACGCTGATGGATACGACCGTGAACCCGATTTCGCGGGCCCCTTTCAGCGCTGCCTGCCGCGGCGTCATTCCCTGCTCGATGTAGCGGGTGATGTTCTCGATCACCACGATGGCATCGTCCACCACGAAGCCGGTGGCGATCGTCAGTGCCATCAAGGAAAGGTTGTCCAGGCTGTATCCGCACAGTTGAATCACGCCCAGCGTCCCGATTAGGCTCAGGGGAACCACCACGCTGGGTATCAACGTAGTCCGGACATTGCGAAGGAACACGAACACGACCATCACTACCAGCGCCACCGAAATGGCCAGCGTAATCTGCACATCCTGCACCGAAGCGCGGATATTGGGGCTGGCATCCAACAGCACCTGCGCGCGGATCGGTGGCGGTATCGATGCCTGCAGGCGTGGCAGCACCGCTTTGACCCGGTCCGCGGTCTCCACGATATTCGCATTCGGCTGCCGGTACACCAGCAGGATGATTCCGGGCTTGCCGTTGGCGAATCCGGCCCGGCGAATGTCTTCGACCGAATCGGTTGCAGTCGCCACGTCGGAAATCTTTACCGGCCCATTCCGGCGGTACGCCAGAACCAGCCCCTGATAATCGGAGGCCTTGGTCAACTGGTCCGTCACGCTGAGCGACCAGTTGCGGCTGCCTTTCGCAACATCGCCTTTCGGCCGGTTCACGTTGGTCTGCCCGAGAAAGTCCCTTACGTCTTCCAGGCCCAGTCCGAAACTATTCAGTAGAATGGGATTGACATCAATGCGGACTGCCGGCGGAGAGGCGCCGGCAATGGACACCTGGGCAACTCCCACCACCTGGGACAATTTCTGCTGAAATACGACAGCCGCCTTGTCATAAACCTCGGAGATCCGCATCGTCTCCGACGTCAGGCCCAGAAATAGAATCGGTGTGTCCGCCGGATTGGCCTTGCGCCAGTTCGGCTTTTGCGGCAGCGTCGCCGGAAGTTGCGCCTGCGCGGCATTGATGGCCGCCTGGACATCGCGCGCGGCGGCGTCGATATTCCGGCTTAGATCGAACTGCAGCGTGATACCCGTCGCGCCCAGGTAGCTCGCCGACGTCATTTCGTTGATGCCGGCAATGCGCGCGAATTGCCGCTCGAGCGGCGCGGCCACCGATGAGGCCATGGTCTCCGGACTCGCTCCCGCTAGCGACGCCGACACGGAAATCGCGGGGAAGTCAACCTGCGGCAGTGCCGCAACCGGCAGGAAGCCATACGCGATTGAACCCGAGATCCCTAATGCCGCGGCCAGAAGCGCGGTGCCGGCCGGCCGATCGATGAAGACCGCGGACAGACGCATTCAAGTGCAATCAGTGTATCTACACGTATTTGCACTGTCAAGGCGAGCTAGCCGCGCTCAGCCAGCGCGGATAATGCCGACAGGTCATGGAGCATCCGGTCCCAGCGCTCTTGACCCAGCGTCTGGAGCACCTTGTTCTGCGCCTGCTGCCAGTACGAGATCGAGCGCTCCAGCGCCGTTTGGCCCTTCGGCGCGATCTCCACGGCCTTGGTCCGCAGATTCTTGCCGTGCCTGATCCGGATGAATCCCCGCTTCTGCAGCTTCTCCAGATTGCGGGTCATGGTCGTGCGGTCAGCCCCGATTTCGCGCGCCAGTTCGGAGATCGTTGGGCTCCGCCGTCTCGCGATCATCATCATCAAACTAAATTGCGGACCCCGAACCGGAGCTGCTCGCATTTCCCGGATGTAGATCTTGGAGACGATTCGCGAAGCCCTCCGCAGGTTGTAACTGACGCACGCCGAAGTTGGTGCCGCGGGCTCCACCGGATTAGGCCGTTCCGTTTTTGAGTGTACAAGGCAGCCGTCTCCCTCTGTCAAGTGAACCCCGCGGCAGCGCCTGCCAAATCGGGCTAGGCGTTCTGACGGCAATTGGTTTCGCGGGTAAACGCCAACAATATAACGGTAAGGGTTGACCAGGCTACGCTCAACAGGAATCCGGTCTGAAAGGCGTTTACGCCGTAAACGCGAAGCCCATTGACGAGCTGACCGCTCCACCGCTGATCGAGCATCCAGCCGATCCCGGGCTGGAGCAGCATCGGTCCAATCATGTTGCCCGAGTTGATCAGGCCCGTAATAGCGCCCGAATATTTGATCGGAACCGACTCTTTGCCGTGTGCAAAGCCGATGATGACCGAACCCGTGGCCAGGCTCACAATGGCCGCTACGAGGATAAAGGCCGATAGGGTGAGGCCGTTCAGGTAATACATCACCAGCCAGCCAATGGCCGAAACGACGGCGCCGCCGACGTAGATCGGTTTGCGCCGGCCCATTTTATCGGAAAGATGGCCGCAGATCGGGCTGGCCAGCGCCCAGCAAATGATCATTACCGAGCAAACCCCCGCCGCGGTGGTCGTCGGCAGGCCGAAGCGGGCTTTCAAAAATGGCGCGCCCCAAAGGCCGGTGAAGGTCATGATCGGGCCGACCATCCCGCCTTGCGCGAAGAAAATCAGCCACGTGTTCCGGTACTCGAAAATCCGCCGCACGCCAACAGCGAGTGAGGCGATGCGCTCGTGCTTTTGCGCCTGCAACTCCGGTGGCGCATAACTCCGAAATCCGCGTTCGGCGGGATCGTTCTTTACAAGAGCCCAAGCGAGGAGTCCCACCACGAGAAGCACCGAGGCCGAAGCCATCACCACTTCGCGCCACCCGAACTGCTCGATCAGCAACCGCAGAGGTACCTGGGCGACCAGCGCTCCGAGGTTGCCGAAGCAGAGCCCCAGACCGGTCAGCATCGCGAACCGTTCGGATGGAAACCAGTGGGTCGCCAGGCGGAGGACCACCAGCCACGCGACTGCAGTCGCGATTCCGATGACCGCCCTCCCGGTGCACGCCAGCACAAAGCTGGTCGTGGCGCCTACCAAAAATGTCCCGACAGCTGCCGCTAGCGAGCCGGAGATGAGCAGCCTTCGCGCGCCCCAGGAATCGATCAGGACTCCCACCGGAATTTGCATCACGACGTAAAAATAAAAGTAGAACCCGGACAAATTGCCGAGGTTCTTCGCGCTGATGTGAAAATCGCGCATCAGCTCCGCGGTCATCACCGCGGGAGAGACACGCTGATAGAAGCCTGTGAGGTAAAAGAGGGCGGCGATTCCCCAAATGGACCACGAAAGCCACCGGGGCGCGATGAGAGAATTCTTCTGGGAAGCCGGCTGCTTCGGGATGGACGCGCTGAGCGGGTTCGCCACAGGCCCTCAGTCTTTCGGCATCGGCCTGGGCGTGATGTCGGCGTCCGTCAATCCGAGCGACCACTTGATCGCCTCCAACCACATCGTCTGGAGGGCCGGATTGTCCCACGCCTGCACTTCGTGGCCGAATGAGGAAACGAACACGCGGCCTTTCCCGTATTTTTTGACCCAGGCTTGCGGGTAATCGCCGTCAGTGCGATGGACCCCCGGATGCTTCATATCGACTTTGCTGGTATCAAGCCTGAGGAGTACGCGGATATCATCGCGGGAAAAGTCCTTGGCTTGATACATCTCGTCGCGAATCGTGAACACGGACGGGAAGGCCTTCATGGCCGGAAACGCGGGGTCCTCGACGATAATCGGTGCCTCGATCAGGTTCCAGGGGTGCCCGTCATAGCGGGCTCCCAGCATTTCGCCAAACTCGGGCCAGGAGAGAAACGCGGTGTCGGCGGTATGAGCGGCAACGAAGCCCTTACCGTCATCGCGGACGAACGAAAGCAGGTCGGCTTTTTGCTGGTCCGTGAGCTCGATCTCGCGCATACCGAAGAAAAAAATGCCGTCGAAGTAATTCAGGTTTTTGTTGACGGGCCAATCGCGGCCGTCGGCGAATACGGAAATCTTCTGCTTGGTGATGAGCTGCGAATCGGTGCGGAGATAGGCATCATAAAGGCCGCTGTCGCGCCCCAATTTCTCGATCACCGCCATGGCATGGGAGACGGAATCGTGATAAGCGCCACCGTACCGGGTATCGCACCAGACCAGCAGTTGCTTGCGCGTGGGATGCGGCTGAGCCCGCCGGCCCGGCGGCGCCTGCGCCGCCAGCAGGACCGAAGACAAGAGAAAACATCCCGCAACCGTATGTCTGGTCATGATTTGAGCCGCGACCTTTCCCTTCAGATTCTAACGCCCCATCGTCTACAGGGAGCCGCCGGAGATTCAGGGAAACGGTGCCGCTACCGTAACGCCGGGCGCGTCCCGTGTAACAGTGTCAGCACGGTAACTGCATTGTTTGAAGGAGCTTGGGATGATAGCGTGAATTCATGGCCCGGTCCATCACTCCCGAAGAGAAGCAGTATGCCCAGGAGCTGCTCGAGCGCGCGCGGCGCGCCATGTGCCTGATCGAAAACTACGACCAGGCCCGGGTCGACCGGCTCTGCCAGGCAGTCGGCTGGGCCACGGCCAACGAAAAAACCTTCACGCGGCTTTCCCATATGAGCGTGGATGAGAGCGGTTTGGGCGATCGCCAGGGCCGTCCCAACAAACGCTTCAAGATCATGGGCATCCTCCGGGACGCTCTGCGCCAGAAAAGCATGGGCATCATCGAAGAAATCCCGGAAAAAGGGATTGTGAAGTATGCCAAGCCGGTAGGAGTGATCGCTTCCCTGGTGCCGGTCACCAATGCTTCGCTGACCGAATCCGGGAACGGGATTTACTCGCTGAAGTGCAAGAACGCCATCATTTTTTCTCCCCACCCGGCCAGCAAAAAGACCACCTTTGAAACGGTCCGCATCATGCGCGAAGCGCTGAAGCGGCAGGGTGCGCCGGAGGACCTGTTCCAGTGCATCGAAAAGCCCAGCATTCCGCTCGCCCAGGAGCTGATGTCGATCTGCGACCTGACCATCGCCACCGGCGGATCGGCAATGGTCAAGGCGGCGTACAGTTCCGGCAGGCCGGCGTATGGTGTGGGCGCCGGCAACGCTACCATGGTGATCGACGAAACGGCCAACATCGCGGAGGCGGCTCGGAATACCAGGATCAGCAAAACCTCCGATTTCGGCTCGGGCTGCTCGGCGGACGGGAACCTGGTCGTCGAGGAAACCATATACGACCGGTTTCTCGATCAACTCCAAAACGAAGGCGGCTACCTCGTGACCGAGGGCGAAAAGCAGTGCCTGCAAGGGGTCTTGTGGGACTCGGAAGGACACCGGACTCCCGCGACAGTGGCGCGGCCGGCGGCGCGAATTGCGGAAATCGCAGGCTTTCGGATTCCTGCCGGCAAGTCCTTTCTGATCGTGGAAGAGAGTCAGATCGGTCGGGAGCACTTGTTTTCAAGCGAGAAACTGTCGCCGGTCCTTTCGATCTTCAAGTACAGCGGGTTTGACACCGCCCTGCAGATGGTCCGGCAGATTTACGAAGTGGGCGGCAAAGGCCATTCCTGCGGCATCTACTCTTTCAATGACGACCACATTCATCAGCTGGCATTGACGGCTCCGGTAAGCCGGATGATGGTGCGACAACCGCAATCGAAAGCCAACGCCGGGGCCTTCAATAACGGCATGCCCATGACGTCGAGCATGGGGTGCGGCGTCTGGGGCGGTAACATCACCAACGAGAACATTTCACTCAAGCACTACATGCAGGTGACCTGGGTCAGCCGCCCGATTGCCGAAGACCGGCCTTCGGAAGCGGAGCTGTTCGGAGATTTTTACAATAGCGAAGTCTTTTGAAGCCTCACTTCACGCGGGAGATCGCCAGGCCGTCGAGCTTGTCGCGGTAGATCGGCAGAATGATCGATTCGAGCCGCGGATGCGCGGCCATCGCCTCATTGAAGGCTTTAACGCCGCGCGCATTCGCATCGCTTGGTGATGCTTCCAAGGCGCGGCCATTGCGGATCACATTGTCGGCCAGTATAAGGCTTCCGGGCCGCGTCAACTCCAGCGCCAGCTTCAGATATTCCGGGTACCGCGGCTTATCCGCGTCAATGAACACGAGATCGAAAGGGTCTTCGTGGGCAGCGGTCATTTTTCGCATGGTATCGGCCGCATTGCCGACGCGAACTTCCACGCGTTCCTCGACACCGGCCAGTTTCAGATTCATGCGGGCCACGTCGGCGTTTTTTGAATCCACTTCCAGCGTGATCACTTTGCCATCGGGAGGTAACGCCCGCGCTAGCCAGGTGGTGCTGTAACCGCCGAGCGTCCCGATTTCCAGGATGCGCCGGGCGCCCGAGAGCTTCGCGAGCAGGGACAGCAGTTTTCCTTCATTGGGCGAAACATTAATGGCAGGAAGCCCGGCCCGCTCGGCATTTTTGAGGTTCTCGACCAAAGCGGCGTCCTGGCGGGCGCACAGAGCCTCGACATAGCGGTCGACACGGTCAATCAGCTTCTCGTCAATTGATTCCATTCCCACGACATACGCTATCACACGCAAGCTGGGCGCGAACTCCGTTACCGTGGCGCTACCGTTACTCTATTGGTCTCACAGATCTCGAATGTTAGGATTTACCCGTCAGTCCGCGTTCGTTCGGCAGTACAGCGGCATTGCGCGGACCTGGGGGTCTCGTGAAACACTTGCATCGCAGAATTCTGGTGGGCCTGCTCGGTTGCATGGCTCTGTGGGGACAGGCCGTCTCTACTTCTCAGATTTCGGGAACCGTACAGGACTCGACGGGGTTAGCCATCGAGGGCGCATCGGTCAAGGTGACGCAGACCGATACGGGGTTCGCGCGCGAAGTCGCGACTGCCGCGGACGGATCGTACACGTTGCCCAACTTGCCGGTTGGACCATATCAGCTGCAAGTCACGAAGCAAGGATTCAACGCCTTTGTCCAGAACGGCATCGTTCTGCAAGTGAATACGAATCCGGTGATCAATGCAACGTTGAAAGTCGGAGCGGTGACCGAATCGGTCGAGGTGGTCGCCGGCGCAAGCATGGTCGAGACTCACACGAACGGCGTCGGACAGGTGATCGATCAGCAACGCGTGGTAGACCTGCCGCTGAACGGACGCCAGGCCACCGACTTGATCTACTTGTCGGGAGGGGCGACGACAGCGCCCGCCGGCGATTTGAATACGAACAAGAATTACCCGACGCAGACGATTTCGGTTGGGGGTGGGCTGCCCAATGCCATCAGCTATCTGATGGATGGCGCATCGAACAACGACCCCTTCAACAACCTGAATCTGCCGTTTCCATTTCCGGACGCGCTGCAGGAATTCAAGGTCGAGACTAGCGCCATTCCGGCGCAATACGGCCAGCATGCGGCGGCGGCCGTGAACGTCGTGACTAAGAACGGCACTAACGAATTCCACGGCGACGCGTTCGAGTTTCTTCGCAACGGCGTCTTCAACGCGCGCGACGCGTTCGCAATCGCGCGTGACAGCCTGAAGCGCAACCAGTTCGGCGGCACGCTCGGCGGGCCGATCCGCCATGACAAGCTGTTCTTCTTCGTGGGCTACCAGGGGACGATTGTGAAGTCGGATCCGCCCTCGACGACAGCGAATATACCGACTCAGGCGATGTTGAATGGCGATTTCACCGCGTTTGCGTCCGCAGCCTGCCAAGGCAGCAACCGGACGCTAGCTGCCCCGTTCTCGAACAATCAAATCTCCCCGTCTCTGTTCAGCACACCAGCTCTGAATCTGATCAAGCACCTGCCGGTCTCGCAGGCGAACCAGTGCGGGTTGATTCAATACGGTATCGTCAACGACAACAATGAACACCAGGCGCTGGGAAGACTCGACGATCAACTCAGCAACAAGCATTCGTTGTACCTCCGATACTTCTTCGCCAATTATCAGAACCCGGTGACCCTCGATCCCAATAACGTTCTGAGCGCTAATAAGACCGGTGTGGACGATCAGTCGCAGTCGTTCGTGCTCGGTGATAACTACACGGTCAGCCCGAGTCTGATTGCGTCTTTCCATGGAACCGTGAACCGCACCCACGCGTACCGCGTTGTGCCGCAGTATTTCGCTCCGAGCGACTTGGGGGTGAACATGCACAACGCGCTGCCCGGTTTTATGGGCATTTCAGTGGCCAGCGGTTTTTCCCTGGGAACCGGCGCCACGAACCCCGGCTATTTCAACTCCACCGAATTTCAGCTCGCCGAAGATATCAACTTGATTCGAGGTTCGCACCAGCTGGCGTTTGGTGTGAACTATATTCGCGCCATCATGAACACGCTCAACAACCGGCCGACTAACGGTCAATTCACGTTCGCCAATACGACCAACTGCGCCGGTTGCACGGGTCTGGCCCTGGCCGATTTCATGACTGGAACCGTCAGCGGCGGTTTTTTGCAGGGCGGGCTGGTATACGACAACGACCGCGCGAATTTCATCGGAATTTACGCGCAGGATTCCTGGAGAATCAGCCGCAGACTGACAGTCAACTACGGGGTGCGCTGGGAGCCGTTCCTGCCGGAGACGAACTGGAACGGCTATGTGGAGCACTTCGACCCGGCGTTGTTCGCCGCCGGTTTCCGGAGCCCGCAATACGTCAACAGTCCGGCAGGCCTCATCTACCCCGGCGACCCGGGATTTCCAGGCACGTCCAATGTCTTCAGCCGGAAGAATCAGTTCGCGCCGCGGGTCGGGATGGTTTGGGATCCGCGAGGTGACGGCCGCATGACGATCCGGGCCTCCTATGGAATTTTTTATGACACGCCCCAGTTGTTCTACTACACGCGCTTTGCGAATAATCCGCCATGGGGAGCGCAGATTAGCCTTCCAATTGTAAGTTTCGCGAACCCGTGGGCCACTTATCCGGGCGGCGACCCTTTCCCTGGTCTCTACACTGTCTCGAAGAATATGCCGTTCCCGTTCGCCGGCGTGTATGTCAATATGCCCTTGAATACGCGGCCGCCGTACGTACAGCAATGGAACTTGAGCCTGCAGAAGCAGGTGGGAGCCAGTCTGCTGCTTTCGGCGAGCTATTTCGGCAATTCGACCACGCACCTGTGGACGGGAGTGGAGGCTGACCCGGCACTCCCGGTGCCGGGTGCGACCCTGGCCACCGAAAACCAGCATCGCCTTTTGTACCTGCAAAATCCGGCGCAAGGCCAATATTACTCGACCATCGGACAGGTTGATGATGGCGGCAAATCCACCTACAACGGAATGCTGCTGAGCGCGCAGAGGCGGATGAGCAACAATTTTAGCGTGCTCACAAACTTCACCTGGTCGCATTGCATCGGCGATCCGGAAACCACCGAGCTGACGGGTCCGAGTTACATCAACCCGAATAGCCGGCAAATGGATCGGGGCAACTGCAGCTCCGATCGGCGCCGGATTTTCAACCTTTCCTTCCTTGCCAACACACCGCGCTTCAGCAACAGAGTGACGAATGCGATTGCGAACGGGTGGCAGTTCTCGACCATCCTCCGGTATCAATCGGGCAACTACAGCACCGTGACGGCGGGGTCGGATCTGAATCTTACCGGTATTGGAAACCAGCGTCCGAACAGCACCGGTGCCGATCCAATCCTGGCGCAAACGATTCCGGGCAGCCAGAGGTTCAGCGTCCAGTATCTGAATTCCGCTCCCAACGCGGTGCCCTCCGGCATCAGTAAAGGTGCGTTCAGCACGACGGGACTTGGGCCCGGCAGCTTCGGCACGCTCGGGACGCTAAATATCCTGAATCCGGGGATGGTTCAGGTCGATATGAAGCTCGCTCGGACCTTCCGCGTACGCGAACACCAGACACTGGAGTTTCGGTGGGAGGTGTTTAATGTGCCGAACCTGGTGAATCTGGGCGTGCCGAATACCGTGCTGAGTTCGGGCACGTTCGGGCAAATCACCAGCGACATCAACGGGTCCAGCTCGCAGGCGGGCGATCCGCGCATTATGCAACTGGCATTGAAATACGTGTTCTGATTGGATCATGGGTGTCTGGAAGTACGCATTAGCCGCGGGGGTCATCACCTGCACGGCAGCCTCCGCGCAGAATGACTGGCCGACTTACGGCCGGGACCTTGCTGGCACGCGCTATTCGCCGCTGAAACAGATCAGCACGGCCAACGTAACGCAACTGGTGCGGGCGTGGACCTATCACATGGCGGCAGAGACAGCGGCGCCGGCCCGCGAGGAAGAAGGCAACGAAGTGCAAAGAGGCCGGGGCCGCGGTCGGGGCGGCGCCGGAGGACGCATCGCCGAAGCTTCGCCATTGGTCATCGGCGGTGTGATGTACCTCACGACCGGCTACGGCCGCGTGGCGGCGCTTGAGCCGGAGACCGGCAAATCCATCTGGACGTACGAAGTGAAAGATGGCGCGCCGGCCGAGCGCGGGCTCGAATATTGGGCCGGCGATGCGCAATCGCCGCCGGAACTCTTCTTCGGCACCTCCACCGGCAAGCTCATCGCTCTGAACGCCAAGACCGGAAAACCTGTGCCCGGGTTCGGCAACGAGGGCGTGGTCGATATGAAGCCGGGGGCGTTGAACGGGCTGGCGAACTCGATGTTCGGGCTTTCCTCGCCGCCGCTGGTTTATAAGAATGTTCTGATTACCGGCGCGCACGTGCAGGAGTCGCCGAGCATCGGGGCGGCGGGCGACACGCGGGCGTGGGACGTCCACACGGGCAAACTGGTCTGGACTTTTCACTCCGTACCGCGGCCGGGCGAACTAGGCAGCGAGACCTGGGAGCCCGACAGTTGGAAGAATCGCTCCGGGACGAACGTGTGGGGGCTGTTTACGCTGGACGAGCGGCGGGGCATCCTTTATATGCCTTTCGGCGAGCCCACGACCGATTATTGGGGCGGCGATCGCAAGGGGGCAAACCTATACGGCACCTCGCTCGTGGCCGTGGACGCGCTCACCGGACAAATGAAGTGGTATTTCCAGGCCGTGCATCACGACACGTGGGACTACGACCTGGCGTCGCCACCCGTTTTGTTCGATGTGAAAAGAAACGGGCAGACGGTACCGGCCGTCGCGCAATTGACGAAGATGGGACTGCTGTTCATCCTGGATCGCGTGACCGGCAAACCGATTTACGGTGTGGAAGAGCGGCCGGTACCGGTGGATGACGCGCTCCCCGGCGACTCGGCCTGGCCCACGCAGCCATTCCCGCTGAAACCGCCGCCGCTCGCGCGGAACAGCTTCAAGCGGGAAGATCTGGCGACCGTCACCCCCGAGTTGCAAAAATACTGCGAGGAACTGTTTGACAGCATCCCGGGTGGTTTGCACAGCGGAGGTCCGTTTACCCATTACTCGACGACGCCGAGCGTAATCTTTCCCAGCTCGATTGGCGGCGGCAACTGGAATCCGCCTTCGTTCGATCCGGTGTTGGGATATCTGTTCGTGAACACTATGGACTTCGGCAGCCTCAACCAGATGGTCAAGGCGAGCGACAGCGCCCGATATAACCGATTGGGCTATCGCAACGTGAACCGCTTTTGGGATCAAGCCAAGAATATGCCCTGCAACCAGCCGCCGTGGGGCCGGCTATTCGCCATCAACGTGAATACCGGCGACATCGCGTGGCAGACTACGCTCGGGATCACCGACAGCCTTCCGGAAGGGAAACAGAATACCGGCAGGCCGAACATCGGCGGGTCCGTAGCCACTGCCGGCGGGCTTGTATTTATTGGCGCCACGGATGACAGCCGGTTCCGCGCGTTTGACGCGAAGACCGGGAAAGAATTGTGGGTGACGAAGATCGATGCGGGAGCGCACTCGGCCCCAGTCTCGTACCTCGGGAAAAATGGTAAGCAGTACGTGGTGGTCACGGCGACGGGCGGCGGTTTCCTGGGAGACCGGAGCAGCGCCGACACGGTGATCGCGTTCGCGCTCCCGTAGGTGACGCCCTATTTTTTCTCGAGCCTCGCCGGGACCAGTCGCGGCGATAGCACCTGAATTACGAGCATAGCCGCCGGATAAATACACGCTGCCGTTATAAAAAGTACGAGGTAGGACGTCGGATTGCTTTGGAGAACCCGTCCAATCAACTCCGCGGTCACCACGCTCACCAGCGCTGAAAGTGAACTGCCCAAGCCAACAACCATCCCCGTAACCTGGCTCGGAAACAGGTCCGATGCCAAGGTATACAGGTGAGTCGAGAGCGCCTGGTGCGCGCCAACCGCCAGACAGATCAGAGCCACCATCGCATTTACGTTGGCAATCCGGTCCGCTATCACCAACGTGGGAGACATCAGCACCACCAGGCTCCACATCACCGTTTTGCGCGCACGGTTCACACTCCAGTTCCACATGACAAGCTTGGAAGAAATGTAGCCGCCGGCGATGCACGCCACCCCTGAGCACGTGAAAACCGCGCTCAAGTACGGAGCCGCAGCCGTTCCGGAAATCCCGTGTTCTTGCGCGAGAAATTTCGGCAACCAGAATAAATAGAAATACCAAATCGGGTCCACGAGCATCCGCGCAATCGCAAACGCCCAGAATTGGCGATAGGCCAAAAGCCTTCGCCAGGATATCGCCGCATGGCGGACGAGCGCCGGATTGCGCTCGCCTCCCGCGAACACCTCTACAGGTCGGCGGCCGGACCGTTTTAGATGAAGCCCCTGCCAAGCCACAACCCACAGGAACCCGATGACGCCGGTTACCAGGAACGAGGATTGCCAACCATAGCGCACGGCAAGCAGCGGAACCAGGATAGGGGCGGCAATGGCGCCGACGGCCGTCGCACTATTGACGATACCGGTGGCGGTCGCCCTTTCCCTCGCCGGAAACAAATCGGCGATCACCTTCATGCACCCCGGGAAGTTGGCCGCTTCCCCAGCGCCCAACACGAACCTGGCCACCCCGAACCCAACGGCCGTTCGTGCCAGCGCGTGCCCGATTTCCGCAAAGGACCAGACCGCTACCGCAAGCGCCAGGCCTATTCGTGCACCAATGCGGTCGAGGATCCTCCCGGCCGCGATCATCATCAATGCATAGGACAGTTGAAAAGACATCACGAGCCGGCCATAGGCAAGCTCTGAAATATGCATTTGCTGTTGCAAGTCCGGGATGAGGATTCCAAAAACCTGCCGGTCCAGATAGTTGATCGAGGTTACGAGAAACAGGAACCAGCAGATGACCCACCGGCTGTCGGAGCCCAGGTCGGCACCGAGCCAGCGAGGCGCGACCTTCTCCTTTACGGCGATCGGCATCTCGCCATTGTACTGGAGAGTCCGATCCGACAAATACAGTGCGGTGGTGCGCGTCCGGGAGAAGGGGAACCTCACCGGCCATTCCGGCTGATACGGTGTCTGCTACCGTTAAAGGGTTTTCGGCGTACGGGGGCCATGCTACGATCGGGCGTCCATGAGTCTCGCGGGGAAAGGTGTTATTGCAATCTGGCAGGATCTGATTCCGGAAGCCAGGCAGGATTATTACGAGTGGCACAACCGACAGCACATGCCGGAACGGTTGAGCATTCCGGGGTTTCGGCGTGCGCGTCGTTTCGTTGCCGTCACCGGCGCTCCCGAATTCTACACCCTCTACGAAGCCGATTCTCACGGTGACGTCAGCGGTAAA